>Ga0179593_1311682_pt1 | contig 22815 bp, 27 predicted proteins | sample CZODoug2_1_08_16_FD_185931 | JGI IMG/M metagenome (GOLD analysis project Ga0179593, IMG submission 185931) | Vadose zone soil fungal communities from Angelo Coast Range Reserve, California, USA - CZODoug2_1_08_16fungal (PacBio error correction) | ecosystem: Environmental > Terrestrial > Soil >...
GTAGAACCAACTTTCGACCGATGAGAGGGTAGCGACGAGTGTAGGGGGCATAAACTTGAAGAACTTTTCAGGTGAAAAGACTTCTCGGTCGGGGAGGAAAGGAGTCCCTGGAAGGACAAATTGGGGGAGTAAGAAGGAAAAGAGGGGACTACCAGAGCACGCCGCAAAAAGACACTAAAAAAAACACCGGCCGAAAGGAGATGCAAGAAAAGAAGACAAAAAAGTAACCGAAAGAAGGCTGAGGGAGGAGACACATTCCTATGGTGAAAGACAAGGGGGGAAAAAAAACGCAATCTTAAGAAGTTAAAATTGGTGCATGGAGAGATACCGGGACGTCGGGCAAGGAAAAAAACAGGGGGGGGGGGGAAAACGGTTGTCAAAGTATAGGGAGGGAGGAGAAGGAATCACTCCATTCCAAACATAAAACCGTGAACCTCTTGAAAAAGACACAAGGAGAGGAGCAACTTTGGTCGTAAATATTTTCTCAAGGGGGGCAAACAGGGAACTGGGGAGGGGAAGCTTAGTATCTGAGAAATGAGGCTGGGTACGAGGGGGGGAACATATCGTTGTGGGAGACCATTTGAGACAAATAGAAAAACGGACTAGGATAAGAAAGGGGGCTGGGTAGGCATCTCATTAGAAAGGATGATCAGGGAAAGAGGGCCCGGTGAGTTGAGAGACAGTGGGGAAACAAGACAGGTACAAGAAATAAGAAAAGGAGATCAGGGAAGAGGGTTAGAGGGTTCAGAAAAGGGGAGAGGGGGTTTTTGCAAGACACGAAGGGGAATCACTCACTGAGAAAGAGACATGCGGGGTTGGGGGAAAAAAAAATCGGCATGCGTATGAGAAGGGAGGCAAGCTGTGTACCAGACCAGGACAAAACTAGGTTGTAAAACTAAAAAGGGGTGAACCTCCAAGGGGGGGGAAGCCTTAAGAAGTCCGGGAGGCGCCATACGGACGTCTTTGTGAAAAACCTGCGGAGTCAACGACAAGAGGAGCGGCCGTACAGGAGAGATGTGAACACGTACTTAAAGATCGCCTGGAAAGGAAGAAGGGAGAACTAGAAACTCGAAAACGATTTCCGGGAACGGGAACATGCCCGATGTCGATCAAGAATCTCTTAAAAAGAGGAAAATAATACTGTGGGGAGACATCAAGCAATACTGAAGGGGGACACCAAAGCTTTCCAGAAAAGGACAAAACGCTGAGGGGTCCTAAGGAGAAAAAAAAACGAGAAGTTTATTCCGAAGACCGAGGGTCAAAATTCCTTTCTATTCAAAAATTAAATGGGAAAAAGGGCCGAAAGGTTGTCGTGGAGCTCTCACTTCTTGGAGAAGTGCTGCCGGAGGGGCTGGTCGTGAAATATTAAGTAAGAAAGAAAGGGGGGGTACAATCCAATGACAAGTGAGAGGTTTCCTTGGGAAAAGGGGGGAAGGAGGAGAATCGGGCGGTCAGTTCCAATAAACATGGGTAAGAAGAGAAAAAGGAGGTAACCTGCCGGGGGTTTGCGCACCAAAGGGAAAGGGTAGTGTGAACAAAGGCGACCGGAAACGGTAAGAACGAACACTGAATAGTACGTCACACTTTGGAAACGAATGAGACAAAGGAAGGATTTCGCTTGGGGAGGGCTAAAAACGAACAAAAACTTAAAAAGAAAGGACGTTGTACTGCCTAGGCAAAAAGAAGATCGGTCGTGACAAGAAGCCAAAAGGGGGAAGGGGAGCTTTTCGTTGATGACTGAGGATCAATGAACCACTGAGAAATAGTCAGGAGAAAGGAAAGGGCAGCTGTGGGGATTGAAGGGAAAAGGAGAAGGAGAAGGTCACAGGCAGAGGGCAAAAGAAAAAAAAGAACAGGGGGACTTCTGCCGTTCGCGGGGTACGGGGAAGGGCAAGGGGGAGAGAGACTCACAACTTGAGGGGAAAAGGGAAGGGGAGGAGAAGAGAAAACAATCAAATCATCGAGGAACAATTCGAGAGAAAGGGGGGAGAAATAACTGTAGGAAGATAGTCAAAGCCGGGACGGGAGTAGGGGGGCGAGACATGTGAAAAGGGGGTGCGGAGACGCTTAAAGGGGTGCAGGTCAGAGACGTTTTTAAGAGAGAGAAAGTAATCTGGTTTCATGATTCAATCCATGGAGGACGAAAAAAGGGGGAAGTAAGTTCGGGCTTTTCTTAAATGGGGGATAGAACGGGAGAGGACGAGGTGTCCGGGAAGACGAGAATTTTTTGGGGGGGGCGGGAGAACCCAAAAGAACTTCAAAAGGGGAGAGGACAATTTGTTCATCCAAGAAGGAGAAAGAGAAACAAGGCCTAGTAGGGGGGGGAGTGGGGCTTTGAAAAGGAGTATCCACAGGGGAAAAAAGTGGGAAAACGCGCAATAGGGCGGGGGCTGAAGAGTGGATGGGAGCCTTACAGTGGTGGAGGGGGACAAAGGAACATCGAAAAACCATGGTTTAAAAAGGAAAAAACGTGGGCGACTAAGTCAGGGGAGATGAGTAACCAGGGGCGGGCGTAATTTATGGACACATAAAAGACTGGGCAGCACTTATAAAAGAAGATGAAAGATAACACTCTAAAAAGAAGGTGGGAGGAGGGGGGGGAAGGAACTTTTCTCTCAGAAGCAATGGGGGGGGGGAGGAAAGCGGCATCAAAAGGGGGGAGTATTGCAAGTAGGGAGACCAGGAATTTTAGGTTGAGCAAGCGGGTTTTGGATCACATAGGGGGATTTTAGAGGGGGGGGGGGGTTCGAAAGATTATGGCATTCGGGGAATCCAAAGGACATCTCGACATGGACGGGATGCAGGAACCGGACGGTGTATTTTGATCTGATTGGAGAAAGTCTAAAACTCTCTTACTGGCGCAGAGGGAAGAGAAAACAGGGTCTCTGAAAGAGAGGAAAAACGAAACTTGGGTAACTAAGTTCAAATGGGGTTTAAAAAAGGGGGGATTACCGTGCTTATCGAGAGGAGGATGGTACACCTTTTGATCTTCTTCTTCAAACTTGAGTGGGAAAAGGTAGGGGGCTACTAGTTATGCAGAAGTGAAGAAAACAGCGTTTCCGAATTGAGGTCCTAATAATGCCATTATGAAACAAGGGATCTTACGAGAAATGGAGGGAGCAGGTTCCCGAGGGATAGGCGGGTAAAAAAAAATAAACCTCGGGGCCGGAGGAACGAATAGTACCCCTCGGGGGAAAACTAGGACCTTGAAATTAGGGGAGGTGAGGGGGTAAAGTCTGTTGGGAAAGAAATAAAGACCTAATCAAAAAGGCCGTCAAGGAACATGATCGAGCCGCGAAAATCATGAGTGTCTTTTTTTTGGCGAGGGTCATACGGGGAGCAAAAGAAAGATGAAAGATCAAACTGCAGATCGCTGAAAAAAGAAACAGCTTAGGGAAGGTGGAGGGCCACATGACTACCAAAAAGGGAAACCAGGGGGCGACCCAGGTGGCGGGGGAGGTTGGTTCACTTGTGGAGGATGGGCGCAGGGGGAGGGCTCCTTTCGAAGAAGAAAAGAGAGGGAAGTTATTCCCGTCTTCACAATGTGGCAGGCGACGAAGGGTAGAAACCACTGGACAAATACTAAGATTGAGGGTGTGTGGGGTTTTCTGAAAACCATGGAACGGTGTTTAGAGGAGAGGGGAAGCAAGAATGGGCATTCATTTAGGGGGGGCCAGTTAAAGGTGGGGGGACACGGCTTTTGGGAGGGGAAAGCGGGGGGGGGAAAAGGTCCTTGATTGGGCCGCGTGTGGAGTAAATGGGGGACACGGGCGAATTGTTCTAAAAAAGGAGGGAAATTTACTTCAGAATCCATGCCAAAAGTTGGGGGGGGAACCGGGATCGGGTCAAAAGGAGGAAGGAAAAAACAGCGGTAGTAAAAAGAAGTAGGGGCCAACCCCGAGAGAGGAAAAAAGGAAAAAAAGGGTTTTGGGAGAGATATCTCTCTCAAAAAAAAAAAAACCCAAACTGAGTAGTAAAAAGGGGGTACTAACCAACTAGCGAGGGCCGCGGGGTGGGGAGCTTTAAGACCGGTTACAAATGCGGGAAACGACTTCTCGTCGTTTGCAAGTTTAAAAGGAGGGGGGGGCAAGTGGCAAAGATCAGAAAATTAAATAGGAAAAAGTCGAAAGAAAACCCACTGTTAAAACAGGGGGGCCCTCACAAGAAAAGGGAACAGCAGCTATCAAAAAAAAAAAAGAAAGCCATGGAACTGGAACCTTAAGGGAATGCGGGGGAGAAGAAGTCGTCCGAGTCAAATCGAAGAAAAAAACTTATAGTTGTGAAGGACAATAACTCGCAGTCTGCACATGTCAAGAAGAAGGTCAGGTAAGAGAAGGAACATTCCAAACAACAACTTTTATAGGCAAGTGCCAAACGGGGGGAAATCTATTCAGAAGGGGTAGGAAAAAGTGAAAGTGCAAAAAAGTGAAAGCGTCCGGAGAAGGAGGCTGAGATCATCGAATGAGACAAAGAATCAAAAGAAAAAAACAACAAGAATAAAAGCCAGCACCGGGTTACTGGGGGTAAAGCAACTAACAGTGAGAACGCATTTTCAGCCCAATCAGGACCATGGACAAAGACTTGCAGAGGGACCAAATTCCTCCTCAGGATTCCGAAGAGGGAAGGTCAAGTCTGAGGGAAGGGCATGATTGGAGCGGGGGGGGGGGGAAGAAAGAAACAGAGGGGCAACACAAGAAAGGAATCGCCTCTTCTTAGTGACTGAATCCGAGGCCGAACTTCGGCAAACCTGGGTGAGACCCTGAGTGAAAGGAAAGCGGGGAAGACACCTATGTGCAAATGCGCTGGGTTTGACATGAGGGGAGGGCCTGAAAGGGGAAGGAGACATAAGGGAAAAGAACGGGCCGCAAAAAAAAGGAAAAAAAACGATCAATCCTCAAAGGAAACGCATGATGGCGAAGGGGGAGGTATTCTTCCAATGAGTAGGACCGGAAAAGGAGCTTAAGCAACAGAAAGATTAAATCGCCTGGAGTCCGGGGCCGGAGGGGAGAACGACAATCCTAATGGAGAAAAGAAACACAGGGGCAGGGGCAAGGTCGCCAGGTCATCAAGGAACGAGAACGATGTCTCCCCCCAAGAACGGAAAAGTGCTACGGACTTCCTAAGAGGGAAACCCGCCAAGAAGACATGGGGGGGAAAAGAAGCAGATTTTAATAGCTAAAAAAAAGTTCGGACGATGAAAAAAAGGGAAAAAAGGAAAAGGGTTGTCTATGCAGGGATAAAAAAAAGAATTGCTACTTGAAAGGGCAGGGCTGGGACATAAAAAGGAAGTGGCAAGGGAGCAAGGAGTGGGTTCTATCAAGCACGAACACTGGAAAGTGGGGGCAGGGCACAACGGGGCCAGTTGTGACAAATTGCAAATGCCGTTTCGTCGAAGAAAACTGGGAAGGACGCAATCACACCAGGTGGAAGGAGGCAAGGTTTTTCTAAAGTTGCAGGGGTGTAGGTTCCACTGTTCGCATCCTTCGAAAGGAAGAAACGTTAAAGAACAACCATACAAGTGCACGGAGGATTCAGCTCGTGATGTCAATTGAAGCAAGGAGGGGTTCTTGAGGAGGGAAAAAAAAAAAAGAATGTCAGGATAAGGGTGAAGCCGCAAAATTCAGATCTTTTCGGGGGGGGGGTCAGTAAGGTAAAATAATTAGTGATGACGGGAGGAATCAGGAAAAAGATTAAGAGACCCTTACTTCTTCCCAACGAAGGCCACGGGTTTAAAGGGGAAAAACGAAAACTTAGACGGAGGCATACAGCACGTGTAAGAGGACCGAACACTTTCGGGGTGAGGATCGACTTGCAATGGCAGGATTGAACTTAAAGCCTACAACAAAAGGGAAGGAGGGAAAGAGAAGGGGAGGAGAAAAGGGGGAATGAAAAATCAAAAAGTTTTCCAAGTCGAGAACGAAGTTGGACATGAAGAGAGGAAAAACGTAGGGAGAGGGTTGATGCTGGGGCATTTCAGAAGTGAAGGTGGCCATTTCTTCCGGTTTGAGAACGAAAGAGAAATTTTCTCAGAGGGGGGGGGAAGCTGTGGGTCAAATTAATCTTGTGGAGGAGAGCCCTGTTAAGAGGGGTCCGTTTGGTCGGGAGGGATAAAGGAACGAAAAAAAAAAGGAGGCGAAAAGTGACCGGCATTGGGGTTTGTTTTCGGCTCCAATGATGCTGAGGAAAAAGGGAGGGGGAATACCCCTAATAAAAAATCCTTACCTAGGGGGTCAAAGGGGGAAGGGAAAAAACGGCGTGATTCGGAGTGTAAAGTTCACAAGCAAACGCAGGAAAGGGAGCAGAGTTGACAGGTGGTTTGATTTAAAGGTTTATGGACCCAAGGAAAAAAATCGATTATCCAGGGGAAAGGAAAAAAACTTCAGAAGAGGAACTCAGGAGGATGAACAGGGACCCCAAATATGACGAAGAAATATTTCAAGAAAGAAATAAGAGGAGGTCAAAAAGAATGATATCAAAGAGGAAAATTTTCAGCCCTTGGGAATTGGAAAGAGAGGGTTTCTTCCAGGAAGGGGACCTGGCAAATAAGGAAAAGGGAGAAATTTGAGAGGGGGGGGCGAGGGGTTTATGAAAAAAGGGGAATGAAAAACGTTGATTTGTCAAGAAGGAGAGAAGAGTTATCGTGCTTGGTGGAAAGAAGTTATGTGAACGACGCCAACTGGAGTAGGGGAAAAGACGGGGTGTAGTCTCAAGGGCACGCAATTCTGGGTAGGGGAGGGGGAGGGAATTTCAAGGCGACTTTAGGACTCAGAGAATCTGGAATCTCCCAAAATTTCGGGAGAAAGCGCTAAGAAAAAAAAGGGGAGAGGATAAGGGGGAATGGGGGGATCCGTGAGAATGACACGAAAGGGAGGGATGAAGCCTTTGCGCTTCGCTTCAACCACTTGAGTTCAAAGGGGGTGTCGCTGGAAGGAGGGTAAGAAAAGGAGAAGAAAAGTGGAAGGAAGAAAACCAGAAACCTATTAGGCTAGCAGGGAGTATAGGAAGGGAAGAGGCTGTCTGCGAAAAAAAAGGGGGGGGCGAACATACTCGTTCCAGAAGAGGAACAAGGCAATAGAAAAACCTCGTTTGGACCATCTTTAAAGGTGCTCTGAAGAAAGTGGGGGGGAGGACTTGCTGATGTGGTAGGAAACAAGGCCGCACGGAACTCCGTTCCAAAAGAATAAATTAGTACGGGAAAAGAGAGAATGCAGAAAGGACCCAAGGGAAAAGAGTTATGGGCTTGGGGTGTTTTCGGGGCTTCAGAAGGTCGGCAACAGATATTATCTCACGAAAGCAAAAAACGAGAGCAAGCTCAATGCAGTTAGTAGTTGAAACACAGGAACTCTTCCGACAAGGGGGGGGAGGAACACCCCAACAAACCAAACCGCCAAAAAAAACAACCTTCCAAAAACACCAAAAAAAAAAAACCAACCCCCACAAAAAACCACCAAAAAAAAAAAAAAAAACAAAAACGCCCTCCCCGCCCAAAAACCCCAAAAAAAATCACCAAACCCGCGCGTTCACGACAACCCCTATAGGGGGGGCCAGGTAAAAAGTGTGAGAATCTTTTTTTGGGAAGGGGCGGAAAAAGAAGAAAAAGCGCCTCAGAGAACTGTGGAACATTCTGCACAATGTAAAGTGGGCGACAAAAAGGGGGGGACTAATAAACAAAGAGAAATGTTGTTTGTGAAGAGGTGTGAAAAAGAAAGAAACTTGTGATCTTTAGAGGAAGAAAGAAGGCATGAGTAGGCCAGTCCACGGGGGGGGGGAGGGGGGGGATTGCAAAGCTGACTGCAGGAAAAAAAAAAAAAGTGTGGGACTTAACAGGGGCTCGTTCGATGGGTTCGACCAGAGGAAGTTCGATAAGAGCCAGAAAAGGTCACAACACAGGAAAACTGAGGAACAAAGATAAAGTAGTAAAAGGTATCGAAAAAGGGAGGGAGGCTGAAAACCCTGAAGTATGCAAAGGAAAAGAAGAAGCTTGGTTTAAGAAAAGAGAAGAGATCATCAACAAAAGGGAGGAGACGGATGATAGGAAAAGGGCGCCCACGACTCTCAAGGGTGGGAATAAAATTTCTAAAGGAAGAAAACCGGTTAGCCCAGGCTCGGCCGTGAGAAGATTGAAAAGGAAGGCAAATTTTGGCAGGCTCGGAAGAAGGAAACATGACCACGAAAAAAAAAGACTGTTTCATAAACCCCGGTCAATAAAAAACCGCGTCAATACCGGAAAAAAAAGGGGGAAAAACGGAATACACTGGGAAAAGAGGGAAGCTAAAGTCGTCAGGAATGGGGGGGGAGACAACTATCCAGAAAAAAAGGGGGCAAAATAATATACCAAGGGGAGTCGGCGGGCCTTGTCGGAGGGGAAAAGTTAAAAAGATGCTGGGAGAAGCGAACTTGGGAAACGCCAAAGAAAGGAGGAACAACAAAAGATATAAGGAGGACACCTAGTAGGTCACTGGGTCGGAATATGGGAAAGGCTACTGGACTCTTGCGTCATCGATTCAAAAGGTTATCTCAGCGCGTGCCTACTCTTAATCAAAGGCGAAAAAAGAAAAAGGGAAGGAGCAAGACCTTTTTACAGGGGGTTCTAGACGGCGAGGGCATCGCCAACGCGTGAAAGCCCTCTGCCAGATTATTACGGACGGCTTGTAAAAAAAAGGCCAAGCAAGGAAAGAAGAAATCAGAAGCCAATTTAATAAGAGGGCGGAAAAATATGCGGGGCCCGTCTTTACTAGTCAGGGAAGGTTTTTGCGCAGAAAAAGGCCCATCAGTAAAAAAAGACGCGCAACAAGATGGGCATTCGGAACTTTTCCGACAGGGGGAAACAACGGCGTACGTTACTTATAAAAGAAGGGGGGGGGAAAAAACTTCAAAGTGAAGAGAGCCAATAGGGGAAAAAGCAAGGCACCGGAATCCACTGCTCCAGAGTAGGCCATAAGGGCGCCGTTCCTCACACGGGAAAAATAGAGGATGAAAAACAACGACCGAGGAAGAGGGGAAGAGAAGAATGATTCATATTCACCCAAGGGGATGAGAAGGGGGAAAATTCAAGATTTCCACTGAGAAAGAAGGAAAAAACTAGGAAGGGATCTTCCCTTCAGGGCGAAAAGACGATGGAGAAGGAGGGTATTCTATTAGGTAAAAAATCCATAAGGAAATCAAGCAAATAACTCTAAGGGCAAAAACCGAAAAGGCGGATTCAAAGAGGTTAATCATACCCGAGAGGAACAATTTGTATTGCAGAAAAAGGGGGTGAAGATCAAAGGCAGGCGATTCCGGGAAGCACGTGACAATTAAAGGCAAAAGAGAGGGGGTGAGAGGGTCAGAGCGGTTGAAAGAAGGGATAACAAAGATGGTCCGTAGCGAGGTGAGGCATCCAAAAATTGGGATCCGAAAAAAAAAAAAAAACGTTGATTGACTATCTAAACCGTTGGGTCCTTGTCAACCTGGAGTATAGAGGGGGGGAAGGGGGACGGGTCTAGGACCAAAAAATCCGGTCCAGAGAGGTTGTTATTCGGGGAAAAGAAGAAGTCACGACAAAAGAGGGAACCCCTACTAGGACTGAGTAGGAGAACGAATCGGGGGGGGAAACTAAATTAGCAATGAAAAAGATTTAGATTGAGTCCAGAACAAAACTTAATAAAAAGCGGATAGGGGGGTCAATCCTACAGGGGGGGGGAGAAAGGGGGGATAGGGGACATTAATAACTCCATGAAGACTTTTAGTGGGGGATTGCCAGTAACCAGAAGAATTCTTACCCATGATGGCTGAGAGAACTTCCACTGCAGCGGTGAGGAAGCAAAAAAGCCCACCTTCTCAAGGAAAGCAGAAAACTAGAAAAGGGGAGTATATATGCTTAAAAAAAGGAGGAAGGGGCTCAGGGAACTCGACTGGAAATAGGGATGATGTGAAAGTCAAGGGGGGTCTCACCAACAACAAGGAAGAGAGATGAAGACCAAATCAAGGAAAAAAAAAAAAAGAGAGATAAGAAGCGAAAAGTGTCATGAGAAAAGAGTCAAGGTGTGGCAAGAGGAGCGCTCTCTTTCGGAACTCAAAACAGGTGAAGTGGCTAGTTCTGAGGGGGAAAGGAAGCTCATGGGAACGGTTAATAGGAAGGCAAAGAGTCATCACGAAAGGAATCCTGAAGTGGGGGGAAGGCTTTTTTAAGGGTATTCCGTTGGGGTCTCAGTGGGGTTAGGGAGAAAAGACGATCTCCGCAAGAAGAAATGGAAGGGGTTGTGTTCTTCGAAAGGCAGAACGAAGGGAAAGACGGAGAATTTATGTGATCCCACTAGAGAGCAGAATCAAATAACGGGGGGAGGGGGGTGTTCTGAAGGCGGGGGGGGGGTCCCGTCGAAGGATGGGAAGGGGCAAAAGAAACCTAAAAATCCTTTGTTGGCAAAAAGCCAAAGGGGAACGAGGAGGGGGGAGGACCCTTTTTATGGGCCCTGCAACATCGCATCCAGGGGGGGGAAAGGGGAAAAACGGTGTCAAGGAAGTGGCAGAAGAAAAAAAGGCTATTGGGGAGGGAACGATTTATGTCACGAAAATAAGCAAAAAAAGAAGAGCGCAAAGAAAAAGCGAGGGTTCGGAAGTGGGCCCCTTTGACACGTGCCAGGAAGGCAAGGAATGTCTCGAAAATGAGGGGGGCTCTAAAGAAAAAAGTGGGCTAGTTAGGACGGAAATGCTGAGAGAGTGAATGAAACACGGCGTGAGGTGGAAGGGAGAGTAGAGGTGTCTCGCGAGGAATCGTGCAGAAAAAATCAAACAACTGCTCTCGAATTGGCATTGGGAGTCATCAAATGCCGGCAATTAAAAACGGAAGAGGTCTGGTTGGGACAGTTGCATCAAGGCGGGGAAGTAAGCTCATTACGATGGCGGCTAAAGCCCACCAGAGTCGCTAAACCGGAGAGCGGGGACCGTGATTGGAGCGGCATGGGTGATAAAAGGGGAGGTATTATTTCTAGAAGAAAACGGGGGTAAAATCGTCAGGGAGCTTCACTTTGAGTTCAAAAAGGGGTCAAAAAGAAAAAACGTGCTGGCCGCTTGAACAAGGTGCTGGGGAAAAGGGCGAAAAAGGAAGAAAACCATCACGAAACCGGCAATTCGTGAGGTGAGGGGAGACTATAGGAGGGGCCGCGTAAAAGGTGAGGAAAAAAAAAACGTCAAAAGAGGGACCAGGACGGAGAGCATATTGACGCCGCGTGGAAAAAAAGTACCCCGGGAAGAGGGGGAGGGACTTTCTTGGGGAAATTGCTTGAAAGAAGCAGAGAACAACTTTCAAGGGACTGGAGGACGATGAAATACGTATCAAGGAAGTGGCCATGTGCGAGTTTTGTGTGGGGGGGGGAAAAAAGAATTTAAGCAGAATTGTGGAAAGGATTATCTCAGAAGGGAAAAATTATCAATGACACAGCGTTCACTGCAGGGGTACGTGGTTGAAACACATGCGCCTAAAAGAAAGAACCGCTACTATCAGGGGGGGACAGGGGGGCACTGTGCCGAGCAACTTGGGGTGGGGAGGGGGGAAGAAGTGACGAAAGTTGAGAATGAAGCACTCATCGTGACTGGTGAATCCCTTGAGGAAAGTAGACTGAAAGACGGGCTAATAAAGGGGGGAAAAATATAATTATTTTTTGGAGGGGGGTGAGGCTCACCATAGGTATACTTTATCAGCATCCATGAAAGCAGGGGTTTTAAGGGTCAAACTTCAAAGGGGGGGGGGAACGGGGGTTTACACGAGGGGGGTTGGGGGTCATTTTGACCCTTTTTGATAACGAAGGGGAGCGTGATTTGTGTTAAGGCCAAGTTTTTCTGGGAAAGTTACCGACCTTCCCAAAGTTGGGCCACGAAGGGAATCTGACAAAAGAAATTCTACAGGAGGGAAGGGGTAGTGCAAAAAGAGACTGAACCCAAAGGATAGTAGGAAAAGGACTAGCATAAATTTGGGTGAGAATGGCAAGATCTCAACAGAAGGTTAAAGGAAGAGAGGGTGATGTAAACCAACATTTCAGGGAGGACACGAGTCAACGCTCCTTGTCAGGAAAAGCAAGGGACGCATACCCAAAGTGGGCGAAAACGGGGGGTTCTTTTCAAAGAGCGAGGGGGGAGGAGTTCGTAGGGACAGGGTGGGCAGGGGGAAAAAGGAATCTGTACTAACAGCGGCAAAAAACAAATAAAGGGAGCACGGACCGCCAAAGAAAAAAATTTGAAAGGCAAAAAGCACAACAGGAACTTCACAGAAATGAAAGGGGATCCTGGAGGAGTCTCAATTCAAGGGGGGGGGAGAAACAGAGAAAAAAAAAGAAAAGTATAGTTTGTTTGGCTGTGGAGAAAAAAAGCGGGAGAGTGAAAATGTTTTCGCAAGGTGAATTGATGAAGAAAGTTAATCTCAGTCTAAAAGGGAGGGGAAAAAGGGCAAAATCTCAAACAAAGGGGGATAGGCACAAGAAAAAGGAAACATATACAACGGGGGGGAAAGTGGCGCAGGTTGCAAAAGGGACATTAACTCTTAAGAACAAGGAGTCATGAGGGGAGTTTCGGAGATAGTCTGTTGGGAAGAAAGTCGTAAGAAAATCGAAAAAAAAGACAATAAGTAAGCTCAGCACAGGGAAATGAGAGGCGGTCGATCAGTAGAAAAGGGGAAAGGGGAAGGAAGAGGATTCTTGGGCGGACTGGAAGGGTCCCCGAAAACAAGTCACTAAATCACTCATTAATCTTAAGCGGGGGATGAGGTTCAGCCTGCGAAACGAAAGGTAGGGGTTTTTGACGAAAAAGCCGAGGAAGAAGACTCACTGAGACGGTCAAAGGTTACAGCTTCATGGTCCGTAGGAGAAGGGAAAAGGTGAAGCACGCTTGGGGAGTAAACCCAGAAAACCAGTACCGGGAAGGGAGAACCGAGGTTTAGGAAGATGCCGAAAAAAAGCGGGGGGAAAGAGGACTTAGACGCAATTCCAGGAGGGAAAAGAAAAGGGAAAGAGGGGGTGAAAAAGCACCCAAAGACCCTAGGAAAGAAATAAGCAAGAACCGCTTCGATTTTCGGGACCGCAAGGTTGGTTCATATGCAGGCATCTACTTATCTTAAGTCAATTAATCAAAGGGGGGGAGGATCAAGCTTACAAGGAAAAGACTTTATTTCACCGGTGCCGGCAGGGGGAGAGACAAAGTCGAGATGAAAAAGTGCGGATGAGAGGAGACAGAATGGGAAAAGGCTTTATACATAAAACACGAGAAGAGGGGAAGAAACACGAAAGAAAAGGCTCCCTACGGACCTTATAGGGGTGAAAAAAAAAGAAAACTCAACAAGGGGGGAAAAGTGCAGGAATCATCTTAAGGGAAGGGAAAATTAAACAGGAAAGATTCCGGAATCACCCTTACAAGGAAAAAAGACGACTGTCTATTGCTGCTCTAGAAACTCTTGGGAGAAAAGAAAACAGGCTTAAGGTGTCGTGACATAATTAGGGAAAGGGAAACCAAATAACGTTTTTGAAGCATTCAAAAAACTGACTGAGGCTGGGAAGGGGGGTCATTTGGTGGCAGATGTGCCGGCTGTCTTCAAAAATACACTGGGGGAGGAAAAATAGGCGCTTCTTAAGGGGGGGAGCCAGTAACATTTGGGGGGAGGGGGGGGGGAAAGTCCATCAAGGCTAAAAACCGGAAAAAAAATCACAACCAAACAACACATAAGAAGGAAGGATGAGTCTATCTGGGGGGGTCAAGGGGGAGAAGGCCTGTTTTGATTGAGGAAAAAAAACCGGCAAAAGAGGAAAGGACTGAACTCCGTCTAAAAAGGGGGAGGAGATAAAATTTCGTAAATTATCAGAAAAAAAAGAGGAGACTTTATAAAAAATTGCAGAAGAAAGGAAAGAGGGAACCATAAAAACCAACGACTACCAAAGGGGAAAAAAAGCGTGAAAAAAACAGAGAGGACTGACACACTTAATTCAAAAGAAGAGAAAAAACGACGGAAGATAAAGCCTGAACTTCGAGGGAGAGATCGAAGGATCGAACAAGCCTGGGAAGAGGAAACAACACCAACCCCTTAGGGAAAAGGGGATCAAAAGAAAGGGGGGCGAAAAATCATGGTGAAAAAGGGAGAGGGATGCCTATAAAAAGGGGAAGCTCGGAAAGGAAGGGGGAGGAGGTTTCCCTTCAAGGGGAACGAATGGGCTAACGTTTTCTGACAGAACCGCTAAAGGAGTTCTAGGGGGGAAAAAACAGGATGGGTTAAATCCCGCAAAATCAATTCAACTTTTTCGGTGAGGGGATTAATGACAAAGGGGTCTCGAAAACGGGGTGATCTGTCAACCTTCTCCCTGCGCAATGAGGGTAGGAGACCGAGAGGAACTTCCCAAGGTTGCGTCGAAAATTAAATCCCCGAATCTATAAGAAAGCCGGAGGGGGGGGGGACGTTCCGTGACACGCGGGGCCGTCTAATGAATGGGAAACCAGAGAATCAATCCTTTTGCCAAGACGAGTTACAATATGGATGAAAAGTACCCAAGTGGTTATTTTAATACTCCCACAAAGCGAAAATCCAGGGGTTGGGAGTACCAAAGGGGAACAGAGACCTTTGGAAGGAAAAACGGCTATTGTCAAAGGAAGTATTTAAAAATCCCTAATCATTCATAAGAAGCAAAGAATCACTTCAACGAGTTCTGCCACTGGGAAATTGGCAGGAGACCTGAAAAAAAAGGTCAGGAACTCTTCAAAGAGGTATTCAATCAAAGAGGGGGAAGGCTATTAAAGGAGGGAAAGGGGAGGGTAGGGGGGTGACAGTTTTCGGGGAAAGAGGGGGTGCTTGATTCAGTACTAGGATTGAAGAGAGGGACTAACCCTGATATAAGGAAGGCTCAAGGGAGGAGAAAAAGGAACCGGAAAATGCTTGTTCTTTAAGCGTAACGGCAGTTGCAGTAGAGGCGGCTTACGCGATGAACAGACTCCAAACACCGGAGGGGGAGGCGAAACTCTCTATCTGGTCGGGGGGGGCGGTCAGAGGGGGAAAAATGGTAAGAAAAATTTCAAAAGGGGGAAAAAACGGAGAATAGGTATGGAAAACAAATGAAGGGCGCCACTTGTGAGTAAAACAGGGTAGTTTAAAACATGTTCAAAGGGAACTGCAGCCGGGGGGAAAAAAACACGGTACTACAAAAAACGAAAATTCACTTAAAATGACCGAAAAAGAGCATGAAGAGAAACCGAGCGGACGAGAAGGGGGAGGGGGAGTACCCTTCTTTCTGCGAAAAAAAGCTCAAGAAAAATGGCAGGGGAAGCTGAAAAACCTGCAGAAATTAGGCCCTCGGGGAACACGCTTCAACTTGTCAGGAGAAGGGGCGGACTTCAGTTTAAAAGGCAGGAAAAAAAGGAACAGCCAACTCACCAAAAATGATCAAAGAAAAAGACGGGGATAGAAGCTCAGAAACCGGCCAGTGCTCAGGAAGTTAGGTGTGTTGAGGGGGGAGAGAAAAAAGAAAAAAAAAAAAAAGACAGGAAAAAGCATGATCCTCTTACGGGGTTCAAGATAGTCGTTGAAAATGAGCACTCGCCGAAAAAAACGGATAGCAGTTGTCCCAAGGGGTTGGAAGTGGGGGGGGGGAAGGAAAGGGGGGGGAGTTCCTGGGGCGGGCGACCGGGGGAAGGACTCTAGTTACTGGGGAAGGTCAAGGAAAAGTGACTTGGGAAGAAACAGGCTAAGCCACTAACAACTCGGGAGGGACGTTGTGGTTTTTGTTAGGAAAACAAGGGGGAGAACCTTGGGAAGAGAAATGAATCAGGGGGAAGTTAAAGTTACAAGGGGGGGGAGGGTCGGGTGGTGATTGCAAGCGGGTGGTTGCTCTTGGGGCCGTGGTAACAAGGGGCTTTTGGGCGAGGTGAGGGGGTAGGAAAAGTTAATTGTGAGGAAAAGCCATTCCAGGGAAGGAAAGCAGGGGGGAAAGCGCACTGGAAGGGGGAAACAGGGAGGGATTCAAGTGGGGGGAAAGCGGCAAATTCCCAACAATTATATTGAAAAAAGGACTCGAAAAGGTGGTAAAAAGATATAAAGAGACGCGCGGCCAAAAAAAACGGAGGGAGGGAATATATATATTATAAAAAAAGGGTTCGGGCTAGTCGAAACTAGAAGGTGGAGCGAGGCGCTTTCGCAGAAAAAAGGGATACTTGATTTGCAACGTGAGAGCGTGTTCAGAAAGAAATTTCCAAGGGGGGGCGGGACAAAGGGGGAATCGAAGAATTACTCGGACAAAAGAAACGAAAAAAAACTTTTAAAAAAACCCTCCACTAAGAAAGGGCAAGGAAAAACATTCCAAAAAAGATACCTAAACTGAGAATTGATGGGCGATAAATTCTCAAAGGACCCTGGGGGGAAGACAACCTCCGAAAAAAACGAAAAGAAGTCATAGGGGTAAGGGATAGCTACACTGGGAGAAAGGAAGGGTTTGAAAAGGGAAGAATCACCGAATGAGTAGAGAAGTAGAAATCTAACGCCCAAAGGGCCAGAAAAAAAAAAGGGGTGGATAGCACACTTTCACAAACCTGGACAAATTCTCGCAACTGGGGAGGAAGAGGGAGACAAACAGGGAAAAAAGAGGGTTCAGGGAAAGAGAGTTTAAATATCAGAGATGTTGGGAAAAGAAGAAGCAAATAACAAAAAAACATAACAGGAAATTGGGAAAAGGTGAAAGCCGACGCATAAGACTAAATGGGATAAGCCTCTGAATTTTAATGTAGCGGATTGGAAGGGAAAGCCCTTTACCAAATTCCGCCTAAAAGGAGAAAAGGAATCTTTAACGATGGGGAATCAAAAAGGAGGGGGGAACCCGAACTATTAGGAGAGGGGGGTGTCGAAGAAAAAACGAGACCTACATATACTCAACGCGAAGAAGAATGTTTCATCGTCAGTGCCGTAGGTCCGGTTCCGGGAGGACCGTGTTTTCTTAAACGGGGCGCCAGGAAAATTGCGGGAAATAAAGGGGTAAGACGGGGTGAAGAAACTCGAAAACCAGGTTTACATACTCTAGCGGGCCGAAAGTCGGGAACCATAAAAGGAACGCTTTCAACCAAGGGGAACCCCTCATAAAAGCCGCCAGAGGGGGGGTTAGAGAAAGAATGTGTGAGATTAAAAGACAAAGGAAAGTCCGTGGGGAAACTGGAATCAACTGAAAAATAAAGTCAAGAACCGCCATTATTGCAGGGACCAAATGAGACTAAAAAATTTTCGAGAATAGGAGTGGGGCGGACTGCTATGCGCACCGAGGGAAGAAAAGAAAGGGGAACAGAACGAGTCTCACAAAAAAAACGCTGTTTCCACGCCTAAGTAAGAAAGCATGTGACTAAAAACAAGACATTTTTATAGAGCGATTCGAAGGCGGAATATTCCAGGGCACCCACTTAACGGGCCGACACTCGGGAGAGCTCAAAACAGCAGGGGTCTAAAAAGGCTCGGGAGGATTGTGCGTGGTGTGGAAAAGAAAGTGACGTGGGGGACAAAAAGGACTGGGTGGAGTCAAAGGACCTGAAAGGGGCTAGTGCAACGGGGGGGAGGGGGGGAACCGGGGGATGGGGGAGATTTTTCCGGTCTTCAAAAAAAAAAAAGACGAGGAAAAACTCTGGAACAAAAGAGGGACGTTTGGAGTCAACCAAAGGGGCGCGTGGGGGCTTGCCTGGTAGACGGAAGAAAAAGCCGTGAAACGAACCAAAAGAATAGCTAGCATCGTATGAGAACTAGGAACGAACATGCAAGTCGATGCTATAAACAAAAAGGTCAAAACACCGGAGACGGTTGCAACAGGGCAAGATTTCGTTAAGAAAAAGAAAACAAGAGTCTTTCGGGGGAAGGCGGGATTGAAAAAGGGAAACATATTAAGAAGGAAAGGTGCACCAAGAACTGTCAAAAGGGGAAGAGGGTGAGGACGAGCATAAAAAACTTCATTCTTCAATGGAAGAGACAGCCGAAAGGGAAGGATTAGACACTGCTTTTCTCTGATCGCTAGGGGGGGGGAATCGACGGTTTGAAAGTAAGGGGGGCACGCTGCAACGGGCTCTCTCAAAAAACAACGGAATATTAAGAGAGGGAAACAAGGGGCCGGACTCAATAAGAAAAGGGGACCAAAAATCAAGAGGGGGGGAAACCAGGGGGGGTCATTGATCTCTAATACAAAACTAGCTCGGGGTACTTTGCAAAGTGGGAAACAGGCAGGATTTGCTGAGGAACTCAAAAAAATGGCAGTTCTCAGTTGGAACAAAGCGAAGGGGACAAGATTCTGGAGAGCATCAATTAGGAAGGAGCCGTCATGGTTTCGCTTAGGGGCAGTTTAGAGAATAGCAGGACTAGTAGACCGCGGGAAGGGGTTTTGTGCGAGAAACAATCGAACTCAAAGCCTGTGAGGGAAGAAAAAGATTCCAAGTACTAGGATGGGTTCAAAGGGGGAGGGTCAATAATTTGTGGAAAGTAAAAAAAAAAAGCGCATAAGGGGGGGGGGGAAGGAAAAGGCAGCTTGTTGTACCAGAGGGGGAAGTGAGAAAAGGGGGTTGACCGCAAGCAAAGAAGTCAGTTGAAAAAAAGGAAACTGCAGACGAAGAAACAGAGATTTGACTGGACAGGGCGAATTCGCCGTATTTATTTCACGAAACCAGCAGAGAAAAGCAAGTAGATCCACAAAGAAGGGGCGGCGGACAAAAGGTCACGGGGGGATCATCCGAAAGAGAAATCTCGGCTTCATTAAGAACATTTGGATCGTGACTTATGGAGGAAAAAGGACTTAAGGGGAATAGGGAATTTAAAGATTGGGGAAAAGGGTGGAGCAAGGTCTGAAGTTTCAAAACAGAGGATTTTCCAAGAAATGAACGAAGAGAAGCCGAAGAACTATCTACTCGTCCCATTGTCGGGATAAAAAGACCAACGGAATAAAGGATTAGAGCTTGATCGGAAAGTGTGCGTTGGTCGCGACTGCTTCTACCTGATGGCAAAAAGAGAAACCACAGTTCGGTGAGAAAAAAACTCGAAAGCTTGGGGAACCGGGGATCATCAGGCTTGTGCTGTACATGACTCACTTTATGGCGACGGAGCCGACGTCGTATGCCTTGGCCGGGAGAAACTTTGAGTTGGAAAAAAGGGGGTGGATAAGGACTTTCATCATGTGAAAAACAATGGGATAGAAGGGGACAAGATACACCATTCGAATGAAAAAAGGATCTGAGGGGTATAAAGTATCCTGAGGGCCTTCGGTAAAAAACGAAAAACACAAAACCATAAGAGGGGTCCATTGGCTTGAAAAGCTAGTGGGGGGGAAGAGGAAAACCTTTACCTTCAAATACAGGTCTCGAAGGGGCGACTTGCCTTGCTTGACCAATTCCTTACTGCAAGGAAAGGGAAGAGGAACTTATCACGGGGGGGGGGAGACTGAGCGAAAAAAAACCCATTTCACAAGGGGATGCAGAGGTAGGGGGTTGTGGGGTTTAGGAGGGTTCTCACTTGGAGACCACGATGAGAGGGAACCTAAAAGGAGGGAAAAGCAGCGGAAGAAAGTTCAAAAAAAATCGAGGAAGTGAAATGCGAAAATGCCTACCTTGGGCGAGTGTGTCAGTTTTGGGGGCACTCATGAAACTTTAAGGGGAAGGGGCGTAAAAGACAAGGGGGAAGGACACTGGGACTAAAAGTAAGGGGGGGGACGGGGTAAACTTAGGGAAAAGGGGAAAGAGGCGACAGGGGGAGAATAGGAAAAAGGTGACACGAATAGGCTTGGTTGGGGGGGTGACTATGGTTTAGATCAAAAAAAAAACAAACATAGGGGAGGTGAAATAGCCCGTAATCAGATTGGGTCAGGAAAAACGTGTTTTTGGACGAGGTGAGAGGGCATTTTTCATAAATTGGGGAAAGGGGGTGTGTGGCATGCGGTGGGGGAAGTCCATTTAGGGAAAAGGAAGAGACCAAGGACAATGTCAAAAGGGGGGAATCAAGGGGAAAAAGGGGAAGTCTGGGAGGAAGTAAAATGGGGGGATGCGAAATCAATTATCTCTCCAACCCTGGGGGGGGGGGGGGGGGGGGGGGAAACCGGGATAATTACGTCTCGGAGAAAGTTTTTTTGGTCTAAGGCTCTAAACACCCCCTTCTGAGTGGAAAGAAAGAGGGGGGGGGAGTAATAAAAGTTCGCTCCTCAGAAGAGCCGGGGGGGGGGAAAAAAAGGCTCGCTTACTAACGTGCTTGCCAGGCTCGCTGTGCAAGATTTAAAAAGGTCGGCAATCAGGGATTGAGAAGGACTCTGGAAAAAAAGAGGGGGGGATTTGAAAACAAAAAAAAAACCACCAAAACCCCCCCACCCCAAAAACCAACACCCCAAAAAAGAAACAAAAAAGGAAAGGTGAAAGAATCAGGGAAAAAGGGGGAAATCAAAAAAAGGAAAAAAGGAAAAGGGGAAACTCTGAATGCATTCCAGTATTCGCCTAAAGGACTCAAGTCCGTTGGGGAGAAAGCGAGAAAAAAGGAGGAGATTGTCAGATAGCAGAGACCTGGAGGAAGGAGGCACAGGTGGGAAAGGGTACATTACCCGATGAGTGAAGAAAGTCGAAAGGCTACCTCCCATGACAGCTCCAAAAGGGGGGGGGATTGGGCACAAATCCCACCTTATTAAACAAGGGAACTGGAAGGTGCTCAAGTTGGAAAAACGGAAACTAAAAAGGGGGACTCTTTATGATAGGGGCAAAACGGATAGAAGCTTTTTGAGAACCAATGAGCAAAGAAAAAAAAAAAAACGAATAAACTCGACAGAAAAAAGGAATGGGTCCAGTCAGTAACGGACAGGTAAGCTTTGGGGGGGATACGGAAATGGAAGGGAACCAGCCAAGGACCTCCTCACATAAGGGAGCAGGGTAAGACTTTAACTAGGGCGTGAAAAATAGAAAGGAGAAAGGCAGAATGTTTGTCGAAACGCCCCAAGAGTATGCTCTCACATCGGTGGGACTCTGAATGGTATAGAAAGAGAGGCCCGGGAACTTCTGTATCACCTCGGGTGGGGGGGGCGGGAAAAAACGGCAATTTTGGTGTAGGGGGTTGTTTGTTGTGCGTGGGGTTTGGTGGTGTTCATGAAAATGGTAGGGTGGAGATTTGGTAAGGGTAGGATGTGTACCGGGTTAAGGTACACAGGGGTGAACCAAATGCAGAAGAACCCAGGCTTTGGAAGACCATAAGGAGCTCTTAATTCTCGAACAGGAAAAGTTTGCCTCAACCAGGGACAAGCGAAGGAAGCCGCAAAACAATATCAAGTGGAAGAACGAAATTGTGATCTTTAAGAGGCCGGAAAGGAGTCAGGAGAAAAGCCGACCAAGCTTAAACGAAGGCCGGATTTAAGGGGTGGAAAGTTGGGAAAAGGAAGGAAGAGGAAATCGTCAGTGGCGAGGAGGAGGCCACGAAGACTCTCTTTAACATCAAATCTCTGAACCAAAAGGGACGCTTGCGAAAGCAATATCCTTCCGTGCAGGTGAACAAAAAAAACGACTAGACAAGTGGGAGGAACGGAGGGAGCGATTTGCCGCGGTCCTTGCGGGCAAAGCGAGGAAAAGGGTCATTACCCGGGACCGAAAAGCTGGGGCGAGGGGAGCTCACTCAGAAGGGTTCTCAGTTCTGGAAAGGAAGGAGGTTTTCTGGAAAGAAAGGTGAGGACAAATAGCCGTGGGTTTAATCAAGGAGAAAGATGGAGGAAGAAAAAAAGGGGGGGGCAAAAGGGGGTAAACCCTGTGGAAAAGGGGAGGGGGGAGGTCACATAAACACTGGGGGAGCGTAGAAACTTTGAACGCCGGAAAAAGGAGGGTTGGCAAAAAACGGGACCAGAAAGGGGAGAAAAGAAAGACGGGAACAAACTAGAGAGGCTGACTAATCTGGGGGATAAATTGATAACGAAGGGAAGTGGAAAAGTGGGGGGGCGGTAAAAATAACAAAACAGAAAGAGCCCGGAAAACGGGAAGGCAAAGGACAAAGAAGGAAGATACGCCGGGAAAACGGAATCTGATGACGTTGGTGACAGGGAAATCCTCCTGAATCAACCAGACGAAAGAGAAGAAAACACTGAATACACCAAAACAAGGAAAAATAATTTGTGGGAAGGGGGAGTGCAACGTAAATATCACGTGCAAAAAAACCAAAATTGCAAGCATAAAAGGGCTCACGGAAGGGTAGACGGTCAGGGAAGGAGCGGGTCTCTAGATCTGACGGGGGAAGCGGGCGATGCGTCCTTATTGGATAAATCTCTCAACAACAACAAGGGGGAAGGTTAACTATATATGCAAAGGACGAAAATCAGAAAATGGCCCAAAAAAAAAAAAAAAAAAAAAAACAAAAAGTAGTACCTCTGGAAAAGGGGACAAAGAGAAGGAAAAAACGCGGCGTTTGCTTCATTGTGGAATTGAGAGGAAGTCACTTTACTCCGTGGTTAGGAAAGAACAAATCGGAAGTGGGGACATTCGTTTGTTAAAAGCTCAGGAGGAAAGAAAAATGGTTAATGGGAGGGAAAACGTGCATCAACAGGGGTCCTTCCTTTGTTCGGGAGGGGAACAGGGGGGGGCGAAAAAGAACCTTAGAAAAACGCTCACGGCGCATTGGGGGGGGGGTGAGGGGAAAGAAAAGCAATACGCTGAACAGGCATGGCGTAGAAGGGGGGGGAAAACCCACGAATAATCCTTAGGGGGGGGGGTCACTGTTGAAAAGGAGGGAAACGGTAGAAAGGGGGAAAAGCCTACAAAAATCCTGGGGGGAAAAGGAGAGGTTGACATATTTTAGTTAGCGGACCCTGGGGGGGGACCGCCCGGCAACATCAACAAGGTTGG
>Ga0179593_1476468_pt1 | contig 22811 bp, 38 predicted proteins | sample CZODoug2_1_08_16_FD_185931 | JGI IMG/M metagenome (GOLD analysis project Ga0179593, IMG submission 185931) | Vadose zone soil fungal communities from Angelo Coast Range Reserve, California, USA - CZODoug2_1_08_16fungal (PacBio error correction) | ecosystem: Environmental > Terrestrial > Soil >...
TAAAATAAGAATTAAGGAGGGAGAGGTTGCTTGAATCAAGAAGGAGACAAATGCCAAATCTGTTAGAGATGGGTAAATTACCGGGAGAAGGGAAAAGGTAATCGATTTTAAGTTACAAAGCAGGTGCTGCTAATCGACGTCGCGCTCTTGCCTTAAGGAAGGGGGAGATCGAGGGGTTAAAAAGCCGAAAAGGAGACTAATTTACCGACGGGTTTGGACCGCCGAGGCGACCACAACCATTCTTAAAAAAACAATCTTCCCCGCAGGTCACGTAAGGGAGGGTAGGGAATGGAGGAGAGAGTGCGGAAGGTTCAAAGAAACGATACGGCTGTAGGAGGAAAACTCGTGGGCTCCCTCGATCAAGCGATGATCCATCGCGGGGGGCTGCAAGGAAGGGTTCGCGGGACGCTCGCGGCCTGGTTCGATGGAAGGAAATCGACAAAATCAAACGAAGGAGTTTCCGGAAAAAAGAGGAGGCGAAGATTCCAGCGGGGAACCTGAAGAATGGTCTGCACCTTGAGTTGCAAAGTGTGACGATCAAGATCTAAAGCAAAAGAGAAAGGGCAGGGTAGGGCTGCCAGTTTGGGAGAGAATGAAGGTGGCTAGAGAGTCAACCGAAAAGTGGGTAAAACTCGAGGCCGGGAATCTTGCACCAGGGAAGGGAATGGCGGAAAATAAGAAAAGAAAAAAAGGACAGGAGAACCACCGGGGACCGCAGTGCCGGCGGGAATCAAAGAAGGTAGGCAGGAACCGGCGAAACAGAATAGGCGAAAGGAAGGTTAAAAGAAGCGTCAATAAAAGAGGGAAAGGGGAGAGTTGTGCGACGCCCCCTCCCTTGGAAATCCGTTTCTTAGGTCAGAAATGTCTCGGAATTCCAATGTGAAAAAAACCAAGGGACGAAGGACCTAAAGGAAACTCCGGGGTCTAAAAGGAAAAATCGCATTAAAAACTTCCTCAGGGGGATAGCGCTCCGAAAAAAAGATGCAGTGGGAGGTGAAGGGGATGGGGGGGGGAACACTCTGGAAGCCAAAACGAAGGGATAAAGTCTGCAAAAAGAAGCAAGAAGGTTTGATTAGCGGAATCCACGTCCAAAAGCAACCAAAAATAAAAGAAGCAAACTAGAATTGTGGGGGTCATCGACAGGAAGCCCGGTTTTCCGGGAGCGAAAAAAAAAAAAGAGTGGAGTGGAGGCGCGCATTCTCATCCCTGAAAACAAAACCCCTGGACGAAGGGACGGGGAAGAAAGGCAAGGGGGAATATACGAAGAAGGGCATATAGGAGAAGCATAGGAGGGGGACATCTTTAAAAAGGAATTAGAACCCACTTACTAGGCATTTATTAAGAAGGGTTTGATCAAGTCAAAGGGCGGAGAAAGAGAAAAAACAAAAAACAACGTAGACCGCAAAGAAAAGAAAAAAAACACTAGGGGGAAAGAAAAAAAAAAATTGGAATCGCAAGCATTGCGTTTTTCAGAAATATGGGGCATATTCAAAGCGGCCTCTCAGAAAGAGGGGGAATTAGTTTGAAAGCGAAGTCTAGAGAAGATGACCAAAAAACCGCTCCGGAAAGGATGGGGAGGGAAGAAGGTATGGGGTTTGCTTTTATCGGGCAAAACAGAGCGGGACACACCGTCCTTGAGGGATATAGAAACGCCGACAGGTTTGGAAAGGAATAGAAAAAATTTCAAAAAAAAGGGGAACGGGGGTGGCGGAAAGGGTGAAACTTCGAGAAGAAACGTGGGAGATAGGAACGTGTGCGTGGCCCGGCATAGAGGGGAATTGAACAGGAAGAAAAACCACACTAGAAGGCTGTGTGAAGGGACCTTAAGGGGCTAAAGAGGAAGAGGATTCCCCTACTCAATGTGACAGGGGCAAGGGAGGGAGTGAAAGGTATAAGTTATCCGCTATCCTAAAAGGGAGTTGAAACGAGTGAAAGAAAACTTGATCTATTAAAAAGGAGGGGAAAGGAGGAAAAAGAAACGCTGCTTGAGGCTGGATTATAAACTAGGTATTGGAAAGAATTGGGGAGACGGTGAGAAAAAGAAAAAAAAAGTTCATAAAGGGGATGAGACGTCACGCGGGGGAAAACGGGGGGACAGGTTGGGAACACAAGAGAGGGGAAGACCCAACCAGACTTGGTTTCAGCTCACAGGAAAAAAAAAGTAAAAAATGGTAAGGAAGGGTAGGAGCTATCAATGGAACTGTCGCGAAAATCGGCAAAAAAGCTCAGGGGGTAACCGAGGGAAACGTACTAATGAGGAGGAAATCTCTAAGGGTAACGGTTCACCGATATTTGAAGGGGACGGGGGAATGTAATAGTTACTCCGAGGAAGACGGAACTACGAAGATGGAAGATTCCCCTTACGGGGGGGTTAAGGAAAGATGAGACCGAAATGAAGAGTAAACACCGCAGGGGAAGTAAGGCTTTGGGATCAACCACAAGGAGTCTTTTGGTGACAAAATCGAAAGTTTCTATGCTAAATAAAAGGAGGCATCAAAAAAAAACAAAAGAGCTGAAGAGGACAGGGAAATCTACTTTAAAAGGAACCGGACCACCCGAATCAGGCAAGAACGGAGGGCAGAAGTCAGGAGGGAAACAATTGAAAAGAGGAACCGAAAGGGAAGGGCAAGAAACAAAAAGATTTAAAGGCGCATCATTTAAAAGGGATGACAACGACCCAATAAGAAAGGAACTCAAAGGTCGGGGAGCGAAAAAGTGTCAAATAATACCCAGCACCGGGGGACTTCCGGGAAAATTCAAGACCACCTGACGAACGACTGACAGGGATTAATGCGATAAAGATGCGGTATTGCAATCTTCCAGAACTGCTGAAAGAGGAAGCTTCTAGTTGTAAAGGCGGGGAACGAGGAAAGCTACGGAGCGAATCCAAACCGGCGGGCTTTTCACGAAAACACTCGATTGCGGGGGGGAAAAACACTACACGAGGTTTCAAAAATTAGCATAGAGAGAACAAAAAACAAGGGATAATGAATAAGAAAAAGAGGTGGACAAGTGTCACGACAAGCAGTAGGGAAATGGGAGTGGAGCCGAAAAAAGTGAAAAGACGGCCGCGGTCGAAGAAAAGCGTAGCGTCCGACAAAAATATCTAGAAAAAACCAGGAGATACTGTGTAAGGGGGGAACATTGCCGGAAGAGAGGTAGGTAAGAAGCGGAACGGGGAATGGTCCTCGGGTAAAGGGGCTTGACTCCGGAAAGGAAGAAGAAATATTTCGGGAGGGAGGGAGCGGGGATAACTGCTCAGGGATAAAAAGGGGGACAGGGAAAGTAAGGGTGGTGAACAAAAATGATGCTTAGTCGTAAATCTCTGAGGAGGCGCTGCTCAATCAAACAATGGAAAGGGAAGAAAAAGCAAAGGGGAAGGGTCAAAAGAGGTCCGAACGTTTGGCTAAGATTCAGCGGGGGAAAAGAGTCACCTGGAAATAGCACCAAAGGAATGTTCCACGATGGAGAACCCAGGTATAAGTCGAGTTTATGGGGAAAAGGGGGGAGGGAAGGTAAATCGATTGGAAAAGGGGAAGTTAACGCAGCAAGTAGCGCCGAAAAAACTAAGGTGCTCCGAGAGTCAACGAGGACTTCCACTCTGGGTCAAGTAAAAAGTAAGCCGCTCCAAAAGCCTTGGGGGGGGAAACGTAAAAAAGATACAAACCCGGAAAAAAAATTGCGATACCGCTCTAAGGAGTTCAGAATGCCAAAATCGATAGAATACCCTTGCCCGACTGCAAAAGGGAGTGCACATTCTCCCCAGAAGAGGATAGTGATCAGAGGGAGAAACTGAAAGACTTCATAAATGCATTGACTTTTAAAGAGGCTAGATCCGGGAGGAATGGGAGGAGAGCACTAAAAAGAAAACATTGGTCAGAAAAGGAAAAAGCAAACAGGTAACCAATGAGATGTGAGGAAATGAAGAAAAAGGAGGGAACAAAAAGTGGGCCATCGTTCGTTGCACCAATTCATGGAGGCGACTTGCGAAACTTCAAAGGGTCGGAAAAATTCTTGGTTGATTCAACGTATGAACAAGAAAGCGGGTTGACCTAAGGAACCAAAACCTTCAATTCGCAGTCGGAAGGGGGAATCGAGAGAGAAAGTCGACCACTCCGGAAAGGGTAATTCAAGGGGGAAGGGGCATACGCAAAGGAAGAATGAATCGAAAAAAAATTCTAAATGTCAACAGAGAAGAAAAAAACAAGGAAGGTTGTGACGCGTTGAAAACTCAAGATAAATGCTCAAATTCAATGAAAATGGGAACGTGACTCCCTCTAAAGGATGTGGACCTTTAAAGGGGAAAAGAACAGAAAATCGCCTCCGGAAGAAAACGAATAGCGATTGGTTATATACGCATAGTGAGGGTGAAGAACTTGGAAAGGGCTATACAGAACTCTGGAGTGAAACGAAGCTTAGAGAGACTTGGATCGAAAAGGAAAGAGGCATAGGAGGGAGAGGCCGTCTGATAAGACAGTCTGAAGCGTTTGTAAGGAAAAAAATACTTAGAAGCCCCCAGCATTAGGAGGCATGTTAGTAAATGGGCATTGGGGGAAAGCACCATGTGAGGAGAACAAAAAACAAAAACGGATGAGACAAGGAAGAAGAGATAAAAGGGAACAAAACTGCAAGGGAAGAATCCAGAAAGCAGATCTGGGGCTTATAAAGTAGGGACGGTTGACTACTAACCTCTATAGCTTAATTTGGAGGTAGCTAAAACCGGGGGAAGGGGATTCCCACCTCATAGTATAATTTCGGATGGAGCGGGGGGTTAAAGTCAGATTTGGGGGTGGGAAGTGTCCAAGAACGTCTACTTTAAAAGAAAAGGAGGATATAAGGAAAAACGGAGTTTGAGAATGACTGAGAGAGCGGGTCTGAAGAATTGAAAAATGGTGGCGACCAGTGAAGTCGCTAAGAAAAGGAATATGGAAAACTAGTCAAGGGAAACTTCAGAAGGGGAAAACGAGCCCGAAAAAAGAATCTGGGTTGTTAAAAAGGGAAGACTGCGGGGAAATCGTGAAAGCAATGCTCACTCAGGGTTGTAAAGGGTTATAGCCGATGGAGGAAAAGGCAGAATCCGTAGGATTTAAAAAGAGATAAGGGAACATTCGGGGACCAGGAAAACGGAAAAAAAGGATGGGCGGAAAGAAAAAATCACTATAAAAGTAAGAATGGATGGAAAGGACAGGAAAGGTGAGGATAAAAAACGACGAAAAAGAAAAAGGCGGGAATGAGAAAGGGGCTAAACCGTGCAACAAATTTGTTCTACTGTAGGGTTCACTAGGGGGTCCTCATCGGAAGGGGTGACACTGAGGAGAAATGAAGGGACAACTTAAGGTTGAGGGAGAGCAATTCGGACGAGGAAAATCCAATAAAAAAACTCAAGACAATAAGAAAAAAAGAAGGGACTAGTGATCAAGGGGAAGAGGGGAAAGCTAGGAAAAATTCATACATGAGAGGGAAAAAAAGGGGAAGGGGAAAATGGAATCTTTCTAGGCAGAGGTGACAAAAAAGGGTCAAAGGGTAGGGACAGGTAGTAGTCTCAGTTTAAGGGGAGGGCAAGCATATTCAAAGAAGAATCCAATCATAGGATCCTTCGGAGAGATTGGAGCAAAAACACAAGGAGATGGGTCCGTCATAATAAAAAATTAAAGAAAGTCGAGGACAAACTCGGAAGTCCATTCGGAAAGAACTCTTACAGTAGGGGATATCATGACAAAGTTGGGGGGGGGGGCTATAGGGAAAGGGATATCAGGGAAAAAAGAAAATCAACGGGAAGTAAAAAGGAAAGTTCGCATCAAAATGAAGGGGAAATATTCACTTTCAAGGTTAGGATAAAAAAAAAGCGAAAGATGATTGCGGGAGAAAAAAAAACAAAAACAGCATTTCCAAGCAGACCCAAAAGGAAAAAGGAAAAGAAGGGAGAGTTAGGAACCCGATTTCATAGATCCTCATTAGGGACGTGGAATTTGGAATCATTGAAGAAATCCAACCGTAACTAAGTAAGCGCCATGATTACTCATGGACAAGGAGGGGAAGAGGAACTCACCGAGAGAAAGCTACGGGGGATCTCGATGAAAAGGTGGGATGCACAGAAAGGGGGTCGAAAAAAGCGAGGAAGGAGGAAAATGGGCGCGGTATTCATAAGACTCGATTCGGGGGGTTAAACGACAAGTTTTCGACAAAAGGAAGGATCGACTCAGAAAAACAAAAAGGAAGGAGATAAAAATTGGGATGTCCTGAAAATATGGTTAGGGGAGATGGGACCAGGAAGGACGACGTCGAGTTCAAAAAGAGGGGGCGCGGAACAACATTATAGATCACAGAGATATCTTGTCTGATAGTAGAAAGAGGAATAGAATAAGAACCGGTTAAAGAAGAGGTTGTCCCTGTTTCTTTAAGACCGACAAGGGGAAATAGAGTTCTGATGCGGGAATGGGAGACAGGTAACCGGGGAACCCTACCAGAAAGCGTGGGAAAAGGAAGAAGTTGAAGGGGTTAGCTTGTCCGTAATCTTAAAATTCGCGAGGAAGTGCAACCGAAGAAAAATGTTGTAAAACCAAAAAAAATAGGAGGTTTTCGCAACTGGAGAACTGGAGGCCGGGAAAATTCTGGGGGAAAGAGGAAGAAATAGCATGGGGACGTCGATCTTCCCAAGCAAAAGGGAAGATCTTGGGATTTTCTACTGGGGCTGAAAAAAAGAGTGTCAGAAGCTAAGACAGAATTACGAAAGCTAAAGACTCACGGGGATCCAAGGGGCAGATCAAAGAACTGAAGACGATTATGGCTGCCGTGTTCGGAATCCCCTTTTCAAAGGGAACCAAAGGGCCGAGGGAAAAAAAATGGTCAGTGAAGAGGGGTCCTAACCCGTCTACAGAGGGGGGGGGACAGAAGTCCAATCCGGCTACGAATATTCAAGGGGCCTAAATGAAAGGTTTCTTGAAAAAAAAAAGGAGGTACAGGAGGGTGAAAAAGGAAAAGACGGTAACAGATCATTGGAGAAGGGGGTGGGCAAGATGCTAGATGAATTCATGATTCTCGAGCAGACCCAAAAAAGGGGGTAAAAAAGTGGCAAGGAAAGGAAAAACAAATTCTGGGGGAGGGGGGGAGAAAATCGGGGGACACAACAAAAAGGTAAAGGATGCCGGGAGATCCCGCAAAAAGGTGAAAGGTTGCTTGAGCCCTTCGAAAAACGTCAAGGGAAGGGGGGATAAGGAAAGGGGTAAGAGAGGAAGCAAGCGGAGAGGTTTGTAAGGAGAAAGGCCAACTTTAAGATTGCCCGTCGGGCAAGTTCTGAAAAATCGGATTGAAAAAAAAAAGCGGCAAGAAGAACGACCGAGCTTCGAAAAAAGAACGCCTGGGGTCTCAAATGACATCGAGCAAAGAAGAGGCGAAAAACCTCAATTCGGGAAAATGGTCAACAGCTCTAATGCTCGGAAGCAAAGGTCGAAGTGACTCCAGGAGGACTTCCTTGGGTATACGGGGCAAGGGGACTAGTTAAAAAACCTCAAAAAAACCTAAAAAAAAAAAGGGGAGAAAAGCGATTGGAGAAGATAGTGGCCGGTGGGGCCAGAGACGTTGCTGGCGGACAAAGCAAAAAGAGGGGGGTGCTCCGAACTCAGGTCGCATGAATGACTGACAAGAAGGCAGGATATAAAAGGAAAGTCTAAAAAAAACCGAGCTAAATTCGCGAGGCCGCGGGGGTAGAGCTTAAACAATACTTTTCTCAAACAAAAAATTCTTAAACTTTTAGGAAATGCCAAAAATGGGATGGAGAGACTAAAAACAAAAAAAGGGGTAAAAGAGAGAGATCATCACTGACGAATAAGAAAAAAGGGGACGACAAAAATACTCGAAAGCATGCTGTGTGCTTAAAAAATTGGGTGTCGAAGATGCTACAAACGCGTGCCATAAATTATTTTAAGGGGAAGAAGAAAGGGGGGAGGAGGAGAAAAGGAGGGCCGGGCCTCAGGGTCGTGAGCTTCAGAAAAGAAGAGGAGCAATCAAGGGAAGTGCTTTGTAAGCGCACGAAGCTCTGGGAAAAGGCATGGGGTGAGAATGAGAAGGATAGGGGGAGGATGAACGAGACAAAGAGTGGGGATTATGCCGGGCAAGTGGGAAAGGGTGACTTCGCGGTAAGGATATATCAAAAACGAAGAAGAAAAATGGGGGACTGGGGACCGGTCGATCCAATAGAGGGAAAAAGAAAGGGAAAGACATCTTCGTGTTTTGCAGAGCGTGACTAAGATCAGACATTGAATCGTTTCCTTTGAAGGCCGTTCTACTTGAAAAGGAGCAGGAGGGGAAGGAATCCTGAGAGAAAATTCGTGAAACCTGAAATGAAGACGGAATCGGCAAGGAAGGGGGGAGACCGGTCCGCAAGATTCCTTTAAATTGGTGGAAAAAAAAGGAAATGGGAACTAGAAGGGGAGAAGGGAACAATCACTACCTTGGATTAAGGGAACTGTCACACGTGGTGAACGCTTATCTGTTTGAGGGTGGGAAGAAAAAAGAAAGGAAGGGCAACTACATCAATCTCGAGTGGGGGAAAACAAAGAGGAAGAAGACGTATAATAGGGAAGACACCTTCCTTTTCCGTTCGAGAAGTCAAGGCTCTCAGGGAAAAAAAAAAAAGAATGAAGAGGGGGGAGGCCGTCTGGTGCCATAGACAGTTCGAAGAGGGTAAAATCAAGAAACGGGGGGGGGAACGATCTTGGAAGGGGTAGATGGTAATCAACTGGGAGAGACGGATGGGGCGGGAAAATACTATAGCTGGGGAGTTACCCTGGGAGAAATTGTGATTGCACTGGGGAAGATTGAAATGAGCTACAAGCGACATACTATAACGATGGGGCTGATGAGGGGATCAGGATTAAAGTAGAAAAGGGGTAGGGAAAGATTCTGTCCCTACTGAAAAAAGGTTGCATCCATCCATATCAAATAAGTAGGTAGGATGAAGGGGTCTATAAAAGGAGTCCAAAACAAGAAATCACATGAAACAGAACATTAAGGACGAATTCCTTATTAGAAAACCGATGTGCAGAGTCCAAGGGAAAAGGGGGGGGACATGGAAAGCATAGAAGACGAAGAAACAGAAAGGGACAAATGGTTGAAGGACTACCAAAGGCCCATCTTTCAAAACAGGCCGGAAGAGGAGGCGACATAGGGAAGGCTTCTTCAGAGGAAAAAAAAAGGGAGGGTCCTTTTGGGCAGTGTCTTATCAAAAAGAACCCTACGCCGAAGGTAAAAAATCTGAGAAAAGGCTCAAACAATTACGCAATGAAGGGAGAAAAAGTCGTAAGCAACCGATAACGAGCGGCGGATGCTCGATAAAAACTAAGCTACAAGGGGAAACCGAAAAAAGGGTACGGAGTCGAGCGACCTGGAAGGGTCACTCAAAAGAGAGAGAGGAACAGGACCCTTGAGGGGGTGCCCAATGGTCAAGAAAAAAAAAAACAACAACATGGAAATATATACAAGAAGAGGGGGGGGGTGGGGGAAAACATGTTTGCCACAAGAACGGGTGGGAGGAAAAAGGGGCTGACCATGAAAGTAAATACTAATTCGCGTTTCGAAAATGTAGCGTCAGACCAACAACATGTCAAAAAGAATGCAGGGGATAGTTTTCCGATTAAGGAGTCGTAGGGGTAGACTACCTTGGAATTTCCACCAGGGGGGGGAGGGAACTAAAAGGTAAACAAAATCGGGGGGGGGGATAAAGTCTTAGCATGACATTCTCTCTAAACTAGCAAGAGAAAAAAAGGGGTAATAAGGAAATGTAACCTTTAATGAGATTGAATGGAAGGTAGATGGCTCTATGGACTCTGATCCAAATGTAAAGTGACTCCTATCGCAGGGAATTTGAGAAAGTTAGGGCACAGTAAATTTGGCCTGGAGAGTGGGGGACCTATCTGACCTGTCTAGGAGAAACACAAACTTTAGAAGATCCAATTCAAGAGGGGAAAAAGGGGGGATGGTCTAAGAAGGGGACTGCAGAGGGGGGAACAAAGTGAAAATTCATCATCCTGCTTCTGCCTGAAAACCGAAGCTCTAAGGAATGAAGGAGACGGGAGGATGAAATGTTGGATCGAGAAAGGAATGTGGAAAAGGGGACCCGTGCCGAGAAAAAACCAAGGAATTATTCTACCACACAAGATAAAAAACATAAGAGAAGGGGAATGGCCACGTAGAAAAGAGAATTTGAGGGAAATGGGGGATGGAAAGAAGATATCGTAAACTTGATCCTAGGACACTTAAATTCAGGTGGGGGAAAAAATGAAGGAAGAGGGGGAAAGGGGAAAGTCGCGGAGCAAGACCAACAAGGGGGTCAAACGCAGAGGAATCCAACGGTGCCAATCAAACCACTTCGGAGGGGTCGTCGCTAGGGTGAAACAGACAAGTTGAACAAAAAGAAAACGAGTCAGAAAAAGGATCAAGATTTAGGAGAACGAAAAAAGAAAGTGGGAAGTCAAAAGCAGGGGGGGAAAAGTAGGAAAACGTAAAAAGTGAATCAAGAAGGGGAGTGGACGCTCCGAAAAGAAGTGAGATTCACAGGGGGAGGAAGGCGGAGATGTCTAAGGGGAAGGAAAACCACGGGAAAAACTCCGAGACTGGCGAATTCTGAAGAAGGCGACCCGAAGGGACTCATAAGGCATGCAGCGAACGGAACGGCAAGTACCTTAATAACCAAGGAAGAAAGGGGAAGTGGGAGAGGGGGGGGGAAGCCCTCCCTCGACAGCAAGGAGCTGTGGAGAAAAGATCGACCTTCCTTGTTCAGGGTGAAGTCACGGCCAGGAAAAACGACAAAGAGCGGAAGAAAAAAAAAAGGCCGGGGTATTTGGGAAAGAACGGCCGTTGAAAGGGGAAAAGTGGAACTCAGAAAAAAAAAGCGGGGGCGCTCCGCACTAAACATTGAGATGCAACTAGAATGTACTGTCATTCGAACTCGACGTCTATCTCAAAAAAAAAAGAGAGTGGGACTAGGACAGGGGGTGGTAGAATCGCATTCTAAACCAGAGGAGGGGGGAGAAGGGGTAGGAAATGCTGTGCGCGCCAGGGGGCCTGTCTCCATTGAACACACAAAAAGAGAAGATGATATAGGTGAAAAAGGGGTCACATCAAACTGGAATGTGACGAATAAACAAGAGAAGACATGAGGGGGGGTGTAGTATAAGTATTTTCCGCAAGAAAACACGCAAAATCTCATTAAGCTGGGATAATAGAAGGAAAAAGGGAAGAGGAAAAGGAAAAAATCCTTCCATTTAAATTCAAGGGAGTTAAAAAAGTCAGAAAATGGGGGGTGCTTGTCGCTCACCAAACGAAAACCACCCAGGGTATCCATAAAAAAGTGTTGCTGAAGGGGAGAGCGGGAGGGGAGGAGGAGTTCCTTTGTGCTACCATGGAAGACGCTAAGGAAGGGGTGAGTATGGTAGTCAAAAAGAAAGGGTCCTTCGTAACGATCAACCTTCAAACGAGGAAAGAGGGGGGAGGAAAGAGTCCCAAGAAGGGGGGGACAGCGGCGGAATCTGAGGAAGCCGTGTCATTTGGAGACAGAGGTGGTCTCGGAAGAATTAAGCAGGGTCGGTCACCCTTGATCAGTACCGAAGAAAAAAAGGGGGGATCTGGTCGAGGGGGGGGGAAAGACGCGGAAACCTAACTCAAAAGGTGATCAAGGATGGAAAAAGAGCGGTGAAGTATTTCAAACGAATGTTTGATTTGAGGCAAACTCACTCCCTTCGGAATTGGAGATTAAACGGGGGCAAAAGGGGGAGTAAGGGGATTGCACAGAAGAGGGGGGGACAGCCAGACTGAATGAAGGGGAACGGAGGGAGAAGAGCGGGGAATGGTCCGGTTCTGATCGAAAGTGAACTGAGACTAATCAAACGAAAAAAACTTACGCATAAAAGTACGAGAAGGGGAGGAATCGATCAAGGAGAGGGGAAGTCAGAACATTAAAAAGTTAGGCAGGGGGGGAATAGTCGCATGGAATAACTAGGGGAAAATTCAGAACTTTGGGGGGAGGAAGGGGACCAAAGGTGAGAAGCCGGAAGGAGGGAAAGACAGACTGAAAGATCCCCTAATGGGTCTCGCTTTGAGGAAAGGGGATCCAGAGAATTTAATAGGAAAGATGTTAGAAGAAGGGGGACATAGGAACTCTCACAAGACAAAGCAAAGTAGGGAAAGGGGGGGGGAAAGATAGTGGAAATAATTGGTGTTCTATTCCATGGAGAAGTCAACCCTAAACAGGCACAGGAAAAAGTAAAAAATGGAAAGGAAAGAGAAAAAAAAGTGTCGTGGGACGACCCTTTCATTTTGAAAGACGGAAGAATCTCAGATATAATTTCTTAAATGGGAACACATTCGCCAAATGAGACACCGGAAGCGGGGAAGGAGGGGAGACCGAGGGATAAGCTATCATTCAGCATAGGGCATTTTGGCGGAGTTATGAAAAAACAACGTTACTCCTGAGTTCCAATTTAGACAAAAGGCTGTTAAAAACAAGCGATATGCATAAAAATGGAAGAAGAAAAAGAGAACGAAAAAGGGATTCGGACGAGAGGGTTTTAACTCTATCTTGTCTCGCAAGTTGACCGGGCTCCCATGAAGAAGAGGCAAAAGGAAACTGGAAAAAAAAAGGGGAAAACCCATTCATCTTCATAAAAAAAACTGGAAGATGAAAAGGGAAGGAGGAAAATCGTGTCACATTGGCCCACTCATCGGGATTAGTTAAAGCCATCGCAAAAGTCGGTTGGGGAATCGGGAGTCGCCCAACATGGCAGAATAAGAAGTCAAGGAAGGAAGGGAAAAATGGCGTACTATTTGCACGTCCTCTTCGAGGAAAGCGATTGGATTTACCAAGCTTTGGAGAAAAAGGGGGGAGAAAAGGACCATGAGGAAAAGTCTCGTTATGACTTCGAAAAAAAACGAAGAACAAGGACCGGCTGTCCCGTTTGTAATCTCTTGGGGAGGTGATCAAATATGCGTGCGGGAAAATCTGAGGAAGGGGAGAAAACGTGCCTAAGCAATGGAATACTCAAAAACAAAAGGAAAAATAAGTGGGGAGAGGCAGAAAGGGACTTCAGGGGGTTGGGTGGTGGGGGGGGGGGTGGGGGGGGGGGGGGGGGTGGGGTGCGAACGGGTCAGGGGAAGATTCGGTGGTGAAATCGTCCCTGTGATGCCCCCACTTTGAGAGTCAATCCCAAAAATCTGGGGAAAGGGAAATGGCAAAAAGGAAAACAGACGGTCGATGCTCAAATGGACGTCCTAAATAATCATACTGATGAAAGGGTGAAGGACAGATGGGAAGGGGAAATAAAAAATTCCAGTTGGAAAATCCCGTGATCGACACAAGGGCACCCTCAAGGGGATCTCTACAAAATATCGACTATTTCCGATAAACGGAGTCGAATTAAAAAAAGAGAAAGGAGAAGGGGAGGGTCACTGAGAAAAAAGAGGGGAGAGTAAAAATCTGATATACACAGCGGAAGAACGGGGACATCAAAAAGGGGAGGGGGGGGACAGGTGGGGTGAACCGATGCGAGAACCGTCGGGACGAAAAGCGGCATTTGGGCCAAAAAGGGGAAAACAAAACGGTGACCATAAATGAACCAAGAACGGAGAGGAGAGAGGAAAGGGGTCCAGAAAAGAAAAAGGTACAACAAAAGGGACCCCCGTGCCTAGCTAGGACAATAAAGAAAGGGGGGTTGTGAAGGAAAAAAGGAAGAGTTTACAAAAGGAGGTCAAATCTTACTAATAAAAGAAAAGAAAAAAAATAGTATCGGTCAAAATACTCCCCCTCCTTTAAGTTGGAGTCAAAAATCTTGAACTACTGCTCGGAAGAAAAAAAAAGAAGGGGAAAAAAAGAGAAGGGGAGAAATCTCAGAAAAATCCCAAAGAAAAAGCGCAGATCAAAAACCGAGGTCGGAGTAGAACGCGCTCCTAACCTAATAGGAAGGGGTTGTAAAAGCTTTGGGGCAACCGCGGGGAAGAAAAGGGGGAAAAAGAAAAAGAAAAAGTTAATCAATATCGCTTCAGTGGGGAGATCGAAAGTCAAAAAGTCGCCACATGGCCAACGCTCAAACAAAAGGAAGAGCGCCGGTGACTAATAGTATAAATGACCGGGAGGGGGAAGGGGGGGGAGAACGTGGCAAAAACACCAAAGAGGGGGAGGGCGAAAAATTGAAAGACACCTCCCTTGCTTTATACCATGCAGGCAGTAATATCCTCCGCAGCGGAAAAGTCGGGGAAGAAAAAAGGGGGGGGGGTCATAGGAGGGAAGAAAGTCTAGCAACGCCCATCTTCTTGATGTATTAAGGAAGGGTTGGAAAGGAAAAGCGCACCCTTGTCGTATCACTGCAAAAATTAAAGGCATCTTGTGCGCGGACAACACTTCGGGGATTCTAAAGAGGGAAAAGGGGGTCCAGAGGGCTAACAAAAAGAAAGAATAGTCAGATAAGGAGGGGGGAAATATAGACGGCAGGGGAGAGCCTGCCTCAACCCTATCCAGGTCCAAGTGTCAATGGGAAAGAGGGGTTGCGGGAAAGGGGGGGAAGGGAAAGTCTCTGTAGAAAAAAAAAATGCATGTATATCAATCCAATCGCCAAGTGCGTGCGGAAACTCGGCTTGATTCGGGGCAAGGGTGGACTCAGTGTAAAGGGGGAGTAAAAAGAAAAAAACTGGGGGAGGGCAGGGGCAGAGCAGGGGGGGTAGACAAGCGTTCCTAGAACCATTCAAAAAGCGAGGTTTCGAGAGAAACCGTCACACGAAGGGATTATAGAGTTTAAAGGGGAAGAGGAGTTCTGAAGGAATATCATTCCCATGATAAACGGGGAAGAGAGAAGAAAAATGAAGTGGTCCCGATGGGAATCTTCAATGAGGGGGGGTAAAGCGTTCGGCTTGTGGAGAAGGAGGGAAGGTTGGGGGGGCCAAAAAAAAAGGGGGGGGCAACTCTTACGGGGAGAAAGCTCAAAGAAAAATTGCGTAATGGTATAATCTCTTCACGCGTGTAACAGTGGTGGGTAATTTTCATGACAAGAGTATGGGGGAAAGGGGGAAGAGCTGAGAATGGGGGGGGGCTGGCATGGCAAGGAAAGGAAGGAAGGAGGGAACATGGGAATGGTCCTTGACTATAGCATCGAACCCTATCGGGAAAAGGAGGGGAAAGGAGGGTTGCAAGAGAGAAAGAGGGAAAGGGGGATAGGATCAAGAGAGAGGGAAAGAACGGTATACATTCACTTTTGGGGTCGAATCGGACCGGGGGGAGATGAAAAGAAGTAAGAAAAAGATATATATTAACATGGTCTGAAAAAGGTGGGGGGTGGTCTAAAAAGGTATTGGGGGAAAGCTCTTCGCGACAGAATCAGAGGGAGTCCTCGGGTTGTACTGTCTTTGATCCAACAAAGGGGATGGGTAAAGGGAAAGAAACCTTAAGGGTAATTGCTAGGACAGACAATGAATTCAAAACAATGGGGGGACGAGGGGTAATAGGGAAAGAAGGGTTTTGTCTCCAGTCTGGACAAAAAAGAATCATTCAAAGGGACGTGGAAAAACTTCCAGGCTGAATTGGGGGTCAAGGAGTCCCTGTACAGTCTACGGGAAGGAAAATCGAGAGAGGGAACGGAAAAAGAAAGCATCATTTTTCAATGAGTCAGAAAGAAAAAAGAGTCACAAGACCAGGGTCAAGTCGGGATTCGCGTGGACTCAAAGCATAAGCAACAGAAGGAAGTGGGACGGACTCGGTCAAAAGAAGGGGACTAAACCGAGGAAATGGGAAAAAAAAGAAACGCCATGAATTTCAAACGAGTTCGTTGGGGGTCCAAAAACGATCGGCGAAGGACGATACCAAGGGGGGGGAGGGACGAGAAAGGGTCCACCGGAAAGGGGGGAAGACAATGGAATTTTCCCCCATCAAACTATAAATGACCTGACCCGTTTAACCAAATGCATACTCTAAACAGGAGGAAGGGGGAGGGGGGGAAAAAAAAAAAGAGGGAGGTCCCTTTGGGCCACGCAACTGTATGTGCCAGGAGTATTCATCGAGGGAGCCGAACAAAAGGGGGGGAAGCGGGAAAAAGAGCGCGACGTACCGGGGTGGAGGGAAAGTGTCCTAATGATCTTCGACGTCTCGACCGGGGAAGTTCGGCGAACTTGAGCAGAAGAGGGCAGGGAAGGGCTTAGCAGTTATGAAGGTCGAAGGAGACAAGGCCGAATCACAGTGGAATACTGGTTTAAAGCGGAAAGGGGATGCGTAAATTCTCTTCCGAGAGGAGCGAAAATGGGAAAAAAACGGCCCAAAGACCGGAGGGGTCTATTCAAGAAAGGGGGAGTAGGGAAAAGTTTCTGTTCCTGACTGGGTTGACACGATCTTCCGGGCGAAGAAACTTCGGGGATAAGAAGGGTCAAAGAGGGGGGGGAGTGTTCGAGGGGAAACGTACAGACGGAAGACTAAAAACGTGAACGAAGACCCTGAAAGAATAGAAAAAAAGCCCATCGAGAGACGAGGGGGTCCAGGATGTACAGGAACTTGGTCAAGAAAGGGAAAATGGAAAATCAAAAAAAACGCTCAATGAGGGCTCCCACTGCATCTACGTAGGGAAATAGAACCAAATAGGACTCCGATATTAATCCAAAAAGATTGGCCCGTGTACAAGGTGGGGAGGGAACAGAAAAAGCTAGAAAAAAGAGAAATCCATTCACGAGGATGGGAACTGGGGTTTGACCTATTCAGACCGTCCGGCGGTCTATCAACCCAGTGGAAAAGAATATTCTACCAGGGGAAGAATTGAAAATTCGGAGAAGGAATGGCGCAAAATAGAAGTAAAGGCAAAGTGAAACAAAATTGCCGCGAATACTCTTAATCCATTCCGGTACTTTCATAGAAGTAAGGTCAGGAAAGAGGGTGAAAAAGCTTAAACTCGAAAGAAAGAAAGGTCAATCGAGTATAAGGGGGGGGCAAAAACCAAAAGGGAAGAGAATTCTTCATGTCTGGTAATTTCTCGTATAGAAAAAAGCAAGGGGCACCCACTGATCGGAGGAAGAAGACACTCCGGAGGGAAAAGAAAAAAAAGAAGTAAGAGAAACTTACATAGGTCGAAACAAGAAAAACCAGAATATGAAGGTTGGCGAACAAAAAGTTTGTTCAATGCCTACAGGCCGCCACAAAAAGAGAAACAAAAGGGAAGGAAAGGGGGGGATTATCTAGGGGGACAAGGTTCGCAATTGCAAAAAAGAAAGCCAAGAAGCAAGGGAAGGAAAAGAAGACTTCGATTGGGAATGATTCATGTGCCTGTGGGGACGTCCTGCAAAAAAAATATGAGAAAAAAGGGCGCTCCATGGGGAAAAGGGAGAAAAAGGGCGTCGTCAATGCTGGAATAAGAAGGAATCCTCGATCTCAAAAAACGGAAAAACTGGTCTCTTATGCGAAGAGTCGGTACATCTCGACCATAAGGGCTAGAAACAGCAATGCGTGGCGAGTCAGCTTAATGAAGGCGCACCAAAGGAGGAGAATCTCAAGAAAAACAAAGGATGATAGATATCAGCAAACCATGGGTGCAATCAAAAAAAACTGAGGGAAGAGAACCAGGAAAAGTCCTTTGCTGGTGGTCGTATGTCCTAATATCTAACCGAGGGACTCTAGGTTGCTCAGGGAAGGAAGAGGAGGGAAGAATGGAAAAAATCCGCATCGCTCCAGGTCACGGGAAAAGGGGGGCAAGGAGGGGAGAAAAGGTCATTGGGTTGGTCTCTGCCAGAAAAATGGGCAAAAAAAGGGGGGAAAAAACAACGTCTTAGAGAAGGGAGGAAGGCGGATGGGTCTTGTCGGTCAAAATGGCCCAAGTGGAAAGGACTCTAAGAACCAGTAAGGGAGAGGTGGGACACGACCGAGGTATATGAAAAACATCCTAAACGGGGTCTGATATGACCTGACGAAGCTGAAAGAAATGCGGAATGGGGCGCTTTTGAAGGGGGGAAAGAACCTCGTCTTCTGGGGGGAGGAAATTAGCAAAAGTAGGGAAAAGGGGGGCGCAGAAGAAAAGGCTGGAACATTAAGATAATCATGCGTGAACGAACTTCCTAGGCATTCCCGGGTCGGGGAAGGGGGGAAAAAAGGGTTTGAAAAGAAAAAAAAGGAACTGTCTAAAAGAAAGCAAACCTTGCGGGGAGGGGGAATAGCTCGGCACTCGGACTTGCGGTGCCCTACGTATTGGCATGGTCACGGAGGGGGCAAAGAAAAACGTATAAAGGAAAAATGTTGCCTTTCGTGATCGAGAAAACAGGAGGAAAGGGGGAGAGAGAAAGGCTGCAAAATCTTAAAGCGGTTGAGGCCGTCTTTTAAAAAAGGAGAAGGGTCGGGAGCGGGAAGAAGAAAAAACTGAAAAAGGGGGCTGATTCTTTTTTACGGTTCACAAGGGGGGGAGGAAGGGGACCGATTTAATCGAAACGATCGGGGAGATGGACGGTCGGAAACAAAAAGGGGGGGGAACAGGGGTTAAAGTGGGGGGAAGGCAGGAGAAGAATCATAACATAAAACGTGGAGGTCAAGAGGAGGTGGGAGCGATGGATCCGAAGTAGTTTCATGAAAAGAGTGTGCTGAAGTCTGGCCAGGGGAAACGCCAGGAAAGGAAAAAGAAGACGAGGAACCGGGGAAATAAATAACGATGGACGGGGGGTTAGAGAAAAAGAAGAGTCCAAAACTATGCCTAACGGAAATGTCTCTAGAAACTGTCGAGGTAATTGAAACAGGGAGGACGGCCAAGGAAGATCTAAGAAAATCAGGAACATTGGAAAAGAGGGAGGAAAAGAAACCAGCTATTCAAATGTAACCGAGCATCTTGAGTCGGAAACTAAACTGACTTCCGAAATGAATCCAAAAGAGGAAAAGGGGGGGCGGGGTCGGAAAGTTAAGGGGACCCTGGGCCGGACCTGAAGGTCGAATCTAAACAAAGATAGAATCGGAAAGAAGAGGGATAAAGTAGAAACTGGCTCGAACGAGGGCGTGGTGCGAAAGAAGAGAAAGAGGGGTTCGTTCTGCACACGGTCTAGTCAAAACAGGAGGGAGGAAACGAAAAGACCTAGAAGGGGGAAAAGGGAAACTGACACTAGTTGGGCAAATTATCATCTCCTCTCAAACAAATTGGAGGTAGTTAGGGGTGGAGGGAGGGGGGGAAAAAAACCCAAAAAAAGGAGAGGGGGAGTGAAAAAAAGCCGCATTTCTTTGTTCGGCGTGCAGAAAAATCAAAGGAAAGAAAACCAAGGCATAGGGGGGAAAAGAGCGTAGCAGGGGAGGCTGATTGCCGGGGGAGAGAATTAATCGAGGGAGAAAGGTTGAGGAAATCTTATTAAACGTCCGAAAAAGGATACCCACATCTGGAAGGTAACGGGGAAAACCTAAGGGAGAAAGAAAAAAGAGGCAGGAGGAGGTTGAATCGCTGGAAGGGAAAAAAAGGGACTTATAAGTCAAAGAGGAAGAGGGGATCTTTCCCGGAAACCAGTCCCGGAACCTCCCATCGCAATTGCCTCTTTTAGCGAAGGAAGGATGGGAAGAGGAAGGGGGGGAAACTCTCGGAGGGAACAGCCCACAAAAGGATTCAGAGAGGAAACGGACAGAAGAATATGATGTTTATGATAAATGAGGGACAATCGTATTCCGCACTGAAAACGGTGAGGACGACAACGAAAATAAACCATCGCGCTAACAAGCGAGGTTGAAAAAAAAGACGGGGAGGAAGTAAGAAGCGGATCTCATATTCCTGGTCCCAATTGGTAACCCAGGACCGACCCCTTAAAACATGGAGCTACAAAAAGAGGGACAGGGAAAAAAAAAATACTCTTCATTCCGCAAAAGAACGGTAAAATAAATGGGGGAAGGTGGAAAGTTTCTGGACCCTAAGACGAATATGTAAAGAGGGATCCCATCGTCTTCGGGGGGGGTGAAGGAGAGAAAGGGACGGGCCGAATTTCTTCTCCATAAACGCTTACCCCCTTTGTCACTCTTAAATCCCGTTGCAGGGAAACAAAATTAACGGGAAAAAAGCCAAAAAAATATAGGGAAAAGCAAGACCGTTTTCCACGAGGGGGAATATAGAAGCAGAAAAAGCACGCACAGGTAGTGCTTGAGCCTGAAATCATCGTCAACAGTGGAAATACTCAGCGAGATAATAGGGAGGAGGGGGGAAAACTAAGCAAAAGAAATGGATTCCCGGGAGGGGGTCTGGAAAGGGTCTCATTCCAAAGTGCCACTCCTGAGTCCCAACAATAACGTCTAATGAAAAAAGCTCCGAAAAGAGGGGAAAGGGTAAGGAAGATCCCACGAATGCAGTTCGAAAGCGTTGGGTCACCGAAAAAACATCTATGCTCGTACAGAAGGAGTTAGCCGCTATTGGGGAAAGGGGAAAAAGACTCCTCAAAAAGTGGGAAAGCACCTAAAAACAGCACCTTAAGCAATCAAAGGGACGAGGGGGAGGGGAGAGACATCCCTGGCCGTGTTTTACCAGAGTTGCCTGGAGCAAAGCATATTGGGAAAAAAAATGGGGCGACCGAAAAAAGGAAAAGGGGAAGCGGACTGGGAAAGGAGAAAAGGGAGGAATAATCCGCCGTCCAAGAAACAAGGAGCTAAGAGGAAGGTGTGGGGGGGGGGGGAGTCAGACGGGGCGGACAATCCGTCTCCCCGCTTTCAAACGAAAAAAAAGGAGGTATTAGGAAGTCCGAACAAGAGGAAGAGAAACAAAAAAACACTGATTGAAGGAGGAAAAAGAACCGGCCAAGAAAATCAGACAAGTTACTACAAAAGGACGAAACATTATCAATTCTGGGGGCTACGAGGGGACGAGAGCCACTGCAAAATCAGATCGACATATTAAGGTCGTTGAGGCACGAAAACTATAAGAAGGGGGCCTTGGCCGAAGGAATGACCTAGGCCCATCTGGGGCTAATGTGTCGGAGCAAAGCAAAGATTGGCCGAAAGGCCAAGAGAGTAACAAGGCCAGTTAGGGAGAAAACCAATCGACGCCGGGGGGGGGCTGAAGGAGAACTCTCTTTGTCTTGCTTTGCATGTCATATCTAATAACAGGGTAAACGAAAAGAGGGGGGACGGAAAGACCTGGTTATTGAAAACGCAGAAAACAAAAAAAAGACATGGAGGGTTGTGAACGGGAGCCAACTAACTAAGAGCAGGGTCAGGCGGGTCATTGGACGGCTGAGGAAGAAAAGGGACATTCTGAAGGAGAGGGGAAAATACGTATCTCTCCTATACGGGGGAAGAAAGAATGAAGATGTAATCGAAGGGATTTCTTCGAGAGGATCCTCGGCTGGAGAGGGTTACTTGAATAGCGAAGTATTTTAAAAGGACGAACGAAAGGGGGGGAGGATCAAAAAAGAAAGAAATTTCCGAATTGGAAGTAGAGGGGGAAGCTTGGCAAAAGTGGGGGGTCGGACTGAGGTGGAACCCGCTTTATTTCGAAAATCATCTGAAGAGTCATTTGCCAACGATAAGGGGAAAAGGGGGGGGGGAAAACTCGGGGGAGGGGGAAATAACCATTCGAAAGGAAGCGAATCGAAAAAACGAGAGGGACAGTATTTTCCCCGAGCAGGGGCGGATCTATATCTTGGAAAGAAAGGTAAGGGACCATGTTAGGGGGGGGAGGGGGCAAGGAAAGGAGACTTTAATAGGGGTGAAAAAAAAAGCGAAGGAAAGGGATTACACTTGCGCAGGGGTGTTTTTTGTATAGGGGGAAACGTGTTTATGAAAAGGGGAGAGGCTCCAACGAAAGAGGGGGGGAAAACATACATTGAAGTCCTCGATTTGCAAAGGGAAGACACGGGGAGGTTTGAAAAGCCTTAAGTAGAATCTGATCTTTAGTGGGACAAAAGCCTCGAATAAAGGACAGTGAGGGAGGGGGGGTAGGGTCGATGGAAGAAAGGGGGGGTCTGAAGCCAGAAATCGGGGGTCCAACCCGATCAAAGGACGAACTTTCAGCCATATCGTGAAATAGAAAATGTGAAAACGTAGTCAAATAAGGGGGGGTAGAGGGGGCAAAGCAGTCGAGAGATTTTAGGAAAGACAAGAAGGGTCAAGCTGGGAAGAAAGGAGGAAAAACCGGGCCCGCTATTCAACAATCTTGGGGCGAAAATCTGAAAAAAACACCAAAAAGAACATTTTGGAAGGAAGGGTCTTTCGCCAAAAGGGCTAACCAGGGAGGGAATTCCAATTTAAAGCCTTTTCGAAGGTTACGGAATTTCAGCTTCGTCAAGCAAAGGGGGAGGGAGGGATAGAGGTTTGGAAAAACGACTAAAGGGGAAAGAAAGCCCTATGAGCGAAGCCGGGATGTTCCCGCAACATACTCTAAAAATAAAACTGAAAGGGGGGTCACCCTTAGGAGAGAGAGAAAACACGGAGATGAAGGAAAAAGCGAGAGAAATGGGGGAAAAAAGAGGGGGGAAGGAAAACCGTTTCCCACTCATGAATAATGTGAGTGCACAGCCCCAGTGCTTCATAGGAGAACGAAAAAGAAAAGAGAGCGGAGACAAAAAGTCTCGAGAAGAAAAAAGAGTAAAAGAAGGGGGGGGGCAGAAAGTTGCCTAATGCATACCTGTATTCATGGGAAAAGTCGTCTGCTGTCTGGGAGAAAGACTGCCAAGAGGGGAATGAGTTATGAAATGACGAATCCTCCCGCGAGAAGGAGAAGGGGAATAGCGGGGCTGGAAGACCTTAAAAGTGGGACAAGGAACTCGAGAGCGCTTGGCAAAAGATTAAAGGAGAACCAAGAACAGGGTGGATATTTGCAAGCCGGACTTAAAAAGGGGACGAACGTGGACTG
>Ga0179593_1291936_pt1 | contig 22809 bp, 17 predicted proteins | sample CZODoug2_1_08_16_FD_185931 | JGI IMG/M metagenome (GOLD analysis project Ga0179593, IMG submission 185931) | Vadose zone soil fungal communities from Angelo Coast Range Reserve, California, USA - CZODoug2_1_08_16fungal (PacBio error correction) | ecosystem: Environmental > Terrestrial > Soil >...
TCCATTCTATTATACGTTATGGCCTTTCCCCTAGATCAGAAGGCAGGAGAACTCAGCTTTTGGGGGAGGAAATCGTCCGGCACGTCGTCCTTACAGTTTGCAGGGGTTGCTTTCGGGAGACGAGGTACGCCCTTCAAGCCGAGGTTCTTAACTGCCAAGGGGGACCGAACACCGTCGGGGATATTCCTATAGAGCCAAGAAAATGGAGGAATAGGTGGCTCGGTACGAACACCTCAGCCAAAGTCCGTCAGGAACGGATACCTAGGTGACGTTTTTTAAGTCATGAGACGAAAATTTAACTCTGGAGTCGAAAGAAAGTCAGAAAGAGTCGAAAACCGTGAGGGGGGGGGTCTTCTGAAAAAAAAAGGGACGCTCCGCAGGGAGACGATCCCTCGCAAGGAAGAATCCTCAACCGCTAAAAGTAGGGTGGGAAAATGGTCGGAAATGGGTGAAGCTAAAATTAACATGAGAGCGATTACATAGAAAACACTCTCTAGCAACAGTTAGATAATAAGAACACAGTCGAATCGGCGATCTCTCACTTCTTAGTATGAACGTAATCACAGGAAGGGCATTAATTCTTCTAAGCGCTAACCCATGATATCTCTACCGAGAAATGTTCCCTGTCAAGGACAGAAAAAAAAGAAAAGAATATAGGAATCAGTAACCTCCTACGAATAATGGCGGCGAGAGAAAAGAGGGGAGGTCGCTACAATCCTTCCATGCCAAAACGGACGAGAACGTTATACCGGAGAGCCGGCGATATCGCCGGAAAAATCAGAAAGCGCCAAATTAGCAAAGGATCATGCTGACGCGATCTACACCGCTTTGATTATCGTGAACGAGAAGCCGCCGAAGCGCCGCCTTCATTAAAATGGCGGGGCCCACGGATCGTAGCGGGGGGAAAAGAGTAAGGGGACTGAAAGGGGCGCGATAAGGAGGAGACGTGCGGTGCGAATGAGAGCCTCTCGAGGATATCTTCTTAACATTGGTAATTCCCATAATCTTCATGCGAGAACCATCGCAAGGATAGGAGACTCTGAAAAGAGTCAGAGGAGGAGACGGAAGGCGACTGTTAAGCTACTACCATAAGCTAGATTATTGGGTAGGTCGATTTCTAAGAGGGAATAACACGAAAGGGGATGTCGCCACTGTGCACTCGTAGTCGAAAAGTCTTGCAAATCAGGGGTCTTGTTCTTTTACAGGAGAGTGCGCGAGTCAGGACTTTACGAAAGGATAGACACTTAAGTCAGCCCGGCACCAATACATTCAAAGCTTTAAAAAACGTAGGACGGAAAGGTTACAACCCTGGAAAGCTCGGCCGTAATGGGGCTTGGTTACAAGAAGGTCTGAAGATCTAGCCCAGGGCATAGACCCAAGGCCCTGGCTAGATTTGGGAGAGAATGACTGAGAAAATCGGGGCATGGGTGAGAATTGTTGACCGACAGGGTAAAGAAAGGACTGAGGGAACTTGAGGGGCACGCCTATAGGAACAAAGAAAACGCGCATAATCAAATTGGAAATACTAAAGAATAGGAAGACGGCTTTCTTTAAAGAACGAACCTAAACGAGCAAAACAATCCGGGCCGCAAAATGTTTGGAAGAGGGACGAGTTTGCATGGGCGCACCGTACAGGGGGGGACACTGAAGAAATCACTAAAGCGGGCCTGAGCGGGAAGCAACCTCTAGACACGGCTTTGGGATAGGGCTTCTGTTAAGAGTCTCCTGACTGGTTAATTCTTAATTGGGGGGGGAGGATCAAAGAAAGCAGTGTCTTGCGAGTAGAAAAGAGTTCCCAGATATAGAAGGGTGGAAGAGGAAAGCCAAAAAACAGGGGGTTAAAGGCACCTCAACGGTAAAAGCAAGAAAAGCATGGGGTGCGTCTTGGGATGTACCGCAAATAGTGGAAAGCGGTACGAGAAAAAAAGGGCAATGGTGTCCTGCGGAAAGAACACTCTCAAGGCGATAGCTTCAGGTGCCGGTTCGGAGACTCAATGCTCTTTATAAGAGCCTCAGTTAGATAAACTCCTCTCTCATCTACCTGTTGTACATTACTGGTAAGAGCAAGAAACGAAACTTGAAGGAAGGAAAAAGAGACGCAACAAAATTGATCACAGTCATAGGCACCAAAGAGAGCTCTCACGGAAGGAGTCAAGCAGAGCTCCTGGTTTGTCAGAATGCGCGGGGATCTTCCGCGATTGCTCCCCAGAGTGGGACGGCTCGTGCATATTACTTGCCGGTCGACAGCGCGTCTGTCGCGAGACGTTAAATTTCACCAACAGTATGCCCCTAACATGAGGAAGAACTGCTGTGAGAATTCAACCCATCTAGCAAAAAGGAAGGAAGGGAGGGATAGTATCTGTTGTTAAGTTGCAAAAGGAAGGGGCAATCAGACGGAGGAGGAACAATGAGTAAAGGTCCGATGAAGGCGACCGCTCTAGTTCGCCGCGAAGGATACTGAAAAAGGGGACGCGAAATTACTCAGAAGGGACGTGGCTCTTCGGGCTCAGATGCGCATGGAATGCGCAAAAAAACTTCTCGGCTTAGAAGGAAGAAAGGATGGAGGTCTCGATCTCTGGTGCAGTTGGAAAACTTGTTTCGGAGCCATGTCATCATGCTGTCCAAACGGTTTCTTTCTCTGGGAGGAAAAATCTTAGGATCAGCTGAAGGGAAGGCGGAGGGGAGTAGGGGAACGGGGACGCATCCCTCGCTGGCTTGGAAGATAACCTGTGGAACGAAGCTGAATGTGGTGCGGCGATCCCGACAATTGCCACGGAATTGGGAAGGGAAGGGGGAGGCCCTTCCGTACGAAGACGCCGAACAATGCTTCGTGACAAGACGGGAGTTCGAAGAACCACGAATGGAAAAAGGATATAGCGTGAGGCATTGTTTAAACTGCTGCAGAAAGCAACGGGAGTCATGCTGTAAGCGAACAAGGAGGGAAAGGTCAAAGGAGGGCGACTTGAGAACGACAGCAGGAAAAATCTCTATCGAGATCCTATCGTGAAAGGAGCGCTAACAAGACGTGGTCTTCAGGGACCCCAGGAGGTACGGGGGGGGTGCTTCCCACCAGCGGCCCGAAACTGGACAACTTAACCTGCGGAAGGAGTAATTCTTTCAAAAATACCGGGCCTGGGGAAAGTTACTCCAAGTGGAGTAGGCGTGAGAGGTAAGAAGTCCCGAAAAAGGGTCTCAGCGCATTAGGAAAGGCACCCTCCCTCCCAAAAGCTTCCTCACGAGTTTTACTTATCTCTAGCCGACAACTAATATACGAGGCGCAGGGGAGGGACGTCCTCGCGCTGGGAGGGAGGGGGGAAAAGGAAAAGACGGGTTGGAAGACCGACCACCGGACTATGTTCCCACGGACAGGGAAAGGACATCAGTACGGGGGGAAACGGCGGGTATGGAGTGATGGAAGGGGAATGGACTTTGTTCTGCTGTTGGGAAGGGCCCATCGCGCGCAAGCCAAGGAACACTAAAACAAACCCTAGAAATGGCGTTGGCAGAGGGGGAAGACTGACTATTGTCAATGGCAACCCGACGTCTATTAAAAACTCTGTAAAGAGCTCCCAGGAAAAAGAGAAGCGATATGCAGAACTGGTCAGTAGAGGAACGGCGCTCTCGAAACGAGGGAAACCTTTACCACTCTACGAGGTCAGATAGGAACAGCGAAAATGTATAACACCAGGCCGGAGGGCCAAAGAGCATTTTCCTAATAGAAGAGAGAAGAGGGAAGAGCAGCTCGGTCTAGCTCAAGAGAAGGGCCTGCAGAAAGGAGATTCCACTAGAAAAGAAGCTGAAAGAGAGACACAGGAGAGACGGGATGTGCGAGGGACTGGGGGGGCACAAACCTCTACGAAGCTGGGGTCAGCAAAGAAGAAGAGGGCTCAGGGAAGCAGGGTGCCATTTTCTCTTTCATGAGTAACTTAAAGTAGGAGGGGACGAAGCGATCTCACGGGATCGGAGTGGGCAAGGGGAGTTATTGATAGACATCCCGCACGGTGGAGGAGAAAACCGCAAGAAGGAAGGTTAAACTATAAGGTGTGGGGGTTTTGATTCCGTGGGTGAAAGGAAAATTTACTTAACGAAAAAGGAGCATCCGGGGTGGGATAGATCTAACTTCAATTCCGGAAGAATGATGCGGATTCTCGGGGGGGCCCTCGCCGCCTTTCGGGATGCTGGCTAATAGGACCTAAGTCGGGGGGGACGCCGCGAGGCAAAAAGGTTGCTCCAGGGGGCGGCGGAAAAAAAGATTCCTACATCTTCAGCAACCAGCCTGAAGAACAACATGCGATCCCTGGCGCGGATGATAGGACGCATTATGCGAGGGCCGCCGTAGCTCAAAACAAGGTAAGGGAGACTGGATGTGAGGAGGGGGGGTCGGACGCATAAATGTTTGGGAGGGGGGTGCGCTGAAAAGGGGGATGGCCGTGACCGGCATAGGCAAGCCGATGTGTCTTGGTCGGCGAGGGGGCACACATCAAAGGGGGAGAGACATGTAAGGTTGCTGCTCAAAAAAAAACAAGTGTGGTTGCGTACGCAAGGCCGGAAAGGGGGCTCCAGACCCTAAGGGCGAGGATGCTTAATTAAGCTCAAACGTGCGAAGGGAAACCCAAAGAAATTGGAGTCATTCGAGTTATGCCTATCTGGGACCAAAGTCAAACTCCTTGACAATTGCTAATTCCATTCAAAAGTGAATCGTACCCCAGACGGGATCTTAAACGGGGGAAGCAGGCAGTGGTAGCTCTACTCAAAGGTGAGGGGGTTATTAGGGGAAGGGGACGCAAAGCCCCCGAAAAACTGGGCAGGTCATGTTACTATCCTAGCACCGAATTGCCGGTCACGGAGCAGGACCAAACCAAAAAGGAATCGCGGGGAAAGGGACAAGGGGGGGCAAGGAGGGTCTGTGAGCGGAGCGGACTAGTGAAAAAGCGCATGAGAGGACAGAACTTCTTAAGGGAAAAGGAGTCCGCGGAATGTCTCGGCTGCTGGGGGGGGCGGGCGAAAAAAAGCCTGAGCAAGAAAAAAGGTCTCTGGAAACCTCCTCAGGGGGGGAATGGGAGGGGGGTGGGCTCAAAAAGATCGAGAGAAAAAAAACAAAAACGGAAGGAGGTTAAAATATCTCTACTAGAAGCCACAATTCCAAAGGACCATCCGCGGTAGTAACGAAGGATAGACCGGAGAGCACGGAGACTCCCGAAAGAAGAGAATCCCTATATCAAGGATGTCCCCTTTAAATCTTGGTTACGAAAAAAGGGAAGAGGGAATCTTAGAGTCCCTACTTCTCTTCGCAAAAGATGAAGAGGCTATGATCATATAGACGCCCGAGACGAACTATAAATCCCGACAGGAAAACAGCGAAAGGACGCTCTCTGCTTGCACTAGCGGGTCAGGCATGACGGTTAATGGTCGCATGATGGTGACTCAGGATAGAAATCATTGCTGAGTACGTGAAGTGAAGGGGTGAGGGGGCTAGGAAAGGAATAGACACAATTAAGAAGTAAAATCTCGACCTAACGGATATATGGTAGGCACGTTGAAGTAAAGCTGGGCGTCGCTAATTAGATCGTTCATGGGAAGCATGTACTAAGATCGGAACCAGAGAAAACAGGTGGAGAATACCCATGCTTTCGTTTCAGGCCAGTAGCTCCTTTTATAAAGTTTCAAGTGTATTGTACCACAATCCATATTTTGTAGGGGGGAGCCATAGGTCGCTTAAAATGTTCAAGCTGAAGCCGAGGTTGGAGAAGGAAAAGCAGGGAATGGACCTGGAACCGGGGGACGAGGAAGGAGGAGATCCCTTAAGGGCGACTCGTCCTATCGAACACCTCTGCCAGAGAACACGAACTACGCCGTCTTGAAACTGGACACCTCTATGTCCAGGAAATGCGTTCCGTCCGACGCACCTTGAACTTAGACCGAAAACACCGACGCTAGGAAAGAAACGGAGAGGGTGAGCTCGCTGAAAAAGAGAACTCAGAACTCGAGATCCCCTAGCAAGGAAAGCTCCAGAACTGCGCAATGGCTGGGGTAAAATGGGACGAAGTTTGGGGTTGCCGAGAACAGATTCGAGTACGGCGGGGGGACCTCTGAGATACGCGGTTCTTCTGAAAATCTGAACTCGAGAACTTAGGAGAGAAACTGAGAGATCAGGAGCAAACGTAATCCTGAAGCATTGAGTGAGGGAAAGTGAATCCAAACTCATTATTTAGGTTGCGCCGAAATTGTGGCGGAGAGACGCACCAAACACCACCTCCTTAATTAGCCCGCTAACGAACGTCTCATCTGGGAGGAGCCAGGCAGGCGTCTATCACATAGGCAATGGTAAACGGATTATGGAGCATCTTACCAAGAGAGGGGTCATCCAAGCGACCAGGCAAAGGCGCAGTTCAGTAAAGGCTCTTTAGCGAAAAAAAAAGCTTGTATGTAATGGGGGGTGGGTGAGCTACTCCCGCCCGAGCCTGCATTCTCGTCGGCGGGGCACGAGATAGGGGGGAGAGTGGCAGAATATGATGCCAGGGACGCGGATCTCTGAGGTAGAGAGCATAACGAGGACACCTATTCCTATCGGGCGGAACCATTGCCTGATAAGGACTGTGGGGTGCAAATAAGGCAAGAAACGACATTCGACGGACTGAAGGGAAGAGAGGCTGTTAAGCGAGCGCCACCGGTAATCTAAGAAAAGGCAGCAGATAGCGATAAGGGTTAGAAATTTGCGGGAGGAGTCTCGAAGAAAGGAACCCTCCGGTTAGCTGGGTCACAAAGATGTCAGGAAGGCATAGGTCGGGCTGGGGGAGGGTAAAGGAGGGAGCCTTCTTTAACAAGTCTCCAGAGACTGAAAAAAGGAAAAAGGTCCAGGGAACGGAATCAAAGAATCAAATCGCGGTATGAACCTTTCCTTACTGGGGAAAAAAAAGTGGGAAAAGAACTAGAGTGGAGGGTTTGCAACTATGCTGGGACGAACTAGAATCTGAGCTTCGCCGGACCGTCGAGAGGGAGGGATGTCGTCAGCGATAAAAAGGGAATGCTGTGGGCTTTTCCCCGGGGGGCGGGCGGGGGCACCTTTTCATAATTTACTCAAGTGGAGGGGTTATGACTAGATTAAAGAAACGCAGACCCTCACTGGATCAAAAAAAAGAGAAAGAGGGATGAACGTTTGGAGGAAGGTGGCGAACGCAAAAAGTTGTCTCTGTGACCCGATTGTGAAGCACTAGGGGGGGGCCTCTCACAGGAAATGGTGCCAAGAAATCACCTACTATGAACTTAGAGGCGGGGAACTCCTGTAGGGAGAAACCATTAGCTTTTAGTCTGAGGAAAACGAAGTGGTCCGGGGGGAAGGAGGAGATTGTTGGCGCGAAAGCAAAAGCTTTAGCTGCCTTCCACATGCGAACACCGTAGAAAGATTGTTCAGAAGTGAGTGAGGGACACCTCACAGGAAATTTCAGGCAATGGGGAGGAGTGTTTCATCTGTGTCAGGCGGGAGAGAATTGGAATACTGTGGCAGGCGGAGGAGAACCTACCTCCCAGACGCTTAATGCAGCCACTTGGGATCGATCAAACGCAAGCCTTTAAGGTTCGCCTTCAGACTCTGGCGATAACGAAGAAAGCGGGAATAGATAATTGTGTACCCCCGCGACCAACATGACGGTAAAGGGGATGAATTGAACGAAACCAATTGAGAATAAACCTAGGGCACGACTATTGAAATACGGAATCGTAACAGAGGCTACCGGTTTGTTTTGAGAAGAGAATGCGGATGGAGAGCTGATCTATTAATTCCCGGGGTACGGACGAACTGCGTGGGCAGTACGGTGAAGGTGCTGCGACAGCGTCTCTGGGAGACGGGCTGCTTACAAACTTGGGAAACGACCTCTGCGGGTGCATCCGACTGAACTCAAAGTCCGAAGCATGTTTGCCTTCCGGGGAAACCAAGATCTCTAAAAAACACAAAAGGAGGGAGGAGGGGAATATATATATTTGTTTCTGAAGGGCAAAAGGGCTTTCCTAAATGAAAAAATAGTGGACCGATGATGGCGGCCTTGCAGAAGAGCCTAAGATTTCTAAGCGAGAAAATCTATATTGCCAACGAGGGACCGCATGGAAACGAGACTTGGAAACATGGCTGGACCAAGATCTATAGACTTTCGAGCCAACCACCAGCGGCAGGGAGGACTGAAGTCAGAGGGGAGGAACTTCGAGGGGGGCCAGTTGCGGTGCACGTTATAGCCTGGTAATCAAGGAAAGGAAAAAATGTGGCTTAGCTGGGAGTAACATAGAGACTAACGACCTTCCTATGATAGCTGGCTTCTAAAGGCGCTGATATCAATCGGATGGATGTGCGCGAAACGGGAACTCGATGGGGGACATTGCTTGGCGCGATCAGAAGACACCAGGAAGTTCGCACGACCTCTGTAAACGAGGACGTACATAAAGACGACAAAAATTTCTAGCCAGTGGTCCAAAAAAAACAGCCGCAGAGGAGTATCTGACTGGGACAATGGGTGGCACATCTTCATAGCCGCTTCTAGGGGAGCCCCAAATGTCCTCCAAGGAGGGAAGGTCTTAGAAAAGAGCAGCGAAATCTTACATGCAGGGAACGAAGGTCTCCGGGCAAAGGCATATATGACGGGTATCTTTTCCTGTCAAAAATCTGCCGTGCGCGGCACCCCTCTCCTAGATGGTCAACATCTCAAATGCGTGAGACTCCGGCTTTCCTTATAACGCCGGAGAAGATTTCATGAGGAATGAATGGGGATGAAAGTTTATCTTATCTCAAAAGGGGGCCAAAAGGGTGGGGCATACCATTCTGACCCAGGTAAGATCCACGGCTGGAAAATGTCCAGGGTCTCTGTCTTAGCGCAGAATAAAAGCTAGACTGGAGGCCTTCGGGCCGGGCCTCCTCGTGGGTCGCGGCCAGCAAGATTTGTCACAAGTAAAATCAACGCGGTACCGGACAAACCGTAATACGGTGACCGGGGGGCGCGGTGCAGTATGGGATGCATGGATCGTTTCAAGGGAGGAACACTGTGGGGGTAGAAAAAGACGAAAGCCGGGTCATTGAACACTCATACCCGACGATGGCTTGCCGCGGGGGTGACTGCACTAAGGGAAGGTTCAAAAGGGGACGAAACCGAGGGAGGGGAGCGAGAGTGCCGAAATCGACCCATATCAAAGCGAAATCAAAGGGGGACGTACGATTAACAGGAGGAGGCTCTTCGAAGGGCGCGGAGACTCGATATCGGTAAGGCCGGGACAATGGCGGGGGAGACTGTGCTCTGCAGGGAAAAAAGTGGAAAAAATTGTAACGCCTCCCTAGAGACTTACCGCGAAGGGCTCCTCTTTCTGAGGGGTCGCGCGCGATAAAATCTGGGGAAAGATCGATCTCGGGCGACCCGCAAGAACGAGCCGACGGCAGGAGGTAGGAGGTGGAGCGGGGTCACCTCGACCGTCAAAGCGTGGAAGAAACGATCATTACGCCATTAGCACTGGGAAGGAAGACTGGGTCCTTGGAGGCGAACAATCTAACTTCTTCACATCAACTTCGCCGGTGAAAGGGCCTTAGGAGAAAAAGGCCTCCCTGGGGCAATCCTCCATTAGGCAAATGCGGCGTTTCTATTCACGAGAGAAGGTTGGTGGGTGAGCTCTTACCACGGTCGCGCGCCACCCCCAAGAAAAGATTACTTGGTGATCTCTCGGAGCCGGAAAAAGCAAAGGGGTACCCGGATTAACTGTGGAGCGGATCTATAGCGCCTCGACCCGTGGGAGCGGATGCGTCTTTCAAGAAGACCTAGAGCGGGGCGCTGTTTCGCCGAGAGGGGGTCATCGAATGGGATGCAAAAAAAACGCCACTTCTCAACAACCATATCCGGAGAGGAGATCCTTGCGCGGGATCGCGCGCTTAGGGAGCGGGGCCTATTAAGAAGGGCCCATCGTCGGCGTGGCGCTTGAAGGGAAAGTCTTTCGCAACGTCCAAGGTGCGGGCGTCGAAAACGGGAAAAGGAAGAGTTCGCAAAGACAGCTAAGGCAGGGAAAAGGGAAGGGAGATTGAAGGCGGCGATTTTTGTAACGGGGCCACAGAAGGCAGATGTTGCCGGGCGAGAGAAGCGGTCACACCAAGACCATTTGGGTTCGGGACATGGGAAGGGAGGGGTTTCCAACAGCACAACCTCGTCTGAAAAGGTGAAGAATTCCGCTTAGCAGAGAAAAACCGAGGGAGAATCTCGGAGGAGATGAGCACAAAGGACGGCTTACAAGAGAGGCAAATAGGAAATAAGACATGAAAGAACATCGCCGGAACGGAATATTTCTTATACGACGACCTAGGGAGGGGCGTCTGATCAAAATTAAGCCTCTGTCACCGGAGGGATCATTTCACACGGGGAAGGGTCCAAGAAAAAAATTGAGGTCCAGAGGGGGTCAGAAGTAACCCGCTATCGGCAGGGAATTGGGGTTGGGAAATCTTGTCTTAACGGGGACCTTGAACTAGTAGCTGAGGCCATCGGGTTAGGATTTCGAGACCGGATCGATTACTTTAGAAGGACAATTAATTTCGAGGGGAGGCTGTTTCGGCTCAGCCTTAGCTAGAAGTCAAAGCAGCTGAGGAGTTATCAGAAGGAGAGGGGCAAGGGGGGAATGGGAGCAATCTCAGAGAATCAAACCAACAACTTTGATGGGAGGAAATATAAATATCGGAGAAGGCCAATCCAGAGCGCAGATTCAGAAGAAAAAAAAAAAAAGAGGTACCCGAGAACGGAGAGGTGAGCAAACGCCAGCCTATCCAATGCCGGGCTGGACTAGAGGCCTCTTCAGGTGGAGTTAAAACTCACACAATAATCAACGGAGGGGAGAATAGTCCCTCGAGCACACAGAAACAACATCAAAGTACGCCGCTTCAGGTCCGCTACGGACCGGCAATGGGCTCCGAAAAGGGACCATTAGCCGGCAACGGTGAAGGGAGGGCCCGTCGTAAAGAAAAGTCAACCACGACAGTATTTCTACGAAAGGGAACGATCCGGGAAGAAAAGATAGGAAGTTGCATGGGGGGCAGAAGGGGAGAAGGGAAAAAGGTGCAGCGCAAAGGGTCAAGTCGAAGGTGGGAAAATAGGGGACCAGTCGGCCGGACCATTCAGGGTGGGGCGCAGTACCGAAAGCGTCCGCGAGGAGAATCAGCGGTGTGGGGGGGACCTTACTCCTGGAGGGGGCCGCAAGTGGATGGAATCGGGGCCGGATCAAACTTAAAACAGGTACTGCCTCAGGTCAATCATTCTAACCCCCGAGCAGGAGCCGGCAGGGGAAGGCATCGATACTGAAAGGCCTTGATGGCAGGACGTCACAAAACTTGTAAAAAACATAGGAGGGGAAGCCCGAAAGCCGGAACAAAGGCGGCGAAACCAGGAGGGGAAAAATAATCAGCCCCAGATCCGCAATCGCGCAAATTGACAGCCTCAAAGAGGCCACAGCGAGCATGGCTTTTGTGAGGAAGTGGGTCGAACGTGGGGGCGCGGAAACATGAGAGATCGGGGGGGAGCGAGGGGGCCGAAAAAAACGCTCGCCAAATGCGGCCATCCTTAAGAACCAAGGGAGCCGCAGGAGGGAGTTCGCGAACAGGGGTCCCTGACCGGCAGTAAGTACTTCGGAGCAATCCAAAAGGGTAAGAACCCCTTTCGGCAGAGAGAAATGGGAAAGGAAGGAAAAAGAAAGCAAACACGGCTAGGAGTCCTCGAAACTCCGCCTCATGAAAGGGCGGCGAGGGACGAACACATCTGTCGTGCTTCTACTAAATCCTGATTTCACTGGTCCTATTTGAAGAAGGCGATAGCGATAGAGGGGGGACGTCAACAACATAAGTAAAGTACAAATTCCTGGGCGTGCCGCTATTGCTCTACACTTCGGGAGGTAGCGTGAACAAGGAGGAAAAGGGACGCCAAGGAGAGTGGGGCCGCCGGGGGCGACGATTGGGGAAGGAAACTCGAGGAGTCGAGAAGGTCGCCAGGGCGCGGCGGTAGGATGAGGGCGGGGGGAGGAATCGACGCTACTGAAAGGCTGACGGATTCTTGAAGAAATTGCTGAAAAGGAAAGAGTCATTTGAGCGAAAGGGAACCGTCTCCCTAATAGTAACCGGAACAGATATCTCAACTTAGGCGCGGGGACCCTCTCCTCGAAGACTGTTCTAGGGACCAGTCTCAGAGTACGCGGTAGATGGGAGGTCCGTTAGTCAGGAGTTCTCAAGCGACGAGGTGGCCTAAAGTTTCCTCTTATTCATGGAAACAAAAGAAAACGAAGGGAACATCGTCTCTGCGTTTAACAAGGAGAGCTCGGAGATCTTCACAGGTCAAAAGAGGGGATAGGAAAACCTTAAAGAAAACCCCTCACAAAATCCCAGGCACCAAAGCGGCGGGAAACAGCCTTCTTGTGCACCGGAAGTTTGAAGGGAAGGGGAAAACCATACCCGATGGTTTTTCCAATATCCTTGTAAGATAAATAGCGAAAGAGGAACACAAAAAAAGCCTGCAAGAGTCAGATTGATTCGATCTCCTATAAATGAATCGGGGATTAGGAAGACGGTGGGGGAGAGTCCAACTGTTTACGATGGGGGCCTGCCCCGGAGGGGGCACCCTTGGCGAATATGAACGAAATGATCATGTGAATCTTAATAAGATAAAAAGGCTGTAAGCTTTCAACGACTGGAAAGCGCCGGCCCGGTTCGCGGGGGTTAACGATATGTGAAGCGGGGTGAAGCAAACAGGGGGACGAGGGCCGGAAATAGCAAAATGCCACGAGACCCTAGGCGGGGAAAAGCTGAACCAGACTAGGCTTCGACGAAAATGCACGGGAGGGCCAGACTGAGCCCTATCAATGGCCGAAGGTTTGATTACGCAGTTTTCCTGAACAGCAAATCTTATATGCATTGAAAACAGGCTAACTTAGTAAAGTGTCCACTTTGAGTGTAGTCGCCGGCAATAACAGACAGGAATGGGCAATAAGGCAATTTTTGGGGGAGGTGATCCGACTGAAGATGGGGAAAGCCTGGTGGACGGAGAAACGCCACCGCAAGCAAAAAAAAAACTCTTGACGTTCACGGTGGCATGACAGCAGCGGGGGAGGCAAGGGTCGGAAGCTCGGCGACAGATAAGGAGCGGGGGAAGCGAAATGTACTTTTATCACCGCGCACCGAAACCGGGGCGGTCACAAGAAACCCCAACACAGAAGAACTTGAAGCCCCCCGGGGGCTAGCACCGACGACGAGCAAAAACTGCCTGCCGGCAGGAATGGCCGTTGGGGGGGCAGAGGGCAAGGCGACATCGGAGTAGAGCATCAGTCATCGAGTCGAAAGTCCGGGAGCTGCGATAGGTTGGGCCAGATAAAAAACGGAAGGGTGGCCATCTCGAACGGGGGGGCAACTGGCTCTTTCAACGGGACCAAAAAATCGACCTCCGAATTACTCGGCACGGCAAGCGGTTGGAAAAGAAATTAGGGGTAAAAAAACGAGAGATTCTGCAAACAACAAAACAGGAAGTTGGGGTAATGGGGTGGTTACGGTCAAACTGGGTACACGCTCCTTGCCTCAAAATCGGCTTCCTTGGATGGCTAAGACGGGGAACGCTACTGGGGGAGACAGCGGCTTCTAGGGAAAATTCGGGGTATTTTCAACCAAGCGCTGAAGGAAGGGCTAAAATGGAGGCTAATCTGCGCCGAGATGGGCGAATGCGGCAAAGAACAAAAGGAATTAGCCGAGGGCGGCCTGAAACGGTAGCCGAGCATACTTCTATATTGTGTTAGAGGCTTTTGGGCATGGGCAGTCGTCCACTCACTTGGGTCATTCTCTTTGAAATTCTGTCTTAGATATTTCCATTGGTATTAGATCAATCGGGGACTAGAGGGGAACTTCTGCTCTATACGAAAATCTTGGGTATCAGGGGCGAGAGAAGGTAAAGGGGAGTATGTGTCATGAGTGGTCAGACTACGATCCCTGCCACAAATGGAAATTTTTGGCTAATAAAAAGCTGCCCAGTTCCGGACAAACGACCATACAAGGGATGCTAAAATAGAGGGTGAGGGCGACAATAAGGCACTGCGAAAATTAGATCGGAAAAGTGACATGTTTTTCCGTAGGCTTCAATCTGAGTGTAACGTGAGGATACACCCCTGGGGGCCTCGGGATTCACAGCCAAGGTCAGTCTCCATTGAGGGGGGGGGGGGGTCACAATCAATCGTCCATACGGGGAGAGTTAAAAGCTCTAAGCTTGGGGGGGGTAACTCGACTCGACCTTTCGGTGCATAAAAGGGTAGATCTTTAAACCTGTGCCAAAGATGGACTGGGAAGTAAAACGCCTGAGTAAACAGTCGGGGTCAAGATCTCATAATCCGAAACCGTGGATGCACGAACATCAGAAGCGTGGAAGGTTGAAAAAAAAATGAGTCACAGTTTATCAAACGGGTCATATTCTAAAGAAAAAAAATGGCCACTGCACAGCCGCGTTTAAGCCGGACTCTCCTTGGACCTTGCCAACTACCAAACTGACCCAGAAAGGGGCTGTCAGATCCGTTCGGTGGAAGGGAGGCTCCCCGACGAGCTTGAAGTGGTGAAAGGGCGTTGGCTTCCGCTCTCGGTCTCGGGTCACAAAGGTCCCTATCGTGTCACCCGACCCCGTCCTGATCTTTTCCGGGGCGTTCCCTTGTCACTACCTTCCCGGGGGCCAGAGCACTTGGTATTGAATGCGGCTAGACACGTCGTACTTGGGTTACGGGGGTTAAAGGGGGAGCGTTATGCCTTGGCGTGCCGTTGTACCGGTGAGGGCCGCGCGACGACTCATAGCCGCACGAAAACATGGACAAGAGACAAAGACGAGTAAGGGTTGCCTCTGTCGACTGGGAAGTGCGACCAAAGCGTAGAGCGCCAGCAATAGAAAAGGACATGTCAGCGGGGACTGACCGGGTAAGAAAATTACCAGTCACGCGACGCGGAGAAAAAAGCGAGGCGCGGGGAACGAGAGAGCTTGATTTTTTGGGTTGTTGGGGTCATCAGGGCTGGCTAAAATGAGTGAAAGGGCCAAAAAGGAGACATCAATGGGGTCCAAAGGGAACGAGTCCGGGGACACTCAGAAGCCCAAGGAGGACGCCCAGTTAGCGAAGGTGGGAACCTACTCATATTAAGGATCAAGACGGTCATGTCGGCGATTCGGGGGCGGAGGCGATGTCACAAAAAATCAGGGAAAAAAGGAGTGGGGGGGGAGGGGGGGGGCTCTGGTGAACTCAATGAGGGGGGGGCCTCCTGGTCGCTGGTAAAATGATGACGGGCTAGGAAAAGAGACGGCTGACGAAAAGTGAGAAGAATTGAGAAATTAGTGGGGGCAGATGAAAAAAGACAACGCCCGCCGGGGCAAGGCGAAAAAGCAGGCGGTTCGAAGCCTAGGGGGGGGGGGGGGGTGAGGTCCGTGTCTTCCGGCATGGGAGAGCAGGCCTAAAAGAACTCATATCATCAGGGGTGTGGCAGGGCGACTCGCCGCCTTAATAAAGGGAAGGGGGCAGGTGTAACGCGAGAGTCGAAAGGGAGAAAACGCTAAAAAGACTCAAATGCGTGCCGAGGGGGCAACCGGGGAGCGCGCTTGGGGATCAGAAAAGACAGCTTCCGAAGACAGAACGGTTCTCGGCAAAAGGAGGAACTCGGCAGCAACCAAAAGGAGAGCTGGAGTGAGATCGGGCGGAGGATGGCAAAGACAAGCAGGCGAGTCGTGGGGGAGGTGACATGACAGGAAAAGAGACGTAGTGAAAAGTCAGGGCGAAAAAACACACGAGACAAGTTGGAGTGCGAGGAGGAAAAATGGAAGGGGGAGAAAATTAATCGAGGGGGACTTAAAAGGCCGGCAGAGCGGCGGCGATTTGGTCAATAGCCCCGAAGCAGGGCAGGAACGTCGTTCAAAGCCGATCAAGGACAAGGTGGTTCTGGTAAACCCGGCCGAAGAACTGGCACAACCTCGGGAGGGCAAGTAGGGAGACTTAAACGATTCCCGGGGGAAACGCTGCGAAAAACATCAGAGAGCATGACCGAAAAAAATGGAAGTGCAACCAAGAACCTTGCACCGTAAGCCTAATCAAGAGAAAGAACAAGATGAATGAAGAAAAACGCCGGGGAGGCCGTTAACGAAAGAACCCAATGTCGTTTCGGCGGAAGGTGAAAAAAAAAACCGCCACCTGGCGGAGCAGAAAGCCCAAAAAAAGCAAGTGCAAGAAAAACGCAGGAGAAAAAAATGCATCGAGGCTGCAAATAATGGTGAAGCGGGTCTTTGGAGCCTCGGACAAGTCACGGAAAATAGGTGGAGACGCACATGTTCGCGCCTGGTTCCGCCGGGGCCTGGGGGCGCGCTAAAAACCACTCGCGGGCTCGAAAGGAAAAAAATGAGGCAATTGGGACAGGTGAGCACGGCGCAGGGGGGCGAACTCACCCAAAAACAGGAGGGGGGAGAGGAGGATCTACAGCGAAAAGGGACCCCCAACGCAGAGTCCGACAGAATAAAACGAGCCCCTGCCGAGAAGCGAGCCCCCCCAGCCAGCAAGAAAAGGCATTGTGCACAGGTCCTAGGAGAAGTGTCAAGACACCGAGAGGCAGGAGAAGGGGAACCGAGCAATAAACATAAAGAATTAAAAGGTCAAGTGAAATCTAAGAGGCAAGCGGAACAGCTGAAGGGACCTGGAGAGGTGGGAAAAAGTCTGAAGACATGATAAAATGTGTCCGGGCGGGCAGGACCCCCCCGGAACAAAGCCAAAAACAGTCGTAGAGAAAACGCGTCCGGAACCAGGACGATGAATCAACGTTGGTGCAGGAAATCCTCTCCGTCAGGATGGGCAGACAACAGAAGGCGAGGGGGGGTCGCATCTCTGCGAAAGAAACGACGGGACGGCTACGTTTCGTTTCTCCTTCGCAGGGAGTGAAAGTCAATCCGTCTCAGCCTCTGTTTTGGGAGAAAATAATTACACAGTTCCGTTGGGACCCGGGTACACCCCCCCGTTCTTGAAGCGGTAGAGAGGGGAAACGCTGCCCTGGCTTGCGGCCTAAAATGGCTAAGAGACAATCGCCGACGACGACCTAGCGAGGCCGGCAACTACGGGCCAGAAAGTCTTGGAAAGCCGCACACCCTTTGAAAGAAAACAAAAGCACCAAACAAACAGGTTATCTAAGGACAGGGCGCTAATACAGATAAGAAACCCCGCTCTATCGCTTCGCGTAGGAAACTCCTCCCCCTTAGAGGGAGCTCCATCTAGCATGAAGTGTGGAGGGGAGGGGAAAACCTGGGGTCCGGAGAACAATTAGGAAGAATACAACTCGGTTTCTAAACATCGAAAACCTGGGTCTTATTGACATACTCAAGGGAAATGTCTCAAAAACGTCTGGATAGGAGCCGGATATATCTCGACCCCTCAGCCTTAAATTAAGGGGTTTAGTGAGTAATCATCCAAATATAATAGGAAACGGGTAGGGGAGCAAAAAAAGAAATTAAAGACTTTAAGGAACGTACTAAACAAAAAACCGACTTATATGTCAAGAAATAAAGGCCTGCCGATGCTTGAGATCTGGGAACCGGCAAGGAGGCTTCTACGAAGAAAAAGGTCCTGGCCTGGGAAATAATATACCGGCAGAGCCTGTCTAGATCTCGGGCAGACAAAATCATACACGAGGTAGGCTCATGCGTACTTCTCGTCGAAAAACTTTTTGAGTGTAATGTAACATCGCCGGCCTCCAACTAAGCTGAAGAATAGTTCTCTTCGTTAGTTGCCAAGTAATAGACGTGGGGGGAAGAATCTCCGCCCAGGGCAGCGAATCTCAAAAGAGGAGGAACTCCGTGACGCTAGGAGCATCACTAAGGGCGGATGCATTGGTCCGGCAGGGCAAGAAAAGTGCGCGAAAGATAGATAGACGGTGTCAAATCCGAGTCGGGACGTGTTTAAAAAATAAAACCGTCTAAGGTCTCGATTGGTTCTGTCAAGGGGCGGGGCCATGCGTTCGATCAAGGGACAAGAGGAAAAATGACACGAAACTGATTCAACCTCATCGGGATGTTTCTTTGGAAGAAGAACGTCGTAGGGCTAATGAGAACGGGCAAAAAATCCAGCGGCTCTAAACACACTGGAAAGAGATTAAAAAGTCCAGGTCCTCACTTCGTATCATGCAAGATGCGTGTTAACAACATCTTGAAAAAATTTACAAGGCCTGTAAACCCTACCTGGTTTGTGCGTTGTCGGATTAAGAAGCGCACACAGCTACGGCATTCAAGAAACTCTCTATGGAGTGGGGACTCGGAGCGATCCAATAAATCGGGTCCGGGAATTTTTCGGGGAAAATGAAGGACAAATCTGCAAACACTGGGCGAGAAACCACGCATCACGCAACTTGCAGCAAATCTGGCCATGCGTTGCAAAAAAAAGGGCCGGACTCAAGAAAAGGGGGCGCGAGTGTGTAACCGAGGCCCGCGGGGCAGGGAAACATGGGCGAGGTGACAACGGGGGAAATCACTCGCTCAAAACTGCGAGAGGCAAGAATGCGAACTCGACTTAAGGGCCTTTCGCAGTTAGGTATCAAGGAGAAGGCCGGGAGAAGTCGCATGGGTTAGCAAACAAGAACGCGTTGAAAGAGGGGAGAGTAAAAACAGAACAACTTGTGTACATTGTTCGAGTGTGGTGATACCGCACATATTGGCCGAACAGTTGTGGGCTGGCCTGGGGGGTCGTTCCAGATCGGGGTGTCCTGGAAGTAAGGAATGCCTTTTTCGCGTTTATTCGGTCTCCCCTCCCGTCAACCGTCTTTATCGATTGGCAACAACTTTCAGGAAAGATACGAAGAGGCGCAGGGCAGGGATAGAAGGGCCGAATAAACGGCCGGGGGCGATCCCGGAAGCGGGTAACTCGACGGGAACTCTTGGGGCTCCCCCGCCAAGACAGGTGAAGGGTGAATGACCACCGGTCTGAGCAAGGGATCAAACAGAGACACAGCGAGATAGAAAAACTAGGCCGTCGTAAAGCCAAGCGAGCAGCCCAGAAGAATCGGACGGGGGTGCGATTCCGACCAGTCGGGGAGGGGGCTAAGGAGCTGTGAGATAGAGGAAGGGGGGGTGGTGGGGGGAAGAAGGGGGGGGTAAAAGAGATGGTGAGGGAAGAGGGGCTAGGGGGGAGAGAGTAGACGAGCGAACGGTGATGGCGGGGGTGGAGGCGGAGAGGTAGAAATAAGGGGAGAGGTGGGAGGTTTAGAGGGAGGGGGAAGGATGAGCGTGATAGGTGGTTGGGTGGGAAGGGTGGAAGGTGCGAAGGAGGGGGGGGGGGGGGGGGGGGAGGAAGACGGAGGGAAAGGGGGGGGGTAAGGGGCGATAGTAAAAGGGGTGGTAGATGGAGGGAGGTGGGAGGATCTGGGGGGGGTGGTAGGAGGGGTGGGATCGGGGGGTGAGGGGGCGGGGCGGGGGAGAGGGGAGGGAAGGAGGACAGGGTCCAACCAGGTCAGGGCCGTGCCTAGCACGTACTGCGTCCTGGGACGGACTGAAAGATGGGTGGGATGTACGGAAGGGTCGCAACGAACTGGCCCAAATCTCATGGGGGCCAAATCATGTGGGTGGAAAGACTAAAAAAATCGATAACCCCCCCAAACAATCTTCTTCGGGGAAAAACCTCTTTTTTTCCGCCTAACACCGCTTACGGTCACTCTCTCATTCGAGGAACAACAAGAAAGGCACCGGCACAGGCGCAAAATGTTCGCAAGCGAGATAAAGAGGGTTGGACACGAGAGCCCGTGCGATTGACCGGCATCGGCTAAAGGGCAGTAGGGGGGGCGCGTCTGCTAACCAAAACGGAGGGCTATGCAGGGGAAAAAGGCCTTTTCAAGCCTCTCCCCCAAAAAAAAAAAAATGAAGGGGGGGGTGGGAATGTGGGGGAAAGGGGGAGGGAAAGGAGGGGGGGGGGCGGGGGGAGATGAAGAAGACTCAATTGGTTCTATGGGGTTTCACTGTGGGCTGAGAAACGGACAATGAATTTCCCCTTAACTTTTTTCTGTCTGATGGTGTTAAATACTGCCTGGATCCGGGTATTAAGGGTGACTCTTATCTCTGGCCAGAAGGGTCTAAGGGGGACGACTATCCACATTTAATGTTATCTCTAAATTTTACGGCCTAGGGACTTTGGACTGGTAGCTAACTACAACTAAAACCGTCCGTTCTCTACAAAGCGGGCAAGATGAAAAAACCTAACCCTACCCGCACTTGCTCTTAAAAACACGACAATGCTTTCCGGGCCAGGACCTGCGACTTCGTAACTCCTTAGATGGGGAACCTAAAGGACAGATGACGCATGCTGAACGCAAAATTCAGACGCACCGGAGGAGCTGTATGAAGACCCGAACGACGCGCAAGAATGCCCCGGACCATAACGTGCGCGAGGCTGAGGCTAGAGCGTGTCGTTCCGGTCAAAACCAAAAGCGTCCTTTCCGGCACCGGACTACTATAGAAACATACAAAAACAGTCGTACCTCCGGTGGCGGTTCCACTTTCAAACCTGCAAAGGATCATTTATGGGAAAAGGACGGAAGATAAAGAGTGCCCGCACGGCGCAAAGGACCATGTTCTACCAGGCCGACACCCCCGTCTGGGCAAAGCCCGCGATTAACGGTCGTGGGCATGGACTCTCGACTCCCTACAAGGCCGCCGAGGCCTATAGATGACACAAGCAGAGTCAACCGCCATCCGACTAGGTTCAAAAGCCCGGTCCCATTAAAGGTCAGGGGGGGTTTAATCACAAAGCTCTGGTGGCAGGATGAGGCCGGCCTGTGGGAGCGGTTTAAAGCCGCGGGACTAAACGCCCAAAGAAGCGAAAAAACGCGGTCACCGCACACAGAATGCGTGTGAGCTGGAGACAGAGGGCCAAGCGCTACCGGGCTCGGAGCTCCGGCTGGCCTAAATATACACAATCAAAAGAACTGAAGCCGGGCGTCGGTTATGTAGCGAGGAGAAAACCGCGCGGACGTTGAAGGTAGGTCAAGAAACTACCGGGCTAGGGCATAAAAAATCGTAAAAAAGGACGCTGGGTCAACGCCGAGGGCCTGGACTGGTCCGCAACGCCAGACGCATCGCCGCGCAAGGGGAGCGACACGGGTCACTCTCTATGACACCTGACCTAAACTAGCAGGCTGTTATACGGGGGGGGCGATTTCACAACTAACCTCGGCGTTTCTGAGATCAGGTTACTCAAAATGCCTGGGGCAGAGGTTGAGCTGGGGAATAGTGCCCATCATATGCCCGGTATCAGCCTGAGTAGCAAGGTCGGCGGGGGAAAAAGTTTCAGTGCATTTTTCTATCGAAGGAAAAGCTCATTCTAAAAAAACTAAAACAGGTGCTTCTTTCTGGTGGCTCTGACCTCGAACGATTCAGTGGTGTGGGGGGTTCTTCCGCGACTTCCCTTATAGAAATACGGAGGCGTGACTGACCCAAGAGGGAGCGTACTGAGGTTTGAATCGCTGAGGGACTGAGGGGGCTCGCTGAAAGGGGGTTAAACACTGTGATCAGTGCAGAAATGGAAGTCTCAGACGGGATCGGGGGGTGAGTCCGGCCGTGCTCGAATGTGCCGGTGCAGAAGACGGGTCGAGAAAGGAAAAAATTTCCAGAAGGGAAAAGGGAGCGAAGACTGGTTCGAGGGCACCAAGAAAGAGAGGTTATCAAAAAAACATTGGGATCTGCAAAGTGAATGCTAGGTCCGTTCGGATAGTGACTCTAAAACGTCGGAACAAGGGGCCGCCTAGAAAAAAGTCCGGAGGCGCGCTGTATCGGTTGGCGAACGAAACGGAGCAAGGGTGCGCGCGGAAACGGACTTGACGTTCTTAGCGGAAGGAAGGCACGCCGGCGGGACCGGGCGGAGGGGGTCAACGACGGAGACCAACGCGGAGAAAATGTGGGTCGGAATCTACGTAAAGAAAGGGAGGCGGCGAATTCGATCGAACCACAAGGCGGCGAAGGAGGCGGACTTCACAAGACAAAGGCAAACCCTCAACTAGACCGAAATATACTATGGAGGCCCACAGTTCTCCTGGGAACCCTGCGGGCAGGACCTAGAAAAAACGAGGCAACAAAAAGATCAAGCAGTACGCAAGCCGTAATGTGTCCTCGAGGGAGACCGAAGGTCGTGTGACTCGGATACGGGGTCAAACAACGCAACCGGACATAGGGATCTGTTCTCGACTAGCCCGGCATGCCGGTAAAAAGGGAGACATCCATAAAGGCCGCGGGACGCAGCCTTTAAAACGGTGAAGTGCTGTTTCAGGGTCGGACGATATCTTTCATAGGGGGGAACAAGAATCATACAGTTTTCAAGGCACGACTGAGAGGAGGAGAACACGTTTTTCACACAGCCGTTCTCGGCTTTTGGGATGGGGGTCGTCTCTCTCCTGGGAGCAGACTTCTCTCCCTGATTCGTAAAAACGAAGGAAAAGATTGGGAACTGTAACGCAGGCGCGATAATCTCTCACAGGAACAAGGAGAGAAAGGAAGATCTCGCATGGAAAAACATCCAACTAGCAGTATACGACGATGCAAGCCCATAGCCCGGGGGCAGGAGCGCCCCCCCAGCCCCAAAAGAGCCCTCATTTCGCCCAGGGGACCTCGCAGGTTCGGACACCAAACACCAAGCGACGGACTCAACGCCGAAAGAGAAATGAAACAGGCAACGGAAACGCGCCTGGTGTCCGGCTGAGGTCCGTGGGCATGAGGCTCCGGCTCGACCAGAAAAGAAAAAAACGGGTGAAAAGGCCAGCGTGCCGGGACACTCCATCTTCGGTCGTAAGGG
>Ga0179593_1252422_pt1 | contig 22808 bp, 21 predicted proteins | sample CZODoug2_1_08_16_FD_185931 | JGI IMG/M metagenome (GOLD analysis project Ga0179593, IMG submission 185931) | Vadose zone soil fungal communities from Angelo Coast Range Reserve, California, USA - CZODoug2_1_08_16fungal (PacBio error correction) | ecosystem: Environmental > Terrestrial > Soil >...
GACTCAGGAGGGGGAAAAAGCTTTACCCCAAGCAGAAAGAAGCTCCGGTATTGGGGCTACGGTAAGATCGGAGAGGGCAACGCGGCAAAAACTTATTTCGCTCTGGGGGATATCGGTGGGGTAAAGAAGATATGGGATCGGGGACATCCTTCTGAAATACGATCAAATGACGAGGGGGAGCGAAAAGGCCCATCATGAAGAAGCTGCTCTATGCCGGTTCCGTACGCGAGTAGGACTGGGTTGAGGTGATGCTGCTGCAAGGTACGAAAGCAAAAGCTCAGGGTTTCTTGGAAAGCTCGGTCTGTCAAGAGGTTATTACTCAAGAGAGGATTAAGGGTCGCTTGGAAATGGTTCAGCCATATCGGATGATGAGGGAAGCGGGTGAAGGAAAGAGGCCGGGCCCGCGCTGGTACTACTCTGTGACAGGCCGCAAGAGGCACTTATGCTCGTGCGGAGAATATCAGAAAAAACGGAGAAATGGCCACAGTGCTCTTTCAGAAGGGGGGGGAGGGCGGCGGATCAATCGCATTGATCGAGCTCAAAAAAGGAAGGGGGGAGTGGACCGATGGGGGATGCCGTCAAGGGATCGCGTATCTTAACCAGATCGGGGAGCTCAAGGAAAGCGGGCTCCGGGTCGATTATTGACTGCCTGCTTGACTGGTACGAGATGATGCCCTTCGAGAAGGGAGGGGGATTCAAGGACGAGCATGGGATAAGGGGCCGCTACCTGGGGGGGAATCTTCTGTGAGAAGTTAAGACTATATCTCTGCTGGTAGTAGGGAGAGCGACGAAGTCCCGGGGATTATGTGATTGGCAAATCTTCTTCTTGCTCAAAGAGGTCGCACATTTGAGAGACAGAACGAAAAGGAACTCACCCAGGAGCTCTAGTCTAGATGAAAAGAGGCCACTTGGAAACAGGGGGCTGTTTAATGATGAGGCTAGGATCCAAGTTAGAGGAAAAAGGCGGGTCTGTCAACTATCTCCGCCGATGGAAAAGGGGACACCAAAGTACAGACATGAAGTGAGATCCAAATTAAGTAACGGAAACGAGAAATGTAAAAAAAAAAATAGAAAAAGGGGGGGGACATTAGGATGGGGTACAGGACTACTAATACTTCCTCACCATTGCCTGCCTTTTCTTGCTTAGGCCCGCCTGGGGAAAGCGAGCGTCAACGATTAACGGTTTTGGTATGGGGGGTCACCACGGGGACAGGGAAGACAACACAAACGCGCTAATTTAGCACGATGTTCAGAGAACATGACTAAAAAACACGAAAACTAAGACGAGAGTATGAGAAGAAAAATCGGTTCCTTCAGCCAATATGGGGGGGATATGCGTCTCTCCAACTTGAAAGGGACGGGCTCACTAACGTGAACAAGGCTGATAAAGAAGGGGGTCCGGCACGAGAATAGAGGGTACAAAGGATAAGCCTTCTTTGGTTATCCTCAATGGGGGGGTAGAGGGTTTCTAATAACCCAAACGGGTTACCTTCATATGGGGAAAACATAGCACAGGACTTAAATCAAGATTATGAAACAAATTAACAGGACTCCGCGCCCGGAACGGGGTCTCTCTCCATTCAAAAGTTAAAGAAGGCTTGCTGAAGGGATTGAGCGTAATGGGGGGAGCAATTGTCACGTCGTTTTGAACTTAAGGCCCTTGACGGAACGACTTGGTGCGAAACGTGTTTTTCAACAGGAGAGATCGCTCTCTTGAAGAGAGAGCTTTGATTGAAATGCCATGCCCCATGTGGTATATTTCTCGGAAGCGCCTGCAGGAAAAGCAGGGGGGGGGCGAAAAAACCAAAATAGACAGTCCACATAGGAGGAAAAGCGGAGGAAAAGGGATAATGCAACTCAGAGAGCGCGTAGAAAGTCGGAGTCCCAGGGGGAATCTCCTCGGCGATCGGGGGGGTGGGAAGCGAAAGGGAGTTTCGCTGTGCAGTTAAATTAGTGACGGTTAGTGGCGGAAGAGGGCGAACATCGAGGGACATAAGGGAGGGACAGGGGTAGAAATAAGGGTGATTCTCTAAGTCAGGGGGAGGGTGAGTCGGGGGTTCGTGCTAGGGTGTGGGTTGTTCCAAAGGACCTTTGACAGATCGGAACTCGGAATTAGGGTCGGCCTGATGATGGACGTGACTGTACCCATTTCCAATCAAATCGCGCTCCAAAAAGGGGGAGTATTCGGGCAAGGGCCTGAAAGCGATGCAATGAGCATAGTGCGGCACAAGGTCGACGAAAGGAGGAAACTGAAAGGAAAACGCCGCCCGAGCCGGATCGAACAAGATCTCTCACAACAACACGGATGTATGATAAGTATATTCTATTGTAGCAAACAAAAACACCACCAGGAAACAAAAAAACAACGCGAGGTGAGGGTAGGGTTTATTGGTCATGCTTATCTCACGGCCTGACGCTGTTGCTTCGAACTTGATTTTCCGAAATAAGAGGTCAAGGAAGGCAAGGGGGGTGCCGCAAAGAGGGGATTCGCGGCAAAAGGTGGGATAAAAATCGGTAGGCGGAGCGGTGGACGGGGGTCCTGGATGTCGTCTGCTGACCGACAGGGAAACCTCCTCCACGGTTGTATGTCGCCAGACAGTCTATTGGTGCAATTTTTTGTGGTTTTTCGCGGGACGGGTTATAGCGGCGGGGGGCCACTTAATAGTGAGGAGGGTAGTCGCTGCAGTGCCCGTCAGCAAGAAGAAAGAGAGGGGGGAGTGTTGCCGGGACCAGGTCAGAATCCGGAGGAGAAGTAGGGGATTGGAAAGAACGGTCCAATTACGCCCGCGAGAAGGAATCTGGTTGACGTTGGGAACTGCGTGAGGCGTGTCGCTCCCCTGCGCGGGAGCGGGTGCGAGTAGTGGGGGGCGGAACGAATAGCCAGAACCTCAGCTCTCCGCATCCCGGCCCCCTGGAGAGGAGCCCGGCATACACGGGGAAGCGTTTGCTTTCAGTGAAGAATACGCGTAGAGAGGTGCCGATGGGGTGGAATGAGACCTTAAAAGGGTGAGGAGGCCGACAACTGTGCAAGAGGGGCCTCCTCTACTTTCAGCTAGGGGGATCGTTTTCCGGAGAGGGAAAAGGTTGCTCCTTACTGTCTGGTGGCCTACCGGACGCGGGGAACACTCGCTGATGTCAAACGGGCGACCTGGACCATCTATATTGCGTGGAGGATGTCGGTGAAAACAAGGATGTGGATTGGGCGACAGAGGAGAGGGGGCCACTGCATGGAGGAGCCCGTAAGTGGGATTGAGGGTGAAAGGCGGGGAGGAAAGCAGAGAAAATAAGAATGGAGCCTGAAGCTCTGAGGTGCAGCGCGATCGCGCCTTACCTGGCCATAGGTTTAGCTCTTGGGTGCGCTCCAATCATCTGATGAAGGAGATTGACCTAGGTAAATCCGCAAAAATTGTGGAACTTGGAAGGATTTCCCAGCTAAGCTGGGGGGGGAGGGGCTCAGTCAAATGAGGTTATCAACTCGCCGATCTCGAATGCAATCCAAAATCATGTTCTCACAAAAATCTAGATGAAACTCAGGGCATGGCCGTTTAAAAGGAGTTTAGAATTCATCAATTCCAACGTGCTAAAAAGTCCGTGCCGGAGCATGCCTATTTAGCGTCGTTGCCCGACAGTCGTCAGCTCTATTCGGGGGTAGGGGAAAAGTTGGACAAAGGGAGTGATGAGCGATGAGTGGGGGGGGGTGGGGGGAGGAGTAGGAGGAGACGGGAAGGGGGAGGGAGGAAAGGGATGAGATGGTGGGTGAGAGGGGGGGGAAGAGGTGTAGAAATGCAAGGGTGTTAGAGTCTGGGCGGAGGAAGGGAACGTGATTCAGGGAGGAGAACTGCGAATTGTACAGAGGGGAAAAGGTAGGAATTGGTAAGGACAGAAAGAGGCATTCCTAGTCTGGCCGGTGATCTAGTTTCTCCCTTTCTTGCGGAGCCTCCTCCTCTGGGGGTGTAACCTCTTCACCTTTTCCCCCTGGGACTAAAAACACAACTTGACGGGCGAACGCCGCCGTTGCGAAAACTGCACGAGAGGAGCCGGCGGAAAAAAGAGAATGATCCGGATGGTGAAACCAGTCAGTTGAAGGAAGGCTTGCACAAGGTCAGGAGGGGGGGAGACGCTCGCCTCGGCCGAAAACCTCACGGATGAAGGAAACGGTTAGCTAAGCTCTTTGGCAGCGGGAGGTCGTAGGGGTTTGGGCATTCAGGGGGGAGAGCGCATGGTTGCCTCATTTCAGAGGGGGTGTAACAGCCCCTGTCCTTGTGGCCAATAGAACAAATTGTAAGCGGGGAAAGAGCTGGGAAAGGGAGGGCTGAAACAAATCTAAAAGGGGGGTTGGGAAAAAGGGCCGTCCTTCGTGGCTCAGACCCAAGAAGAAAGAGGAACGTGAGATTAAGTGTGGACATTGCCAGGGCTTCGAGGAGAACAGAAAGCGACGGATCAAGTCATTGTCCCTTTCGGGGGGGGGGGAAAACCTCCGGAAAGACTTCAAAAGAGAGGAGAAGGGACCAAGCTTAAACACTTGGTGTAACTTCAGAAAAGAATAATAACACCACACGAAGGGGAAAATGTCAGATTGTCAGCAGTAGACGAGGAAGAGAAAAGTTGAGGGGACGATTTAAGGAAAGGTTGAAGGGGCAAATTGCGACCACGATTGCTCACTCAAGGGGAGGGCTAAACTGGACTCAAATTAATGGGACAACGAAATTGAAAGGGAGTCGACTAAGCGATAATGACAGCGCAGGGGTTGTCAGGGAAGGGAAAAGGCACTAAGCCTTAGAGGTAGGTGAGGAGGGGGAAAGATAGGACATCTAAGATCTGATAGGCAGTATCAGGAGAAGAAAGGGCCCGTACATCCGTCACGAAATTCATATATCGATCAGAAGATCGATGCTATAGCTGTATCAGAAAGGGGGGTAGAACTGGTCAAGGCCCCCAAAAATAGAAAAAAGAGGCGTGAATTTTTGGAAAAGATGGATAACCGTAGATGTCTTAGAAGAAATCGAAAAAGGAAATAGAGGCCCGCAATAAGGGGGGTGGCCAGAGGGGGAAAAATAATGATGCCAAATAATGAGCAAATTAAGGGCTCTGAGCTGACATGCAAACCAAGTTATGACCATCGTCGTGCCCGTCATAATCATGTCGGGGGAGATTAACAGAGACAATCCTTCTACATATTGGTCTAACATAAGGAGAGACTGTTTAATGCGGCTTCTATAAGCACTATATCCAAGACTCCCTCTTGGAAGACCAGAGAGGAGTTGCCAGGCGTGCAACGGAAGCGAAAAAAAAAGAAAGTGATCTACGATGGAACCCGGCATCAAAATACGGAAGAAAGAAAAAGGCCAACGTTATTTAATATCGCGCGAGGTCATAAAACATACAATTTCGGTCTCTATGAGAGACATAGACTTCTGTAACACAGGGGGGAAAAGAGTAGCACGCAAAAATTTGAGACCCTCGGTCTCCAACGAAGAGAGACCGTCACCTAGGATGCAATCCCGGCACATTCAGTTATTGATGCTTGTCAGACAGAGAAAAAGAGCCGAGCACACAATCGGTCCCTTAGATCTCTCATCAAAACTTATTGGAGGAGGAAAAGATAGCACTTAGGACAGAGGGTTAAGGCTCATTCTCCCAAAATCTAAAATAAGCACTGACGGATTGAATACATGGGAAGGGGGAGGAGAAGGAGATTGCGCCGGGCAGGAAAAAAGTCAGTTAAGAAGTTATCTATCATGGTGTGAAAACTGAATCAGAGGTCTCTACCGCCAGGAGAATACTCTTAGGAGGCCGAACTCGAGCAGAGAGGAAAGACTTCTACTGAAGTCTGCACGATGCCCCCTTTATGAAAAACGGGGGAGAAAGAGAATCAAGGGGCTTGGGTTTAGGTCTGATTCTTCGGCAGAAGACCCTGCCAGAGAAGGCTGGAAACCGAGGGAGGAGATGTGACTTGATAGAAGAGCATTGAAAATTCGATAGGGTGGGAAGGGCCAGATCGGCGAGTAATGAATCTTTTGGTGGGGGGAAGAATAGCTGCGTTAAGGGGGGAAACCCGGCCTAGAGTACAGGAGAGAACGCAGGCACTTCATGGAGAGCAAGGGGAAATGATCATTACACTAAAAAAAACTGGCCACAGATATGGTATGGCCAATGGCGAATGCTTGCTGCTTCTGAGATCACAGAGCAGGTGAAAGAGGCTCAACCATGAAGCATCTGGTGGAGGGGGGGTGGGGGGGGAATTCACTTCTCTCTAGAGGAAAAACTGCTATCGAATCGCGCGAGTAGCTATTGTATATGAATTGGTTGCATGCTTAAGAAGATCTTCTGCATCCGGATGTCAAGAGAATTAAGGAAGGGCTATTGATATGGAAAACTACTGGAAGCGGATGGGGGAAAGACTTTCGGCGACCTCTTGAAAACGGGCGTGCAAGGAAGGGGGAGGACTACGGCCTCTTATTGAATGACTTTTGGATGATTTTTCTACAAGAGACGTACATTGCGAGAAGAAGTGGCACATTGGGGGAGGAAACCAGGAAGACTCAGACCTCAACCCATAGAAATCTATTCTAGCTTATGAAAATAGGAAAAGGGGCACCCGGGGGGTGGTTGTTGCTTAATTCTTTGACGGGGAAATTACCCAAGTTCGCGAATGGAGAGTAGAAGGATAGGGGGAGGGGAACTGGCCAGGAAGTTTGTCAAACAAAAAAGGGCATGAAAAGAGATCCTGCGTTGGAAGCCACGATCAAGTAAACAAGGGGGGGCAGAACCGTTCATTAGTAAAAAAAAGTTTCCAAAGGAGAAAGAAGAAGGAAACACCCGTGCGCTTTGCATGTGCAGGAAAACTGGAAAAGCGAGCGTCCGATTCCATTGGTTTGATATTTGGGGGGCAAACACTTGATGTATCCAAAAAACTCGAGAGTTAAGAACCGAAGATAAAATTACCGGGACACAAAACTACGCCCCCAACATTAAAAGGAGAGGGAGGGGAGAAAAAAAAAGGTCTCCTTCAGCCCGTTCAGTGGCGGGGAAAAGGGCGGCTTTCAGCACCTATGGAAGAATCAAACGCCGGTCACCACTTACATTCTCAGACATCTTTAGGTTTTCATCCCGGATAATCAAATTTGGAAAGGAAAGATCACAAGGAGGGAGTGTACGCAATGGGTCGCGATTGAAGAGACACCGGGTAACAAGGGGTCATTTGTACCACTATGAAGATTCCCGCATACTTACATCCAAGAGGCGCCCCGAGCCGCCCGTAGCGCTCGCTCAAAACATTCAACCTGTAAGCTTTCTTGCAGGGACGGGAGCGTATTGAGCCTTTGTCGAATTCTGGACAGGGGGGAGAAAGGAGTCGAGAGCTTGGTGGCTCAAGATGGGGGGGGAGAAGGAATCTGGCGGGGGGGGGCGCTTAAAATAGCGCTCTTTGAGTAGGCAAGGTCCACAAATGTTTAGGGGAGTGCACGGGCAGCGCGAGAACAAAGGAGAGGGAAGGGGAGAGCACCCATAGACGTAAACAACTAGGCAGGACAGAGGAGCTGCAACTGGCATGAATGACTTCAGTCTACCAGAGCGGCGTCAGCGGATGAAAATCTACCGTAGGAGAACTGGGTTTTCAAGTCCTAATAGAGGTCAAATCTGGCATTGAGGGAGGACGCCGGGTCCGGCCAGAAGGCAAGGAAAAAGAAAGGGGAAGGGGGAGGAGGAAACGGGACGCGCATCAGTGCGTCGTCGAAAAAGTGAAGTGGTCTGCGTGTCGTACTGATGCTGTTTGGGATGGGGCGAAAGCCGTTCAACAGAGAATGGGAAAGTTCTAGGGAGGTCGGCCCTTGATGAGTCGTGGCTGACGAAGGGGAAATGTAATCGAAGACGCGCCACCAAAAAACCGTTTTCGGGAGGGGGTAGAAGGGCAAAATTCCGAGCAGTAACTATGGCTAGAGGGGAAAAAGGGAGGACAGGATAACGTTCTACATACTTAAAACACTCAAGGAATAGAGGGGAAAGAAAAAAAAAAAAAAAAAAAAAAAAAAAAAAAAAACACAAAAAAAACAACAAAGAGAAAAAAAAAAAGAAAAAAAACAAAAAAAAAAAAAAAACAACACCCACCCACACAACCAAAAAAGAAACCAACAACAAAAAAAAAAAAAAAAAAAATCTCTCTCAAAAACAAAAGTAAAAATAGATGATGGGGGAAAACCGCGACGGGCGGCTTGGATTTGTGTGCTTTGATACTTCAGAGGGAGACCTTGGTGCTATCGCCTCGGCTTCAGAGGATGAGAGAGGCCGACTAAGAACGGTGTGGCGACGGGAGTGGGGGGAAGGTGAAGGGGCACGGAGTCGAATACATCATCAAGGCCGAAGGAGAAAATGGACCGGATCTGGGACAAATGGACTCAAAAGACACAACATACAAGCCTATCCGCAGACAAAGAAGAAAGGAGAGAAGGGTAAGACACCTGAAAGTAAGACCCCGAAGGGACCCTCGAGGTGGGAGCGCTTCGGCGCCGGACCGTCAAATAAAGGGGAACATCTCGTATATTAGCGGCCCTGGACCCAGATCGAAAAACGGAGAAGGAAAATCCGCTGACACATAATTTATAAGGAAAGCTCAGAGGGAAGGTGGCCGCGATAGCAGAATCTCTTAAAACAGGGGGGAAATATGTGGGGACGGCTAGGGGGTCGCCAAAGAAAGGGAGGGAAGTTGGGAGGGCAGCTGCCCGAGGAACTCCGCAAAGGGGGGGAATGCATTTCAATCAAATCTCTCATATAAAAGGGCCTGATCTCGCCGACTCAACCATACCAAGCGCAACAAGATCGAACGCAGCAGCAGGAAACGACGTCGACAGGATCTGAAAGAACAAAAAATCACTGAAGAAGGACGGAATTTGACCAGTAATTGGTAGATCGTCTAAACGGGTCAGAGTGGTACTTGATCTCTGGGGGAAGAGGAGGTCAGGGGAAAGCCTGTCCTATTTGGTAAAATAAAAAGTGGGGTCCCATGTGTTATCAAATCATACCCATGGGGGGTAGAAAGAAAAGAAGTTGCGTATCATGGCAATATTGGAAGACGGGAGAATCAGACAAGCTGTTATGAAGTAGGGGGGGGAACGTCGTTGAGCAAGTGCTGAAAAAAAGAGGAGGGGAGACAGTGCTCGCCTCGTCTCAAAACTACTTTAGAAGGAAAGAGGTTATTCATCGTCTGTTCATTAAGGAGGGGATTTTTGGGGGGGGCAGGGTCATGTTCTAATCAAACATGGTTTTCTGAAAGTGCGCGCGTTTTTCTCCAAGTGGAAGGGGGGTACCAAAGATAAACAAAGGGGAATCTGAAAAAAAAAAAGAGGGGAGGGGACAAGGAGGGACGTGGAGCAAGCAAGAGAAGGGGGGGGCAAAGGCTTCGTGCTCGGGACAAAAAGCCGACTATTGAAAGGGGCAGAGGCGTGGTGGAAGGTTCTAGGGGGTTATCGTCTCAAAACTCAGAGGAAAACACTGAAATGGCAATGGAGGGGGGGGCAAACCTTACGTCCAGCGGGAGCCAAGAGGCTACGAAAAAAAGGATAGAAAGGGGGGAAGTCATCAAGCTCATTAAAAAAAACAACCTCCAAGGGGGACATTTTCAGATTTAATAGAGGACTAAGGAAAAAGTTTGGGGTGGGAATTTTCAATCGGACGGTGAAAAATCAAAAGTTCAAAGGAGGGGGATACGCAATGAAAGGGCAACCGACAGAAAGGACAGGCCACTCAGAGGGCTGAGTAGATCTCCGCTATCCAAAGGAGCATAGAGTAAATCAAAGGAGGCAAAGCGTACCGCTTCGTCGCGGAATCGGTCCAGAGAGGAAGGCCCTGATCGGGCCGGATAGAAAGACAGCAGATAGGGAAAAGGAAATCAGGCATGCAAAGGAAGAAAAAGAAGAGCCCGCCGCGCTCTCTATCAGCGTCGATCAATCGGATAGACGGTGCCGGCCAAGAACACCAGAAGGGGGCCACCGGGGGGGGTCTTCGACATGGGGTGCGCTGGATGAAACGCGAGTGGGTCTGATGAACAGCAAAACTCAAAGAGAGGCCCTCGAGCGACGGTGGCCAGGCTTGGCATGATAAGGAGCAAAATAAAATTGCCTTCCGTAGATCTATGAGGATGGAACACGCTTAGGCCCGCGGCGTTCCTTATCAGAGGGCAGGAGTTCACAAGCTCAGAAAGAAGAGACTAGATTGCGAAAATCACATATAAATTTCAGTCTCATGTCGGGAGCACAGCACGATCTAATCCCTCAAGCTGTTTCCCTCCCGGCGCGACGACTGAGGGGGGAAAGAAGAAGAAGCGCCAACGCCCTTGATTGATCTTCGCCAAGGGCAGAGAAGGCAATCGCAGAAACCTATCCGGATGCGTAGCGCGAGCGGTCATGAAAGAGCCTTGAGGACTGAAGGGGAAGTCTCGACATAGCTTCCTTGTAACCATAATAATAAGAAAAGTCTATCAGCCGTGAAGGCCACGGACGCAAAGAGAAAATCTCTCCAAAGGACAAAAAAGAAAACCCCAAAAAAAAAATAGAGAAACCACAAAAAAAAAACAAGAGGAAGGCAAGAACGGCCATCTTATTTGCAACTGGTCTTTTGCTCGGACGAGACCCCGATGGCACCAGAGTGAATCATTGAGATATAGAAAAAACAAACTTATGAGTATTAAAAGATATAGTCACTGAAGGAAAGGAATGGGGCCATCGCTCTTTATTACAGCAAAAATCAAGGACCTGACGTGATTTCCTACGAGGTGCGACGGTTCTCTTTCGCCTGGGGCAGGGAGACACGGCGTGCTCTGGATCTAGAGGGGGGTCACGGAAGGCTAATTTCTCGACGCAGATAAAAAGAAAGGATAGGGAACTGACCTCGCTCGCGGGGGAACATCCACCAAAAACGGCACTTCAGGCTAATTTACCTTGATGAAGGGGGGAGCAGCTGATCATTGAAATTTTTGTCTGATGATTCTGCACTACAAAGCATCTCAGTGAGGGAAAAAAGAGGGGCGCGATATCGTGCTGATCGGAGACAGGTCTCGAGGGGGGAAATTTGCGCCAGATCGGCTGAATCTTGAAATCTGTGGGTTCATAAGAAATGACGTCCTTGGCCAAGAAGGATGAATACGCGTTCAGACCGCCAAGAGAGGGAAAGTCATGCCAGGAGGGCAATAAAGGGCATTAAAACCAAATTGCCACGACGAGGCATCTATGGAGGGAGGGATTCTGATCAGCCCATCGACTGATCTAGGACTCAACAAAAAATGCCGCCAAGGTTCAGTCTTTTTTGATGGGCAGGCACGCGCTCAGAAATGGGGGCTAGAAGTGGGAGAGCGGCGGTGCCTCGAGGGTCGGGTAATTTTCTTAAGGGAGGGGATCCGAAATCTTCATATAAGGCTCGGCCTCGATCAAGCCTCGAGAGAGTACGGATGGCAGCGATCGAACTACTAAACTTCTGGGAGGGGGAGGAAGATCTATGCGCGGCGGATCGGCGTATAACAACTACTTCCAGGGGGGGAATTGACGTGATCTTGAAAGAGGATTAAAGTAGGCAAGCGTCGCACATGGGTGCGAGAAAAGGTCCTACTCGAAGAAAAACAGTGAGCGCTAGCGAGCAGGATGATCTGAAGGGGAAAACGGGAGGTGGGCGGGTTTACGGATTGCTGAAGGAAGCCAAGTAGCGGGGGGTGTCGTATCCGATATGGCCGCCGCTGGCCGGAGGTTGGAAAAAAGGAAAGGGGACCATGGGGAAAGTGAGAGCCGGCGTAGGCGACGAAAAAACCCAAGAGAAGGGGAAAAACCGGAAAAAACAAACCGTTTCCTAGATGCTGTGGCACCGATCAGAAGACGAAGACCAACCAGGTGAGCTTTGCTTGCAGTAAGGAACCGGACCGTGAAAGAGAGAGAAAGTCCCTTTGTGTGAAGGTTTGACAAAAAACGAAAGGGGACCAACCAACGCGCGAAATTGAGAAAAAATCAAGAAGAACATGGACAAACCCACAACTACGCCCCCGAAGACTTCCACAGAGAGGAGAAATCACCGCGTGGACTGCATCAATTAAAAGGGGCACGGACGAGGATCGTAACCAGAAGGGTCTTCAAGGCCTGCTCACGACGGTCACAGGCCGCGAGAGAGGTGGCTTTCACCCGGCTAAAAGAAACTTGTGGCCATGATAAAACGGTCGGGGAGTGATCCGCAATGGGTAAAAAAAAAGCTGGGGGACTAGAAAAAAACCTGGTACTCAGTGGCATTTTTTACCAGTTACCTTCTTCCCCACTGAGAAAAGGAGCTCCAGGAACAAGGGGGGGGACCGTAGCGCTCGCAGAATGCAAAGGTAAAAGCCTGGCTTTCATATTCTTGAGACTGGGGCCTTGTAGACGTGTGGTAACAGGAGGCACCTGCTCTCCCCGAACTTGGGGGACCATTGAGGGGGGTTTGAGGCCGCGATGCGGCGAGATGAGCAAGAGCGCGCTTGAGTTAATGAAACATACACCCTGTGGTTTGCTTATTGAAGGCAGCGCCTGCCATGAAAAAAATCAGTGTATTTTTCGGAAAACAATATCCGTCCCCACATAGGGGAACGAGGGGGAGAGAGGGAAGAGGCACCTCATAATCTCATTCATCCAGAGGCGGCGGAAGCTTATTTTCCTGAAGTAGGGGCGATCTTGGTGGGAAAGGCCGAATATATTTCGATGAAGGGGAATGAGGGGAAATCCGCGCCAGAAGGCGCTAACATCGGAGGTCCAGAGGGGTTAAACGAAGGCAGTCTTGACGTCGCGAATCGCTGTCGGAGGACAGGGGGGGGGGAGGCTCTGTGGTGATGTGAAATCTGGGTAAAAGATCATTCCCAATGGCGTGAGGTCGTCTTGAAGGTACTGGGAGGGAAATAGGGTACAAAGTTCACCATCGCGGAGGGGGGGAGCACAAGGGTCGTAGTCGGGAATGGACGAATCACGATTCCGCTGATCGGCAGACTGGCCCAAAGGGAGGACATGAAGGTCTACAGAAAAGAAAAATTCCACCGAAAACTTGAAAAAAAAAAGCAGAGAGGAACAACAACACGGATGAGGAGTAAAAAGATTTTCCAGAAAGAGAGGGAACCGTGGAATTTTTCCAGTTCTCGACCGTCCATCACTTTCGGATGGGTTTCCAGAGAGCCGAGATATCAAAAGTCAAAGGCGTCTGAGAATGAAAAGAACTACGACACGGGTGGCGCGCAAGGATGTTCAAAAATTTTTCCAAGGATTCGCAACGACATCATCAGACGACCAATCATCGGGAAGGACAAAACGTAGATGGGAAACACGGCAGTCGCCCCTCCACCCATCCAAAAGGGACGAGGGAAGCAGAACCCTACAGACATGAGAGGAAGATCAAGATGAGCGGCGGTCAGCCCGCTGAGGCATCGATGTTCCGCGCCTTCGAGCCCCTTTCCATCAAGAAAAGTCAGCTAAAAGCTGGAGGGAAGGGGAAACAACTATCGCCGACGGCGAAAAATCAAAGCAGGGAAAAAAAAAAAGGAGGGGGTCTGGAATGAAGCTCTATGATTGTGATCAAAGAAACATCTCTCAGTAAGCCATATGTTGGGATAGGGCTATTGGGGGACTCCAGAAAAAAAGGGGAGTGAGGACTTCCCGAGACATCTCAACATGTTGATGGATGTCAATCAGAGAGAAGCGAACGATCACGCGCCGATAGAGAACTGCAGCACAGATCCCGCTGGCAAAGCTCTAGAAGAGCGGCAAGTTCAAGACGGACGAAATTGGAAGGAAGCGCACGCCTGCAGCAGGAAAAGGATTGAAAAGGGGGCGCGAGCGCTACGAGGTAGGTCCTGGACAAGCTGGATAATATGCTTTAACTGTCCTAGGGGAAAAGTTAAACCAAACCATGGTACCCGGTGGGGTATACCCGCCAGGAAAAATTGACGGATAACGACACGAAATGTTCAGTAAAATGGCCAAGATGATTAGCAACTTCGGAACGAAAAGATTAAGGACAAGTCCGTGGTGACGCGTCGTTGAGTGCAGGCTTTGAAAAAGGCAGAATTTGAGAGCAGACGCCTGGAAGACACCCTACGGGCTTGAAGGAAGCAGCTGTTAAGACTCTCTTGCAGTCGGGGGGCTTAGGGGGGGTTGGTGGGGGGAAAGGGGGAAGGGCATCGAGCAGTGGAGCCAGGTCGCGCTGGGGTTGGTCGCCCCTGTCCGGGGGTGCACCAATGAGAAAGTTGGGGGGTAAAAGAGGGATATAGCGGGTAGGGGAAGGGGCAAAAAAAAGCGACAAGGTGGAGGAACTGTATCTTTCATCTGGACCAAAGAAGGAACGGTTCGCTTCAGTGGGACAGAAATCTTGGGGGCTGAGAGGAGAACTACGCCGGATCTCACTTCAGGGCCCTTTCGGGGGGGGGGGAAAAAAGGAAAAGCAAGCGGCCGCAAGATTCGTCTACGCCCCAAAGGGGAAAAATCGAACTTGGGGGAGGGAATGAAAACAACATCGTACAGCCCCCACCACAAGGGGGACAATTTTGCCTAGTTAATCAGATAACTATAGGGGATAAAAAGGGGTGGAGGGTCGAAGGAGGACGGGGAGAGAAGTGTGACGACTAGATTCGAAAATGACGAATCAGTGGGGGGGCGAAAACCGACTCAGTATTCCCCTGCACTTATTAGGGAGATCGCCGCGAAATCACGCTCATAGAGTCTACGAAAACGGCTCCAGAAGAGTAGGTCTGGAGGGACTAGGGGGGGAATAGGACCGAACTCGACCGGATCTCGGCCAGATAATTCTCATCAGATAGGCAAAGGAAAGCAACCAGCAATTAAGAGACAAAGGAGCCCGCAGCTCTCTTAGAATCGTTATGAGATCAAGGGGGACTGCCAGTTTGCCGGAACATCACCATCGGGGGCACGGGGCTTAAAGTGGGGGGGAGACGCAGTCACCGGAGAGGGGGATGAATCCTCAGCAAACGCCATATATGTCAAAAAACCTCATCTGTTGGACATCGGTGTCATTAGAGATCCGCCGGCGAAGAATTCAGATAAGGCGGCCTGCACTGCTTAGGCAAGCGGCGGGCCCGGCAAATCAGGGAGTCTTCAAAAAGCTTCAAAGAATTCGCCCTATCGTCTAAAATAAAAAAAAGAAAAGGGGGTGCAAGGAGATTCGAGCAGCAACGTCGCCGAAAGAATTCCCGCCCGGCGCCAGGGGCGTCAGTGCAAAAAGGGCAAAGCCAAACCCCGTGATCCGAAGTGACGCAAAGACAGAAAGGCATGAAACGACGGGCCGAGCCGTGGGACGCTCGCTGAGGGGAATGAGGGGGAGGGATCAGGAGGAAACTAGGCTCGACATCAGAAGGAAGGAAAACACCAATATATCACCTAGCAGCAGCGGGAAGGGGGCCCGCGGTATCCCAAGCTGCATGAATCCTTCCCCAAGGGGAGATGCATCCCGAATGGGGCTTAGTTTCTTTCCTGCTTGGCGCGAACGATCAGTAGGGGGAAAAAGAGTCACTCAGTTGAGAAGATCACAAAAACAACCAACAAGAGGGAAAAGGGGAGGAAGATATAGATCACGGAGTCGAGATTTTTTCACGGCTCGTCGCGCCAATACATAATCCCGGGGAAAAGTTATTGCCACGATGTAACCTGGGGGTCTCGAGTAAGGGACTCTGTCTCCATTCTCAAAAGGGAGGGCAAAGAGTTGATCTATCTTGTTTTCACTGATTCGGTGTCTAGAAAAGACGATAAGACCTATGCGCCCTGACCTCGTCGCAGGATTCCATCCAGAGAAGGCTGCTCGGAGGCCTTTATGCTTGTCGTCATCGAGATCAGTGGCTGGTGAATATTGTGATGCGAAACTGCACGACGCCCGCCGCGCCGGAAAAAGGAGGGGGGGAGACGATCGTGACTGATAGAAAGAGCAGGACCGGGGGGCGCAGGGGGGATTTCCGCCAGATCGGCGAAGGCTTTACGGGGGGTGTTCCTACTCCCGGCGTTCCGACAGACGAAGGAGAAACGGTAGGTCCGAGATCGCGGGACTGAAGGGCGCAGGCGGAGAATTAAGACATGACACCGCATACACAGATAGTCGTTGACCTTCGATGCGTGCTGCTGCTTCCCAAGAGGGGTAAGGGAGCTCAACCATGCCGAATCTTGTTGGCTAAAGGGGGGAAAGGGGGGGCCGGCACCCGCGCTCGAGAGATCGAACGAGAGACGGAAGCTGGCTCGATGCTATGAATTGGCGGGCCTGGACTTTACTTTCCAGAAAGGCTGGCTCCTGTCTCGCAGGAATATAAGGGAGCCGCGAGGCCTATCCCGGCGACAAGGGGGGGTACGAGGATGGAGCCGTTGCACGGCGACCTATGTCGCAAAGATGCGAGAGACTGACGGCCTCTGATTGGAATATTAGTCTTTTTCTGAAAGAGGAGTGCAGTGGAGAGCCATCGTTCGCACATTTAGAAACACAGTCCTAATCCACCTCACCCGGGGAGCATTCTAGTCTGCGGATGAATAGGGCACTTGTCAACCCGGGGGGGAGGGGGGGAGGTTTAGGATGCAGGCTTTTCACAAGTTAGGCTAGGCGGGCTAGTCCTATCTTGCCTGCAGGCGTGCCGGAAGGTTGCAAACTACCGGGAAAGAAAAGGTGAGAAGCCGGCTAGGAGACGAGAAGACCCGAAAGGTCAAAAAATTCCTCCTGCAGAAGTATGCTGGTCACAGGGGAAAAGAAGACGGCCTCACCACAAACCTTGCGCCTTTGAAATTGCTTCAGTCCCCCACTCAGGGGGGAAAAGAGAGCTGTCCGATCAACGCATGGGGGTGGAGAGTGGGGCCCAGACAGGTTAGAAACCAAAAAGGATAAAATGGAGCAACCAACGAAAAGAAAGAGGAAAACACAACTTACGCCCCCTCGAAAAGGACAAATATGCTCTATACAAGCGTCCGTCACCCGGAATTTGGAGGAAATGGCGAAGCTGAAAAAATGGCGTTAAAAAAAAGAAGAGAAACGACGGTCCCCAAGAAGCAAAAGAAAGACGGCGGTTCATTCCAGATCCTAAAGCGTTGTACAGGGATCGCAACGCGGTCGTGATCAAGGGGGGGGGGCCGAGTGGCAGAAAAAAAACGGGACCAGGTGTCGAGGTTACCCACTAAGGAAGTGCCTCCCAATACTGATCAAGAGGCTGCCAGAAAGAATCGCCGTGAGATACGAGCCATTCCCAAGAAGGCTGAAATGAAGATTGGCGAATGTGATCCGTAACTCCTGTTTAACTGCATGCACTGCGATATGATAGTTGGGAGAGGCGGTGTTGGGCCCGGATCGTCAGAGAGGGGAAAGACGCGCTTTGATTGAAAAAGGGGGGGGGGGGGGGGGGGGGGGGGGGGGGGGTTCAGGTCCAGGTGTGGAGGGGTCCTCTGCCGCGAAAATGTCCTCTTTATGGCGACACGCCATAGCCGTCCAAAAGTGGAGGAAGAGAATGAGCGCTGCACCGAACATAGATAATCAGGCTCCATAAGGACGTCAGCGGATTTTCAGGTAGCTATTCTACAGGGTGGGACAAGTCCGAATAGACGTTCAATTTCAAAGGGAGAGGACAGTCCGTGCGCCGAAGGCGCGAACATCGCAGTCAATAAAGGGGAGGAAAGGGGAAAAGCGCATCAAGGAGCGAGGGGGGACGGCGGGATGCCGATCGGTGATGTAGGGTGGGGGTTTGGCCGAAAGCCGTTGTCCCAGATAAATTCAATGGAGGAAAAAAAAAATAGTCGGCTTGAATGATGTCAGGGCGAATCCGGTACCCAGTTCAACCATTCCATCGCGCGCCACCCTGGAGGAAAGACAAGCGAAGCCGATGCCGGCTGAGATGGTGCTATACTTCAAAAAGGTTCTAGGAGACGGTCGACAGGAAAAGGAAAAAGTGAAAAGCACAGTAAAGAAAGAGTAAAAAAAAGGGGGGACAATCTCTCTCAACAACAAAAGTAGGATAACAAGATATCTGGGGGGGGGAAAAGAGAAAACTCGGCGGGCGTGGAATTTTTTCGGTAAAAGGGACCTCAAAAGCCTGTCGGACCTTGTTGCATATCGAAGAGGAGAGAGCTTCACTGCTGCGCGAATGCCGACTCCGACCAGTGTTGGGGATCCGGCTATGGGGGAAATGGGTACCTGATGCAAGCCATCATCAAGCCGACCTCAATCGCAATGAAGTATTCGGTAAAACGATCAGCAACATCAAAAACAGCAATCCGATAAACAGAACCCGACGACCTTCGCGCTTGAAAATTCTAAGTCCCGGGCAGCCCGGCGAAAGACGATGTGAAAAGTCCTCGCGACGGAAACGGTTCAAAGCCGCAAGTGCCATCAAAATTCGAGGAAAACGCAAACTTTACCACCAAGATCGCCGACAGTCTAGAAGAAGCTGTAAGAAGAAGATCTGTAGCCGAATATAGATGATGTTAAGCCAAAATCGAGAGCGGAACATCAACAATATGTGGTGAAGGTTAAAATCGAAGTTTTTTAGAGCCAATCCACTCTGCATGGATTCGCTTCAAAAAGGGACTCCGCAACATGGGACCATTGCCGTTGGAAATCAAAGCGCTCCGAGGCAAATATAGTAAGGAGAGAGACCTCACACCAGCCTGCGCAAAACAATCTCGAAGAGGGGCAGCAGTTCAACGAAGTCGAAAGGATCAATTCCGCTCACGAACGCACCTGAAATCAAGCCCGATTTTTACATGTAATGCGGAAACTATCTCAGCGGCTCGGAGATCCTGTGAAGAATGATTGTGGAAGGGGGGGTGGCGGGAAGCCTGTAACGGGGTAAAATATGACACCGGTCCCTGTTGGTATCGCTACTCAGGGAATAACTACCGCAATTTGCAAAGAGAAAAGGGTCAAGATGAAAATTAGAAACGGATGAACAGCAGATGAGAATCACACTTCATTTGGTGACCTCGTTTACGCTGAAATCCATCTTGACCATCGCAGCGTCCGCACGATACGGGGCGAATACAGGTTAGCGAGGGGGGAGCAGGGGAAGTCGTAGGGGGGAGTAGTGGTGGGGAAGGGGTCTCCGACGCATGTTGGATGCTCAAGTCGCAGCGGGGGGGGTTGGCTCCCCTGATGGTGAAAAAGAAAGGGAATCGGAACGCTCTGGGGGGCAAAGAGGGGAAGGAATCAGCAAAATCAAAGGGTGGGGGAGGGCGTCAGAACTCGGTTACCATCATAACTATGACGTGTTCGGGGGGTCTTCCGGGTGGAAATGCAGAGGGGAGGAGTCATCCCTACGGCGGGAAAGGGGTATCACTCATGGGCCTGTCTTGGGGCAAAACAGTCCGGCCACGGCGGCAATAATGGCTACGCCCCCTAAAGTAAGAACTTGGTTTAGGAAGCAAACAGAAAGTAAACAGCCCCCCCGCCGGTGCAATGTCTATGGTCATCCTCTAATAGAGCTCAATGGGTAGGTCCGAGTCAGAAAGGGAAGGGAAATGTCGACCGTGGCGAAAAAAGATTAGGGGAAAAAGACTCAAAGTCATGACCACTCAAGAAGGAAGAGGAGATCGACCGCGATCAAAGAAGCGAAAGAATGAGACTCAACTTAGCAAAAAAGAGCCTTACGGTAAGTCGTCAAAAAGAAGAGCGCGCGGAGGATCGCGGGCCGACCGAGCAAGCAAGATCTGGAAAAGTAAACGCAAGGCAGGCAATTCGAAAAGATATCAACCGAAGAGGAGACGGGCGATAGCGGGGTCGATCATATCGAGCCGAAAGGTCCTTCAAGAAAAGAGCAAAACCACGTTTCTGGGGCGGTTGAGCTAAAAAAACCTGGGGAAATTGGCTGATCCGCAGCATAACGCCATAGAGGCCCGCGGTCGGCCCGTCAACGGTCAGGATATCGCCGCCTAAGGCGAAGTGGGGGGCCAGCGATCGCGCATTCCACGAGGGCCCGCGGGGGCAAAAAAGTGGCAGAAGGAAAGGGAGTCATTCAAACAAAAGCTTAAAATTGAAAGCCGAAATCGAACATCCCATATCGGAGGTCAAAGAGACATCACTATATCTGAACCCAGGAGTTGACAACTCCCGAAGGAGGGGCGTCAGTGCAGCAGCATAAATAACATCCACCTTTTATAACAAGCTGCGCACCGCATAAAAAATAAAGACGGAACGAGCCGATGGCCCGGATCTAGGCTATGGAAAGGACGCATCAGGTCGGATGCCGGAGGGGTTCCGACATAGCCGTGCAAGGTAACCAAAAAAAAAGATAGACAACGAATAGCACGCAAAGGGGTGAACGCGAGGTCCAGCGCCTCGCGCTAACGGGGGCAACCTCGTAGGCAATCCCGGAAATTCGGGGGTATGCTTGCTCGAACGAGCCGCGGGGCCCCCATCTCGAGAAGGATATAATATCAAACAACACACGGGATTATTGGAAAATAAAGGATGTCACTGAGGACGCTAGGGTTATGAGCAGGTCCGCAAAGCAAGAACGACAAAAAAATTGCATCGGTGCCGTGAGCTGAAATATGATCTTGGGGGAAAGATCGGGCTCAACGGGCGGGGGGGGGCTACTCGGGGAAAAAAAGGAAAGAGGGTGTTCACGAGATATGTTCGGAGGAAAGAGTCAACGCCGAAGACCTGATGACGGACCCAAAAAGCGCGAGCGAGGCCAACTTCAGCGGCCGCAGGGGCGATGCCTGGAAATGCCGGCAGCATCTAAGAAAAATCAGTGTCGGTTTGGCGCTGATGATCAGTCAAGAAGAACAAAGCCAGGGCGGGAAACAATCAGGCTCCAAGATCGTGCTAAAGGAGTTCGCTATGGGATTTTCCGGACCAAAGAGTTCGAATTCTTGAAGCTTGTGGAAGAAGAAACGGGGGATTCATGTCCCAGAACGAGGCTACGCGGTGCAGGCCGCAAAGAGAGTCACGTCAGGAGAAGGCGGAGAATTATCATACCAGGAGGGACACAGGAACAGCTATGGCGTGCTGAGTGCTGGAGAAACAAATCAAGGGATTGGAACTAAAAGTCCAAACGAGGTGTCGATGGTGGATGGAAGGACCGGGGGTAGGGAGAGTCGATCGACGCGATCGAGGCGCGAGGAGGGGAGAAGAATATAAATGGAGGCAGTCGGTACTTGGAAGGATAAGCAAAAGGTAGCCGTAGAGGCCTGGGGGGATTGAAAGCCGAGGACTCTATGCAGATATGGCCGCGACGCGAAGCGAACAGCTGGGATGAAGTGTTTCTTGGGAAAGACTCTATGCTCGGTAAAGTGGAGGGGCGGATATCGACTACTGCAGAGTGTAAATGACTTGTGGGGACTCCCTGGAGGGTCGTGCGATCCAACGGGACTCACCTTGGAAGGAACGTACGAACTCGACCGACAACCATTGACAGTAGACTATTCGGGGAAGAGAAAAGGGGGGCACCATGCGGTGGGCGGTGTGGCTGATAAAGGGGGAACTGACGGGACCCGTTCGCGAAAAAATTCATTTAATATCACCTATCTTTACAAAGAAATGGCCGGAAGGTTTAAAAAACGACCAGGGAAATGAAGGAATCCGGCGTAGGAGAGAGAAAAAAGTAGACCATTGCCACACTGAATCACGAACCGTGCATAGTAAGATGGGAAACCGACAGACTAACACCCTTCGACTTTGCAGTTCAGGGCAGTCCCTAGGGGAAAAACGAAATCAAGATTCCCCTTTGTTATAGGGGGCCCCAAGGGACAGTTGCCAACCCCAAAGCGCGAAGGTACAAAAATGCGAGAGAACATTACATGCCCCCCAACTACTAAAAAGAAAATGCCGAGAGAGATAACTCTCTCGGAAAGAAAGGGGGGGTGACGGGAATAGCAGGGATACTGAACAAAAGGTTGAAAGCCTGCTCAAAGGCGTGAAAAAGGAAGGGAGACATCTTGGCTGTGCCGAAGACAGGATTAATCTCTGTGGGACCTGATCAGCAACTGCGTTCGTGGAACTCATTGGAAGGAGTATAGGGATATAAACACCGGGTAAATGTGGACATCTGGGGGAAAAACTAGACAGGCGGCCGAGACTCACCAAGAGGGACCAGGACTCAATCGCGCCGGGGATATAGACGCCTTCCCTGGAAAGAAAGAGTGCATGCAGGCGGGAGTCAAAATGGAGGGGGTCCTGGCGACGTAGGGTGAAAATAAATGGGCAACGGCGTCCGGCTTTGTGAGCAGGCTGGTGGGGGACCAGCTGATAGGCGCGCTTAGAGCGCGATTTGAAGGGACATGAAAAAAACCATGGTGACGAGGTCATCACTGGCAGCGAATAATGAAAACGGGACGTATTGAGAAAACCCAAGATCTTCACAAGATGGGGGGCCGTTCAAAAAAGCAGATATGAGGGGAGAGCGTTCAGAGAGCTTCAGGGCTCCGGATGTAGTAAGGGGGGAAAAGGGGCCGGTCAGGGCGATCTTGGTTTTAAAGAAGTGATAATGAAAAAGGGATGGTGATGACCGGCCGCTCAGGGCATTGTCTTAAAACGAGGTTACAGAGCTTTCTTAACAGGTAACTCTCGAGGGAAAAAAGTCGCGGAAGGTCGTCGGTCGGGAGGGGAGACGGGCTGGAAGTAGGGGGGGTGGCTAAAGCCGTTGTAACAAAACCATGGGCCAGACGATGGGAAGGGATCCTTGATGATGTACTGAGGAATCCTTTACTAACCATCCCTCGAGGAGCAAAAACACGTGTCGGAGGAAAAAGAGGGGTCTAAAGAAAGATGCACTCTGATCGAGACGAGACGAACCAAGGTCGACAGGATGACTCAAGAAAACTGAAATGAAAAACAAGGGTGGGGAC
>Ga0179593_1555367_pt1 | contig 22805 bp, 29 predicted proteins | sample CZODoug2_1_08_16_FD_185931 | JGI IMG/M metagenome (GOLD analysis project Ga0179593, IMG submission 185931) | Vadose zone soil fungal communities from Angelo Coast Range Reserve, California, USA - CZODoug2_1_08_16fungal (PacBio error correction) | ecosystem: Environmental > Terrestrial > Soil >...
AAGGGGTAAAATGGGAGAAAGTGTGGTCTAAGCGGGGGTCAAACAAAGAGTCTCTGGGGGATCGTAGTATGACAGAGAGAGACGCCAGAGAAGGTAAGAAGGGGCTTTGGGGGGAGACGCAAGGCGCAGAATATCGGCCCGGAAGTTCGAACCGAGAAATTCTTGCACGAACGGAAGACCGCAAAAAAGTCTCTCGGGCAAAGGGGGGTTTTTATCGCAAAAGAACACAACTGGTGCACCCAGTATGGAAAAAGTTGGAGGAGAAAAATGCTAAGCAGAGGTACGAAACGGGTCTCAAAGGGGAAAAGAGAAGTCGTAGAAGCCCAGATCCTAAACAGGAAAACTAAACCGTTTTCGAAAGCTCGAAGACCGAGCAGAGGTAAGAAAACCCAGATCGCGCGACTGAAAGAGGAATGGGTGGGACCCCGAACAAAAAGAGGCTCAAAGACAATTACCGACAATTGAACATTACGTGATCGATAAAGACGAAAAAAAGGAAAACACGAAAATCTAAGAGATCGGCGTAGAAGGTAGGAGGAGGGGGAGAAAGGATGTGACGCTGTTGGGCGCGTCGGCTTCGTTGTCAGACTCGCGGAAGCAAAATAAATAAATTCCCTCGGGACGTATCATTGGGTGGGAAGACACGGGAGGTACCGCTCATCTGACTAGCCAGAAAACCAACTAAGAAGGGGAGTGCGAAGGAGACGTTCTATCTAGAACACACACCGTGGCATCCTAGGAATTCAAAAAGAAGTGCTCATTATTCGAATCAAAAAAGTACTGAAATTTCACAGAATCTCCCGGAAAAGCACCGACGAAGGAAGAGAGATGAGCAAAACAAGACGTCGGCAAAGCGCTCACAAGACCGGCCGAAAACTTATCAAAGAGATCACCAAGAAAAGCTCAAGTCCCTTCTCAAAAAAAAAGGGAAGACAAGGGGAATTCGGGGGGGAAAAAAAAGTGGGGGGGCCATAAGAGGAACCTCTTCCAGAAAAGCAGGGGGAAAGGTGTAAGCGACTCGGTATGGTCAGCGACGACCGAGAGCTATAAAGGGAAAAAAGACGAAAGAGATACCGGAGGCAAAAGGTGAAAAAGGAAAAGAGGACGAGGGGTGTCTAAGAAAACACCGGGACATTCTCGATCAAACACAGGGGGGGAGGAGAACGTCACCATCACCGCTGGTTTCGGGGCATCAAAAAACCAGGAGTTCGCTCGATTTAGCAGGAAAACGGGGGGGGCCTGCGAGAAGAGGTGGAAGGATCGAAGGTCAGAGGAAGGGGGGTGGAAGGCTTCCGCCATAGGGGAGCCAAGGTGGCGATCAAAAAGTGGGATGGGAGCTCTGGGAAATGTAGGCGTCGCACCCTCATCGGGGGACGGGTCAACCCCGCGAAGCTCTGTCCGAGCAGGTTTGGGTCAAAACAAATTTTCTATTTAGAATCGCTCAGTTTGAGAAGAAGACCACAATTTACCCGTCCTGATGCAAAAACGGATAAAAAATGAAGGGTCCATCTAGGGGAGGGTCCGGAAGAAAAGAGAGGGCCGGAAACTTCTCCTGGGGAAGAGAAAGGGAAGCGGACTAGGGAAGGTTAACCTAGTTCGCAAATACCAAAAGAATTATCGTCCCTTTGCAGGAGGCCGAAGTATGAGGGGGGGAAATTTATCGGGGAAGTTAGGGAATTAGGGAGGAAAAAAGAGCCAGGGAGTGGGCGAGGACCCCTTGATGTACGTCCACGTAAACTACTTTTTGTAAAAGAGTTTGTAAAAAAAAATAAAAAAGGGAGGGCAAAAGGGGTTCAGATTTGTACAATTGGGTTAAGAAAGCTAACGTCTGAAGTACGAACTTTAAAGAGGTCCGACGGCTAGAACATGAGAGAATTGATACCTTGGACAAATTACTGCAGAGTTCGAGATGAAAAAAGGAAAAAAAAGGATTACTTTAGGGGGGGCGAAAAGGAAGGGGAAGGTGAAAACTCTGACGAGGCCGCAGCACAGGGGAGAAAGAAAGAACCAGGGTTACTGGAAAGAAAAGGAGGAGAAGGGAGGGGGGGTAAAATACTACAAAACCAAAGTATCTAAAAAAAAAAGAAACATGGACAAAACCACCCCGTCTATGTCAGAGGGGGGTATGAAAAAAGTCGGCTGGGAAGTAACGGAGAGTCGAAATCGAGGACAAACGGTCCCTGGGAGAGTTGCAAAAAAGGTGGGCATGAAGGGACAAGAAAAGCTATAATTAGTAGGGGGAGAATGAAGAGGAAAGTAAGATACCTACGACATCTCGAAAAAAGGAAAAAAAAAAAAGAGGGGGGGGCGCAGGCGACCAGCCAGCCGGAAACACCTAAGTTATCCAATCACACAAAGCGAAGAGTCGATTATGTTACAAAAAAAAAAAATTGGAGAGGAAAAGGGGAAGGGAGAAAGGCAATGCTTGACCATCGGGGGGGACTCAAAGAAGGGGCGAGCGCACAGGCGTTGCCGTAACTGGGGACCGAGGAAGAGGGAAAAGGAGAAGGGGAAGTAAGGGTCCACTGTCTTCGTCGGCAATTCCTAAGAGTGGGGGAAGCAGATAGACCCTTTCACATGGGCATCCTATTCGCTAGAATGGGTCAGAGCAAGAGGGTGATCAGTTTGTGTTCCAAGGCGTGGAAAATTCAAGAGGAAACGTTCCTTTTGGGAGGGGAATTTAACGGCAGGCTCAAAGAAATGCAGACTGGAAGGGAGAAGGGGGGGGGGGAGAATCGCAAAAGACAGAAAGGGGGAGGACAGGCGCCACAGGTGGAAGGCCAACTGAAAGCGGCTAAGAAGGAGAAAATGAGATCCCATAGCTTATACACAATAGAAAAGACCCAAAAGATCCTGCGGGCCCAGAAGGAAGACCAGACCGCGGCGGCAAAGAAAAAAAAAGCCTCGGGGAAAAAACTTCAAGAGCACAATGCCATACGAAACTCAACAAAAGGAAGAAAGAGATTTAAAAGGGAGTGGGCTTGTTCTTATTATCACTTCGAGTTAGAGGGAAAAAAGGGAAAGCTAGAGGGGGGACAGGGAGGGAGACCTGAGGTGGATGTAGGGGCAGGATCAGAGAGGGGGTGGGAAGAAGAGGGAAAAAACAACCACACCCACCCCCCCCCCCCCAGGGGGTGATGCTGTTTCTAGCTGCGGCGGTTTGCCGAAGAAAAAAAAGGGGGAGGCAGGAGGGGAAAGGGGAAATCCGGGGTTTATTGATCGCGATCGAGTGATCCTGAGGGAGTAAGGTGAAAGGCAGCGATCACCATAAACGTTCGGTGCGAGAACCGAAAGAAAAGGGGGAAAATCACAATTTCCGGCTACACCAGTGAAAAAAAGTTTCAGGAAGAGGGAGACCAAATGTGCAAGGTCAGTATTGTGAGTCTTCAAAAAGGAGGAAATGAGAGACCTTGGGAACCTTAATTAGGAGGAAAGCTAAGCGTTCACCAGGAGATAAAGGGAAGAAAAACTTGAGAAGGAGAGGGGGGCAAAGGGAGGATCACTGCAGGGCCGCAAGAAAGAAGGAGGGGGGGGGTCAGAGAACAGGACCGTCCGCGCGTCTTCTTTGGTGGAGCCGATAACCCAGGGGTAAGCAAGGAGCGTAAGCCTTACGCGGTTTCTGGTTCGAAGAGAAAAAGACTCGGGGGAGGAAAGGAGGGATCCGCAGAGCAGGTCAGTTTCAAAAATGTCCACGAGAGAATACCGGAAAATGTCCTCCTGGTTTGAAAAAGGACGGGGGGGAGTAAAAGGAAAGAGTCCTTAGAGGGGCGGGGCGGCAGCCTACTGGGTGAATGAGTGTGGAAGAAGTGTTTTTGGTCAAGGGGGGTTGGGGGGGCTCCGGGGGTTATTGGGGCCGTCCAGCCAAATGACGAGGGGGCGGATTGCGACCGAGGCGCATGAGAATCAAACAGCTGGGGAAGGGGCTCGGAGTGCCTAGGTTGCGGCTGTGGACCCTTGGAACTGGACCAAGTGAGAAGAACTGGGGGAGGTCAGAAACGCGAATAACGTAATTTGGGAAGGTAAGGAGGGAAGGGAGGGTCAAGCGAGAGCCGTGGGCTGGGGGTTGAATGGGAAGTGCTTCACCTGCAAGTTAGAATAGAGCCACAGAATTGGAAGGAACTGGGGAAGGTCAGGTGCTTCTCAAAAGGGAGACCAAAGAGGGGAAAAAAAGGAAAGGAAGGGGGGGGGTCTCCGTCCAATCATGGGGGGTAGAAGGGGACAAAAGAGAGGGGAGAAAGTGCACGAACTACATCCTACTCTATCATTGCCCGGACTCAGTCAGAAAAGTATGAACATTTCCTGTGATCAACACTTTGAGAAGAAGGTGGATGAGGAAATGGGGAAAAAAGAAAAAAAAAAAAAAAGTAGGGGAAAGAGAAAATGGGCTCTGCCGCTTTCAAGAGGTAAGGAGAAAGCGCTTTCAGGAAGAAAGGAGAAAAAACAAGAGCTGCTGGCCAGTCATCGGGGACGACTGGGGCGACATCAGTTGACGGGTGGCCAGGGGTCGGAAAAACTTTATGTACATCGACCCAACTCTTCAAAGGGAAAAGCGTGGAGAGGAGGAGGTCGGAGAACGCTGGCCGGTCAGATCGGCGACGAAAGCTACGAGGAGGTCTCAAACTTTACCGATAGCCACAAGAAAGCTAAGGAACCTTCATAGGAACTAACCGGAGGGGGGGAGGCATCAACCCGCTAAGAAGGCATCAGCAGGAAAATTACAGAAAAGACTAGCTAACTCCTAAAGGGAGTCAAGGGGGGGAAGGGATGGGGTGTATTCCTGTCGATCAAAAAGAGAAGGGGGGGGGGGAAGCGTCTAAATCCGTTGACCAAGGGAAAGGAGGGCAGGGGGGGGGGTCAAAAAAATCCGCTCTAGAATCTGGGAAACGCGGGGGGAAACCTAAGTAATCGCGAAATCGGGGGGGGGGGAAGAGGGGAGGAGAGGCTCAGGGGGGGTCTTCGTCTAGACCGAGGGAAACTCAAATCATCGGTAAGAGGAGGCCGAATGGACCATTGCAAAAACAGGGGGGGGCAAAGCAATGCGTGAGAATCGAAAGGGAAGGGTCGGAAAGGAGTTTTCAGGGGGGGCATCTGGGGAGTCAAATCGAGGCTCGGGGGGTCGCGCTGGGGGTTGGAAGACAGGAAACTTTATTTAATGAAGTAAGGAAAAAAAGGGGTGAAAGTATACAGCAAAGGAGGGGCGGTTAAAAAAGACTGAAGCAAGACTTTGTGGAGAAACCGTCGGAAAGTGGCTCGTTATATAACTAAACCCCGGAAGAATGCATGGTGAAGAGAAGAGATGGGGTTCCTCTCTAAGAGACAGACTTGGACTGCTCCTGAGAACAGCGTGCCAGGACTTGAGCTGAGCAAGAAAGACCTAAGCAGGAACAAAGAAAAAAAAAAAGAAACAAGCCTCAGACAGAACCTGCCACTCAGAAAAGGGGGGGGGTTTCGAGAAACTTTTCCATGAAGAGAGCTCACGTCTAAAAAAGGGGGGGGGGGGAGGGAGGGGGGGGGATTTGTCTTTCGACTAGGGAAGGGGTGCGGGCGGTTCAAAGCGACGAGCTTAAAAAGACTTAGGGGGGGGTCAGGGATCTCAGGCGTTAAGTCTGATCAAAGGGGAGAAAGAAAATAAGAAGGTGGAGAGACAAGGAATAGCTTCTTCTACGAAGACGTGTGGATCCATATTGGGACGAAAAAAGAAAGTAGCATTTTGGTCCGAGAAGAAGGGACCGGGTGTAACATGGGGAGGGAGTGGAGAAGAACTCGTCTTGAGGATAAAAAAAGAGACTAGGGGGGGGACTGGGGAGAGAGCGCCCTTATAGGGAGGAAGGGACAAATGAGGCCGTAATAGTGGTCGACGGTCGTACGATTGCGGAAAGTGACCCAAGTTTCGGGGAGAAAGAGAGGGAAGAAGAAACGATAGGAAATCGGAAAAAAAAAAGACTTCCCGGGCGCGTATAAATTGAAAACTTGAGCCATGGGGAGAGAACCAAAAGGGAGGAAAGAAAAGGAAAGATAAATCGAAGTTTGGAAAACTCACGGGTGAAAGCGACCGGAAGGATCTGGTTGACCGGAGCGATATAGTGGGGGGAAGGGGGGCAGAGAAATCTACTCCTAAAAAGGGAAAAGAAAATGAGGGGAAAAGAAGCAAGGCGTCAGACGATATAAAGGAATTCGTCCCGAGGAGCGAAAAAGGGGATCTTAGAGGAAAAAACTCGAGAGAAGGTTTTTGTGCAAAGCCATATGGAGAGACATAAGGGAAGGAATAAAGAAAGTAATTCGTTCGGAATAAATGAGAACTCTGGATCAGGAAATCGCACGTCGTAGAAGCTAGAATCCGAAACGGAGGCTAAGCCGTTTTCGAAGCTCCTTAAAAGGGAAGACGCGGGAGAAAAAGAGAGGGGGGGAGAAGAAGGCATTAAGCGCGATGAGTGGGAAAAAGAAGGACGCATAAGAGCGAAAGACAATTGCCGGAAACAAAAAAAAAAAACGGGGGGAGCATTACGTGAAAAGAAATACCAGGAAAAAAAAACGTGGAAGAAAAGGGGAAAAAAAGATAAACGCGACTGCGATTCTCATAGGAGGGGAGGGGCAAGGGCTCTGTTGTTCGACGCTTCGGAATGGGCGTAAGAGCCAGAAATGGTCTGAGCGGGTCCACGTAAGGGAAGAATAAAAAAAAAAAAAAGGGGAGATCTACAAACAGATCATATCAGTGAGGGACAAAAAAAGTGCGCCGAAGGTCGTAGAAAAGGGAGCCCCAACAATAAGGAGAAGATGGGGAAACACAAAAGAAAAGGAAGGGGGGGGGGGGACTAGATTTCACGGCATCTCCTCACTGTCAGAGGGGCACGAGATGATCAAACCCATAGCGGCAAAGCAGGGTCTCGACACCGCCGCAGACTATTAGGGAAGGATAAATATCTCAATAAACAGCTCGACTTCCACGAAGGAAAGACTAAAGAAAGAGAAAAAAGTTGGGGGGGGGATCTGCGATCCCTTCGGGCAGAGGGAAGGAAGGAGGGAAAAAGGAGTCTAACCAGAAGTAAGGGTCATCGACGCCACGAGAAGCGCAAGGAATCAACCGACGGGTAAAGAAGTCGGCAAGATCGATTCTAGGATCGGGACTGGGGAAAAGGGAAAACCAACAACTGTGGGATATTCTCGAAACAAGAAGGACACAGGTGTCAGGGACAAAGGGACTACAATGCAGACATAAGGCGCCCAACATTGTATGCTTTCTAACCAATAAAAGGAAAAACGGGGAGAGAGCAGAAGGGGGAGGGGGGGACGAAAAACGGCGTGGACTGCTCGGGAGGCATATAAAAGGGGGAGACAAAAAACTAGGGGAACACAGTGATTTAGTGATGGAACGGGCGGCTAGAGAAGCTCGGAGAAGGAAGGACGGAGACCGCGAAAGAAACAAATCTCGAACTAGGGGGAAGCAAAAGGCCGCGATTTAAAGAAAAAAGAACCAAAAAGGATCAAGCTCACATTTACCAGACTGGGAAAAAAAAGATATCTGGCCCCCGCTGGGAAAGGTTACCTTTACCCTGAAAGCGGGGAATTACAAGGAAAGGGAAAAACTGTCAAAGGGGAACCATTCAGGAGGATGGTGGCAGTATTGAAAGAAAAAGAAGCCCGGGTTCTTTCGCTTAATTTTCATTAAGGGGGGGAGAGGGGGGGGGCAAAGGGGAGGGAGGAAGGAGAGAAGTAGAAAAATGGCCGTTAGTGTCAGCGAACCCAAGGAAAAGCTGGGAAACTACTGGTTCAGAAATCGTCCGCACCCGGTGCTGAAAGGTTGATTACAATTGGTTCAGCTACCTTCTAAAAATCCGAGGGAAAGAAGATACGTGGAGAAGGGCCCGAACGTCTCTACAGGGGACGACAAGTGGAAAACTGGAGGGGATGGACAACAAGATATTCGCGTTTCAAATCTGACCTTGGTTGTGGGTGGGGGAGGGGGGAACAAAATTCTTCAGCAAAGGCACATCATCAATAAGGACAAAAAAAGGCCGTTAAGGTGGAGAGTTCCATGAAAACTGGGGTAATTTGTAATCCAACGAAAATCAAGAAAGGGGGAAAAAGGAAGGAAAAAAACCAACCCGGCGAATTTGACATCATTAAAGGGGGAAAGGGAAGTGTCCGTCAAAGATAAGTCGAGGAAAGACGCCCTGAACGATCAAAAAAACAAAGCATCTTTCCGAAGGTGCCCGGAAGTTACAGGAGAAAGGAGTCAGTGGAAAATGGATGAAGGATAGGCGGGTGAGAGGAGGAGGGGGGAGCTACGGTACGCTAAAAAGAATGAAGGAAAGGGGAGACTTCGCCCATCCGTTTCAAAAATAGGGTGGAGGGCAAGACCGGACTTCCTATTAGGGGAACCCTAAAAGAGGTTGATGGCTGAGGCTTGACCTTGAAAATCTGGGAGCGCTAAAAAAGGAAGACCTTGGAGTAGAACGAGTAGAAGGGGGGGAAAAGATCTGCATATCTACGGAAAAGGGAGGGGAAAATATCAGTTCTTCGGAGGGACTAAATAGGGAGGGGGCATAAAATATCCTACCGGGGGCACATGAAAAGAAACAATAAAGACAGTTAGCACTCGGAACTCTGAAAGAAGGTTGTAAGTTTTCAACTACGGTTTCAGGACTCAAGGGGGAAAGAGGGAAGGGATTAAAAGGAACTCAAAAATGCAATACCGCTGGAATACTCGGAGAATCAGTCGAAAAAGACGTCCCTCTCTCAAGGTGTAAGGGGGAAAAGGGGGATCTAGAAGGAAAGGGAAATGAACAGATCTAGGACATACTGAAAAATGAAAGGAAGAAAAGGTAGGAGAAGTTCTGTCCCCGAGATTCCAAGAGAGGCGGCAAAAGAATCAATAAAAAACGACCCCAACTCGAGAAAAACGGAGAGAGTCAAATATGGTAGTATTGTAAGGGGGAAAGTTTAGGGGGGAAGAAGGGAGGGGGGCAAAGAATTCATTATCTGATGGCCAGCAGGGATCTATGAGAAAAAGGTTGCAGAAATAGGGATTCTATCTGTTCCACATCTTTGAGGAAGGAAATGCGGAGGGTCCGGGGGAAGGGGATGAAAAAGAAAACTTTATGTTAGGAGAAGATCTTAAGAAAAGGGAGTGTCGGGGGGTGAAAAGAGTTAAAGAAGCCAGAACGTAGGGGGGGGCGGTGAAAAGAGACAAGAATTCAGTGCTCAAACAAGTAAGCGCTGAAAATCGGGAACTGGGGGAGTCGGTATGTTCCTTCTGCCAAAAAGCCAGCTTTAAAGGAAGAGTAAGGGTATAGCCTTACGGCAAGGCAGGGGGGGGAAGCGGCTCGTTCAACAGGGGCGGATAACGGGGCGAATCAGCCAAGGAAGGGTGGTCAAGCAGGTAAGTCTCAGGGAGGGGGGGAAAGAGAAAGGGAGGGGTGGGGAGGGTCAACATAATCGATTCCCTCGAGGGGGAGCAAAGAGGAACCTTAACCGTAGTGAGGTCTACTAGTTAAAATAGGAAGGGTCAGAGTTCCGGGTCTGAGCGTCTGGGGAGGGGGAGACGCAGGAGAAGTTTCACAAAGAAAAGGGCGCTTCTTACACTAAGGGGGAACCGGAAAGCCCGTTGAGCAAACTTACAGGCAGGAAAGAAGAGCCTTCGCTGCACCGGATCTGGTGAATGAGAGGGGGTCAGGGAAGCCTGGGTGTGGTTGGTTTCTTGGGGTGGGTGGGAGACCAGGTTAGTGGGAGGAGGCATTCACAGGGAGAAAAAGGGCGCCTGGGCGAAAAAAGGTCCAAAACAGTTCGTTGAATGCGCTTAAGGGATCCAGGGAGGGGAGGGTCCTGACGAAAGGGGGGCCCTAAACGACCCTAGAGAAAAAAAAAAACTGAGTGAAGGAGAAGAGAAATATCTTGGGGGAATTTGGGAAAGGGGGAGGGGGAAAAAGGGGACGAAGGAGTAAGCGTAGAGCCGTTTCTTCCCGGAAGAGGGAAGGTCCGGTACGCAGATGATCCCCTAGCTAAAACACTTACAATGGGAAAAGGGGGGGGGGAAAAGAGAAAAGGGGCTTTCTTCTGCAGGACCAAGCGAGGGGGAGGGAAAAATGGAGTGGGAAGGTAGACTTGGGGATCCGTCAACCAATCATGGGTGAAAGGACTAAAAAAAGGGTTGAATGAACGAACGACAGTCAATCAGATCCATTTGCCAACGAACCTTGGAGGAAGAAAGATGAACGGGCCTAGAGGCGTCAAAGGGGAGATCTGAGGGGCGCGGAAAAGGGGGGAAACAACCTCATCAGGTTAAATGGGAGGAGCTTTTCAGTCTCAGTGCGAATCGAGGGCAAGGGACCGTAATTCCAGCGGATGTGAGAAAAAGAGGGGGGGCAAGGTTGACTAATGGAAAGAAGGTTGCTGCCCAGAGATCTCAAGGGCCAAGCTTTCTGCGCAAATCGACTGAGGAGCTGGAAGAGAAGGATTGGCCGTCCGGGAGACACAAAAAAAAAGGAAAAGAAAAACGGAGATCGCGCGATATCCAAGGCTCAAGATCTCCACAACCGCGGGGAAAAAAAAGACCGGCAGCCTGACCGGGGAACTCGCAGGGGAGACAGAGGCATTCCACAACCGAAACGAAAGGACCAAGAGCTTTTTCTCTAGAAAAAAATACAAGCGGTTCTAACGCAACGAGGGGGTCTGTCACTCGTGAGGGAATGGTCGGGAGCAGAGAAGGCCAGAGGGTTATGGGAAGGAGAAGACCAAGTGTTGGGGAAACAAAAATGGGGTGGACCGGAAAAGCAAGGAAGCGGGAGCAGGGTACCCCCTAAAAGAATTGAAGAGAAGGTAGGGGGGGGGATCATTCACTTACGGGCGCATGCTCTGGGGGGAGGGAGACAAGAACCTAAAATGAATATGGGGAAGAAAGAGAAGTTCATCGAATGAGGAGAGAAGTTAGAAAGGGGGGGAAAACTTGTTTTTCACCGACTGTAATTAAAAAGGGGGAGGAAGGAGTCTAGCGCGCTTGGTTAAAAGGCGGTTGGGAAAAGAGACGTCGCGGATGGGGGAGGGATCGTCAGGGGTTGTTTTGAACATAGATAAAGTGACTGATCTTCGGATTACGGGTACGTAGGGGGGGAAGTAGCAGCCCCTGGGAGGGGAAAAAAGGACAGGCAACCGAGGGTGGTACTGAACCGTCGGAAGGGGAACGAGCGCACGGTTGAAAAGTCTTGGATGAGGGGAGAAGGACAAACCGAAGGGGTAGTAGATGGGTGGTGCCTGAAGGCAACTGGAGAAAGAAATAAAAAGCGCCCTGCCTAATACCCATCTGTCTTCATATGACTAAGGAGGGCCCGGGGGAATATGTATAAAGATAAGAACTAAAGGAAAGAAAACCCAAACGGCAGTCAAAAAATCATCTCGAGTAAGAAGGGGGGGGAGTTATAAGAGGTTGGGGGGGGGTCCTTCTTTATCTATAAAAAGGCAAAAACGTTTTTTGGGGGGGTCTAGGAAACGGGAGGGAGATAAGGCACTTGGGGAGCTTAAAAGGAAGATGGAGAAATGCCGCCATCGATCGGGGGGAACGAAAATGGTGGGGGGGAATGGATTGAAAGGTAGGCGGGGCCGGGGGAGATAAAGAGGAGGACTTGAAACTAAGTCGATTCCGTGTTACAGGGAAAAAAAAAACAGTTTTCACAGGGGAACGAGGGGGAGGAGATTGGGGACTAAAACAAGAACGACTCAGGGTCCGGGGAACGCAGTCGTTTCAAAAGGGGGTTTGGGGACTAGCACTCTGGGGAGATGCAAAAGGGAAGATAGGTTAGGGAGGGGGGGGTGAAACAGTCGTCTCGAAGGGGGTCAATGGGCAAAGAGTTCAATCGCAAGTCTAGAGCTTCCTGGAGGAAGGCGTGACCATTTAATCAGAGGAGAGAAAGGGGGGGAGCCTAAAAGATAGAGAAGCAAACATAGATCCCGAGGGGAAAGCCAAAGGTAAGCAAGGGATCTCTAGAAAAAACAAAACACTTAGGATGAGGAAATATATATATAATGGAAAAAAGTGTCTCCCCTTTGGGGGTCTAAAAATGGACTTCCTCGGTTGAAAACTTCAAAGGGGGATGAAGGCCATCTCACTAAAAAGGATTGTCACGCAAAAGTTCATCAGAATGGTGTGCATAACTAGCGCCCGGTCAAGTACTATAGGCTATAAATGTCTTTCAGTGAAAAGAAAGTATACCAGCAAAAGCTAGATCGAGGTTTGTGCAAAAGCGAAAGGGGAGAAAGGCTGCCGGATAACACGCAGTAGAGCCTGGAGCACTTAGGCAAGCGGGGAACGACTGGGGGATCAAACGGATAGAGAGAGGAAAGAATACCTGATGAAACCGAAAACAGCCTGGAACGCCAAGAAAATCTGAAAGACGCGCGTGGAAAAAGAAGAGTCCAATCTTCTGAAGAATGATGAGGGAACAAAACAAGGTACCGAAGTGAGAGGGTAAAACAATGGCAGAACAACAAAAACTGTTGTCAGAAGGTCTTGAAAAAAAGGCCGATAAGTACGGAAAACTTAAGGACTAAACCTGCCAGATTCCGACTAAGAGAGGCGGGATTCGCGTTTTCCGTTGAAGGGGGAGCGTCAGGCCTTCCGGTCATTGAGAGAGCGGATAACGCTCCAATCCCGAATTGGGGGCAAAAGGGTTCACAAGTTGTCCTTCAAGGTACAGACAAAAAGGAGAAAAGCAGGTAGGAAGAGTTGATATCACTATCACCACGTAGCCGAAGTGCTAGAACCTGGGCCTAAAAAAAGTATAGGGGAAGGGGGGACGATACGGGCCTGATGAAAAGAGCAGGTAATCGAAAACGAACAGAAGAGACCCTGTTCCATATCGAAAAAAAGAAAAATAAAATTCATGCAGAGAAAAAAGGGCCCTCAAGAAAATATAAGTCGTGTCAAGAAAAAATAAAACCGGGCTGAGGTCAGGCCGCAGAAAAGTCAAGTCGGGCAAAAAATGGGGGTATCTGCTAGGACCCGGACGTCCGCTGGGGAAGGGGGAAGCGTCATCTAAAGCTGGGAAAAAGGGGGGCGAAGGAAAGAGATCCCTACTGAAGGGGGCTAAAAAAAAAGAAATAACAGCTGTTTCGCGGCGAGGGGGAAGTCAAAGAAGATAGGGGGGTGAGTTCATAAAAAAGACGACATGGAAAAACCAACGTTTTATCGCGGTCTGGAGGGAAAAAATCCCCATCACGGACAAGGGGGGGATAGCCGACTACAATTCCAGGGCCGTGGGGGGAAAATACTCAAGGTGGGCTTTCGAAAAAGGTATTATGTATCGGTCGCCGAGGGAAAAGATGGTTCCTTAAACGCCTAGGGGGTTATTGAAGCAAATCTCGGGACTTGGAGAGGGAAAAGGAACTTGCCCGACTGCGAGGAACACAGGGGGACTAGGAAGTTAACGTGAAGGAATCGGGAGAATGACAATCTGAGGGGGGGAGGAAATCGGGGGGGGGGAGTCCAATCGGTCGACCGAGAAGAGAGAGAAGACGCTAGAAAAGAAGCGAGGGAATTCATCACCTCTCCTTAAAAAAAATTAAACACCTCCTCACATTAAATCAAACGGGATTCCACAAACTCGAAAAAAGAGGGGGGGGAAAGGAGGCCAGCCGCTTATAAATTGAAGGGACGCTGGGTACACTTCGAAAGGAAAGCGTCAGAGTAAAAGAAAAAGTGGGGAAAAAGAAAGGGTGTTGCCTATGGGTCCGCTAAAAAAACCCCGTCAAGGACTTCAAGGGAGGAAGAAAAAGCTGTGGGGCAAATGGTCCGAAGTCGGTAAAGCGAAAAAAGAGCGGGCGGAAAAATATTGGACGGAAGAATCTAGGAAAAGTCGGGGATGAAAAAAAAGATAGCTTGTCCACATTGAAAGAGAAAGGGGGGAGACTACAATAGTGAGATACGGAACTTGGAAAGGCCCGAACGGCCTCACGGAAGAAAGGTGCGGAAGAGTTTTTCCCCGATAAGGGGGGGACAAAGAAGGTTGCGGAGAGTGACGAAAGAAGACCCGTAGGAGTTTGAAAAAGGAAAATCAGGGAGGGGGGAACAAACGCTTACCTTAAAAGGGTAAGCGTCCCGAAACCGACTGGGGGAAAGGGGTAGGAAAGAAAAAAAAGGGAGGGGGAAATCCGAGATGTGACTTTTGAGAGAAAAAAAAGCAAGAACACCATTCCCGGGAATAAAAAAAAAAAAAAAATATTTCACCGGGGTAAACCAGTATCCGGTCCGTGAAGGAAGAAGAAAGGCGAGGAAAACCTGCCAGCAAGCCATTTTTCTCAACAGCAAGATTTGCGGAAAATGACATGTTTAAAAGAGACTTTAATTTGAAATGGATAAAGTCATGCGTAGTCGAAAAACAGAAAGACATCGAGGGGAGAAAGAAAAGGGCGCCTTCTCCAGCCACGGCATTCAACAAGGGGGGGAGGAGGGAGCCAAAAAAGGAAAACGGACTAGTAAGGTCAACCACCTCACAAATCCTTCAAGGGGGAAAGGGCAGTGAAGGAAAAATTTCACCATAAAAAACCGCCCTGAAAAAGCGTGAGGGAACTGGGGAAAGGATGGAAGGGGGAAAAGGGATATAAGGAAAAAGAGCACAGAAGAAAGCTGAGGTTTGTGGAAATCAAGTCACAATACTAGAGGGGAGGAGAGAGCGACAAGCGGTGCTGTACCTAACCGTGAAAGAGTAAGTGTGGGGGAAAAAAAAAAATTTTTACACGGACGGTGAAACACAAAAAGGGGGGGGGTGAGGGTGTAAACGCTGCTCAAAGAAGAACCTCTGGCAACGTAGGGGGAGTCGAACATAGGGCCCGCGGCTCACCGGTGTGCCAAAGAGAAAAAAAGGGGGAAGGGGGGAAGAAGAGGCAGAAGAGGGAGAAGAAGGTCCTGAAAACACGCCGAACTCTGAAATTTAGAAGAGCCTTCAGGGAAGCAAAAAAGAGAATGCTACTACTAAAGTTCCAGATGCATACGATACTCGACAACAACCCCAAAGGGGGGGAGGAAATATCGTGGGGATGGGTGCTTCTGGCTGAACTTTTGGTAGAAGGAAAGGGAGGGCCGCCGGGGGGGAGATAGGGACAAAGCTATTCTAATTGCAGAGTCGTCGGTGAAAAAATTTAGATCAACCTCTTTAATTTATGCAGATAAAGTGGAAAAGGACTAACCCAGGAAAGCAGCCCGCAACCCTTTAGTTATTTAGCGCGATCGATAGGGGAGAGAGGAGGGGTTGGAGGGGGGGGAGAAGAAGGTCAAACCTCCAAATAACGTTTCGCGTGCGGAAAAATTAAAGTGACACCGGGGGAAAACAACAGGACGAGTTCGGTGCTCCGTCCGCAGAAAGGGGGGGAAAAAAATCGAAAAGAAGGAAACCGGGGAAAAGGGTCGTATGGTGCTGAGAAAAAAGGGGAAACAAAAAGCCCAAGACAGCCTTAGACAGGGCAAGGAAGAGTCAGAGGTCACCATTGAAAAGAAGGGACGAGGACAAGGGCGGCTGAGAAGCATGGTCCAAGTTGAAGTCGCAAAAAAGAGAAAAAAAAGACAAGCTGGTTTAGGGGGGGGCCCAGAAAAAAAAAAAAAAACGACGGAGGGGGGGGGGGGGGGGAGAATAACCACTTATGGGGAATTCAAGAGGGGAGGGGGGGGGGAAAAATGGGGAAGGGGGGAAAGAGAAAAGGAAGGTCTGCGCGATTTGAAGAAAAGAACGCCCTTTTCCGAAACCTTCTCAAAAACGGCTCAGTAGGAAAGGGGAAAAGTGCTGGGGAAAGGGGGAAAAAGGGGGAGAACAAAAGGTAGTCCTTCGTCTGCGCAGCCGGAAAGGGAAGGTTAAAGCTAGTTCATGATGACATCGAAAAATTGGGGGGGTGGGTTCCAAATGGGTGGATCTCTGAGGTGGGTAGTGAAAGCCAAAAGGAGCGGAGGATTTCTAACGAAATCGGGGAAAGGTTAAGGAAACGTAAAAACGGGGGGAGGGGTAAGCGCTTAGGAGAAATGCCAGGGTGCGAAAGGATCCAAGTGAACCTTCCTGCAGGGGCGCCCGAAAGAAGAAAGTCCGGAAGAGTCAAGAACGCGGAAAAAAAATAAATCCAAACCTTGCGTAATCCAAGGTGAAAAACTTTTTCGCACTGTCGGAGCATAAGAAGTTGAAACAGAGGAAAGTGAAAAGGAATCCTGAAACGCAGAGAGAAAGGAAGAAAGGGGGTCCAATCGGAAGGGTGACAGCTACCGTGCTGTCAGTCAGGGATAGACAAAAGTTCGTTTAAGAGACTGGAGAACGAGAGAAAGGAAGCCCTGGCTCTGGTCATCAGGAAAGACGACAAGAATCCGATCCATTTAAAACAAGCCTGAAAAAAAAGCAGGAAAGGGAGAACGGCCCACGGGGGGCGCTAGGTGAGAGGAACAAGGAAGAAAATCCAAAATGGTTTACTCTCCTAAGGGGGGAAAAAGAAGGGGGGAAGGTCCACCATACTGCGGAGAATGATCAGGACGAAAGTCATCCTGAGCGACGTGGGGAAAAGAATGTTTGCTGTTAATGTCTAAAAAAAAGTTGCGTGAAAACGATATCTTGAACCATCTAAAAAGCGAGTGGAGAATGCGAGGGGCAGGAGAGGAGGAATAGGGGAGAAAGGACGGTCGCGACGTGAAAAGGGAAAGATTCCGAGCTCAATCAGGGATCGAAAAAGGCGGCGCCGAAGACCGGCAAGCAAAATTCAGAAAAAAAAAAAGAAAATAAGAGCAGTCCCCAGGATGAGTGAATCCCCTCGAAGGAGGCGAGAGAAACGAAGGTTCGAAACTCCTACAAGGGTTGGCTTGAGGGGGGGAAAGGAGGGCCACTTTGGATTCGGAGAGAAGCAGGTCTGCGGGGGGGGCTAACCTGAATCCCCCATTGTTGCCCGCTGTAGTAAGGAAGACACCAAACGCGATAATCTCTGACTGAACAAGAGGGGGGGGAATCACCTTTAATCGCGGGAATGAGGGGGAAACCAAGGGGAAAGACTGATCTTTTGACTGGACGATTGAAAAAGAAGCATACGACAGGGAAGACTGGCGGGTTTCCTTCTAGGGAGTGATCGAAGGGGAAAAAGGGAAACGAAGGCAGTCGTCGGAGAGCGTCCGAGAGGAAAGCGGGGATTGGATAGTTGATCAAAATCCAGAAGTAAGAAATGGAGGGAAACTCTGTGTGCCGGGAAGGAAGGGGTGGGGGAGAACAGAAGACTAGTCGGCTGGAAAGGGGGATTTAAAATTTGTTTTAATTACTCAGGGCTGGGGATCTTACTAATGAAAGATAAACGCTTTGGTCTACGCGGCTGCTGGGGGTCACTTATTCACGGTTTTTTAGATTAGAACAAGGAAAAGGAGATGGGTATAATCGATGTTTGCTTCAGACAAAGGAGAACCCAGCTGAAGGGCCGAGGAAAGGAACCTCCCATCTTCTTAGAGGGGGTTCCTGAAGAAAAAGAAGAAAAGGAAATAACTAATCCTACGCAAACATCCCATACTATAAACAAACATAACGCACAAGAAGATCAGTAATATTTTGGTCTGGGGTAAAGAAAGACTTTGGTTTCAATGGGGGGTACGGACGGATCGTAGAAAGCGAAAACGGGTTGGGGGGGGGTCGAGCTTAAAAGGTACTGGAGACCTGGAGGTCACTGTGAGAGGGGCAAGGAAAGAGAGGTAAAGCTCTCTATCTGGGTGGGTTCAGAAAAAAAATAAAGGTCTGTCGAATAATACGGGGGGGGTGGAACGGTCTTAAGGGGGTCCGGGGGATCGAACGGAAGTCAACGACGGCGATGAAGGGGGGAAAATTGGGAAGAAAATCGCTTTAGATTTGCGTAAGGGAGGGTGCACAAACCAGGGCGAAGGAGAGCCAGAAAAGAAAAACACGAGAGCGAGCTGTTGTGCGTGGAGATAGAAAAAAGAAAAAAAAGGCGGCAATGCAAAAAAAGTAGCTTGAGAAAACGGGCGTGACCCAGGGTCGGGAGGAGGCAAAAGAAAAAAGCGGCACCAGAGACTTCCCGGAAAAAAAACGTAGACACAACCGAGAACAACGTGGGGGGAAGTTCTCCAAAAAAAAGGAGGAAGAGGCAAAAAAAAAAGGAGAAGAAAGGCGGGTCTCAACCTACTCGAAAGGATGAGAGGAAGATGAAGAAAGGGTAGGAGCAAATCTCATCTAGGGATGGGGGGGGAAGGACGATGGATCAAGTCGCCTCCTATCAGACGGGAAAAGGGGAAGAGCGGCAATAAAAGAAGAAACGCCGCTATCGACAAAATGAAGAGGGGATTTAAAAGAAACAAGAGTTGCTAGAAAAGCCTCCCTGGAAAAGGAAGGAATCGGGGAGGAGTAAAAATGATAAATCGGGCGAAAGAGGGAGAACACGGAATAGAAAAGCAGATCATGGAGAAAAACGGAAAGAGCGTTCGACACTCATCCTGAAACCCATGGGGCCCAGATCGCTGCGCGGCATTAAAAAGAGGCGGAGAAAAAGTGACAAAGCCCTCAAAAAACAAGACCTCGAGACGTGGGGCTGCTTACGAATCGATACCGTGACGGTAACCAATGAAAAACGGACTAGGAACAAAAATCTCCGTCGATCTGGGGGGAGTCAGAGTAAAGGAGGGGAGGGGGGGATAAAAGGGAAGGGAAAAGGGAGGTTGTTCGCGTCCGGCTTCTTTCAGGAAGGAAACGATCCAATCGAAACTTTCTATGAGACGGAAGAGGAATCGGGGGAAGAAGAACACATCGATATCTAGGGATGGTCGGAAGGGTCTTAAACCAAAGGGTTTCTCCGCGATCTAATGAAGAAAAAGAAAAAAAAAGCCTGGTCTCAGGGAAGTAGCCACGACTACGAAGGGAGGGACAGGGGGGGACGTCATCTAGCCTAAGGAAAGAAGATAACAGTGGGAAATCTCGGGAGAAAACCAATAATTCTAAAGGAAGAGATAAAAATAAAGCGCCGACGATTGAGCTTAGGGAGAAAGGGACAAGAGAGGGCTAAAAGCTCCGGCTATTCACCGCGGGACAAACAAAAAAGGTGGCCAGTGACGATAAACTTCGGCCTAAAGGAAGAAGGAACCGGCGTAAAAGTCGTAACTACATAGGGGGGGGGGGGGGGGGGGTGGTATGAAAAAAACGAAAAAAGCAGCGCCTTCGAAGTAGACAAACCGACAAAGCTAGGTACGGGAGGAAACAGACAGAATAGATTCGAGCGGCTGGGTGGGGGGCTAGAAACCACCGAAACCGAAAAAAAGGGGGAATTCGCGCCTGCCCATCAATCGAAGGGCAAAAAAAAGGAAACGGAGCGAGCAAAAATGGTAGATTACATATGTAGGATCTCAGCCGAAGGCGGCTGAAAAGGAAGAAGGGTAAACAGATCGCGAAAGGGGGGGTAAGGACTAGGCGGCAGTAAGATCTCAGAAAGGTGGCGATCTGGGGGTAAAGGGGAAGAAAGCGAGCGATCTAAGATGAGCAGGAGGAAAAAGGAACAATCTGAAGACAAAAGAAGTCTCGTACTCGCGGTGAAAAGAGCGCGTGGGCTAGGGCACAAGCTCCCGTGGGAAACAAAAGGAAGCTCCACATACAGAAAACTGAGAAAAAACAGCGATCTCGGATGAAGGACATCAAGAGGGGGGGGAAAAAATACAGGAATATATGGAAGTAGTAGGGGGGCTTACTGTCCAAAAAAAAAAAAAGTGAAAGAAGACCATTGAGGTAGAAAGTGTGTTTGCCTATTTCCAGGGGGGGAGGGAAAAGGAGGCGGGAAAAAATTGGGGGAAAGGCACCGGTCATTACTGGTCTGAAGAAGGGGGCAAAGGGTTATCTTAGTCTGAATGGGAGGGATTATTGTCAGGAAAAAGAAGCAGGGAGTGCAGGGAGGACCAGAAGGACAAAAACAAGGAGGGAAACGGTACTTTGGGGGGAGAGTCTGATGGGGAAAAAAACAAGGTCGAAAGGGGAAACAAAGGTTCAAGGTACAATGTTAAAGCAAGGATAAGAGAAGGGAGAGGGAAGAAGGAAAAAGGAGCTCGCTCGACGACATTGCGAGTTCGGGTGAAGAAAAGAAGGCCACGGGCGAAAAAAAAGATATATTTTTCAATGAAAAAAGGAAAGACAACTTAAAGGGCGGGTCTCAAGGCAGGGGAGGTTCAAAAAGAAAGAGAAAAAAAGGCACATGTAGCCTTCGGTAACACAAACCCTCTGTGGGAAGTTGAAAAACGCCCTAGCCGCTGGGGGATAACCTCGGGGGGATGGACGAACCAAACCAAAGGAGAACCAAGAAAAGGAAAACACACAACCGGGCGATTTAATCAGGACCTATGAAGTAAAAAAGAGGGGTCCTAAACAGGCCGCAGCGAAACTTAGGTGGATAAAAAGGAGCATGGGAAAAAGGAATGAATTTCGGGTGACAGGCGTTACAACGCGAGGGGAAAAGGGGAAAAGTGGGGAAAAGGAATCGAAAAATGTCAATGGAATAAGACTCTCGGAAAAGAAAAAAAATAAAAAGAGCCGGCGCCTTCAAAAAAGAAGCCGTCAGTCACCCAAGAGGGGGTCGGAGATAAAAGAAGAAAAGGAAGGGGGGTATTTGAACCCCCGAACCAGAAAAGGGGGAGGGCACGGAAGGAAAGGGTACCATCGAGGACGACGATCCATGGAGTAAGCACCTCTTATCGGAACTTTTGGAACGACTCAAAGAAGAATAGGGTCCTTAATGATATCCAAAAGGAGAGGGATTCAGGGGGAAAAAGAAGGGAAGAAAAAACTACGAACTTCACAATGGTCCCGCAGGGGAGAAAATCAAAAAGACTGGGTTTAAAAGCTGGTAAAATCGGGGGGGGGGTCAGGCGGTTTCACCGGGGATTCACTCTCAAGAAGGATTTAAAGGACGGCTGGCAAAGAAAAAAGACAAAGCTGCGACTGCTTATAGATCGGGGAAAATGAAAACGCGCTCCAAGTGTAATTCCAAACAAAAAGCAGCTATAACAGGGATATGGGAAAAGACCCCGAGAGGCAACGACTCTGCAATTTAGAATCTCAGTCTGAAAAGGAGGAAGGAAAAAAGGAGGGAAGCAAGAGAAGAAAGAAAAAGCACATAGGCCCATACGAAAAAAGGAGAGAACCCCAAACGGGGGGGGCGTATAATATGGGACAAGGGCGGAACTTTTAGAGCATTCTGAGGGCTTTATTGGTGAAAAGTTCAGGAGAGGGCAGCAGGAGCTTATCTAATGGGGGTATTCAGGAGAGGGGGGGAAGGTTCAAATAATTTATTTATCTGGGAGAGAGGATCGGGGGGGAAAGGGGGGTCAAAGGGAGAAGGGTCCCTCACAAAATAGGTTATTGAGAGAGTCTAATAGCACATCAAAGGGGAAGACGGGGTCTGTTCTTTTAGAAAAGGGGAAAGAAAATCAAAAAAATGGAAGAAAAAAAGAACCCGTCCGGTGAAACGAAAACGGAAAGAGAAAATTTCTAACTCAGTTCCATCCGGGAGTTTCTGGGTGCTAATCGGACCAAACCGGCGGGTGAAGGCTTCACACAAGCCAGCTGAGGCACTGAAAAGCCGAAGAAGGTATAGAAAAGGAGTTCAGTATAACGCCAAAAGCTTCTTCAAAGGGAAAAAGGGTTTCCAAGATGTGCGTCGTCACTAAAGGGCTTCGGGGGGAAGGAGGGGGAGCTGGAAGATCAATTGAAACAGAGACAAGACTGAGGGGGGAGGTGTTTACAAAAAAAAGAAAAAAAGGTATGCGGGGAGAAATAAACCCTTAGGGGTGAGAAGGGGAATGCGGAAGGGTCTTTTTTCGCTTCAAAAGGGGGGGGGCGGAGTCGGGGCGAAGGCATCCGCGTATCGGGGAGGGGAAAAAACGAAATCTCGAAGAAAAAAGGACAAGGAAAGGCAGAGGGTGCGGTGGAGAAAAGGGCAGGGGAAAGAAATGAATCCGTCGCTAGGAAAAACATCCAGGGTTGAATGATAATCGGGAAGGTAAGGGTTGGGGGATGATCAGGGTGTTCTTGCGAGGGTTGTTAAGTGAGGAAAGACAATAAGGGAGATCCGAAAATGTGCGAAAACGTCAAACGGTTCGAAAAGGAAGGGCGGCCGGAAGTCAGGGGGACCGACATGGGCCGGAGAAGGCAATTCCCCCGGGAACCCGGTAAGGGAGACGGAAAAACGGTTGGGGCTAGGAGGGGGGGGGAACGTCGGTAAACTCACAGAAAGGGAGTCCAGAAGGAGCCGTGAGAAATTATGAATAGGTCCTCAGGAAAAGGGAAACTGAAAGGGAGGGGAAATTTCAATCTGAAAAGTTGGAAAGTAGCGGCGCTCCAGGATCTTCACAAGTCTTTTGAATGTAGAAAAAAAGGATCAGGAAATCAATGGGTGTCGTGACACTAAAGGAGAAGGTTAAAAAAAAAAGGGCAGAACGAAGAAAAAAAAAACCATGCCAATATAAGCTTTTCGACCATTAATGAAATTACGCGAGGGACAAGGGGTGCGTCTTTTAGGGGGGAGAATAAAAAAAAAAGAATGAAGGGGGCGAGGGCGCTTTCCCAGGCCGAAGTGGAGGAAAAAAAAAGGAAAAGGGGAACAAAAAATTCTCAAGTATTCATTCATCCTATCAGGTGGGGAGGAAGTACAAAAGGGGGGGGAGGGAAACGGGGTAATGAAGAGGGAGGGACAGGGTGGAGAAAAGATAAAAGTGATGAAAGGGACAAAATTCTGCTGATCATCAAATAAAAGAAACGATCGCTCTGTCGAGGGATACAAGGGGAGTATCTCGATCGGGGTGAAAAAGAAAGAGGAAAACCGAA
>Ga0179593_1364578_pt1 | contig 22800 bp, 36 predicted proteins | sample CZODoug2_1_08_16_FD_185931 | JGI IMG/M metagenome (GOLD analysis project Ga0179593, IMG submission 185931) | Vadose zone soil fungal communities from Angelo Coast Range Reserve, California, USA - CZODoug2_1_08_16fungal (PacBio error correction) | ecosystem: Environmental > Terrestrial > Soil >...
AGCAAACAGGAAGCGGGGGGAGGTGTATCGGAAGGGTGATAGAAGGCAATACGGACATGTTGGGGGGGGGAGGGAATAAGCAATAATTACGCAAAGATAAAAGGGAAAGATATGAATGCGGAAGATTGTATAGGAAAGAGAGAAAGAAAAGGGGAAGACAAAAAAAGGAATTTAACTCACATTAGCTTTAGGGGAAGTTCACTAAAAAAAAGGGGGGGGGAGAAAAGGAGGTGGGGGAAAAGAAAGTCTCTGGTTAGACATACATAGGGATCAAATAGGAGAGAAAAAAAACTGAATGGTAAATATCTGGAGGGAGGGGGAGGAAAAAGGGTGTCAAAATGGCGAAAGGGGAAGGGAAAAAGTTTGATATGGTAAAGGTTATGGTGGGGGGGTACAAGGGTAGGGAAATTACAGTTGCAGGGGACAAAAAAAAGGGGTAAAGAGGAGGGAAAGGATAAAGGGGAGGGCTGTCCGAATTCAGGGGAGAGGGGAAAGGAGGGCGTGACTGGGAAAGGGGGGGGAGCGCGGAGGTATAATTTTCAAACGACCGCGAAGCAAGGTAATGCCGGATGGGGGGTATCCCCAAAGAACCAGAGGGAGAGAGGGGGAAAACAAGGGAAAAAGGGAGAAAAAACACAGGAAGAGGCGAGGCTAAAAATTTGGGTTTAAGTGTGAGGGTGGGGAAAGGGGGGAGGTAGCGGTGACACAAAAAGGGGAAAAGGCCTTCTCCAGGAAGAAGTCGGGACGGGTTGTCAGGAGAAGGGAACCAAGATGAAGCGACAAGGGGGGTCATGTGGTAGGGGGGGAAGGACACGGCCCTCCCCGGACGGGGTAACAACATGTCCAAATAAAGGAAATTGTACTCAGAGTTGAGCGAGGCGAAAATGAAGACATGCGCCAAGAGGCATGGGAAAAAAAAAAAAATTGATGAGAAAAGGTTGGACAAGACTAAGGGAAAAATATGAATAACGCGCCACCAAGAAGGTAGGTTCGAATACAGTAAAGGTATTCAGGAAGAGGAAATCGCTTAAGAGGGGGACAGAGGAAAACAGTGAGAAGAAAAAAACCCAAATTGGAAACGGAATAGAGAGAGAGTGGAAAGAGAGTTGGTGTAAAGAGTAGGATGTCCGGGGTAGGAGGTATGGAGCGTACAGAAACCCAAAACAGAAGAAAAAAAGACAGCCTGGAACAGCGAAGACGCAGGCAAAGGCGGGTGAAGCTGGGGAAAAAAAGGAGAAACGAGACAGGAGGAAAAGGACTCTCCTCAAATGAAAAGGGAATGGAGGACTAAGGTGCAGGGCAGCCGAAGGGGACAGGGCGGGATATCGCCGTCGTGAAAAGGGCCCATTTCGGGGACTCATGACTTGGGAAGATGACTAGAATGTGGAAGGGTGGGGTTTGGGAAAATTGGTGGGAGAGCTACATGGGGAATATGCCAACAAAGCTGTTGCTAAGTGTGTTTAGGCAAAAAAGAAGCGAATGAATAGAGAAGAAGCAATGAAACGTTTGTGGTCCTAATATACTTGGGGATAAAGGGAAAGTAACGGGGGGCAATACAGGAGGGCCAGTGATAGTGGAGAAAAAAAGCTGGTATCGGTGTGTGGGGACTTTTGGGAATAAGGGGTGGGGGTCTAATAGACGAGGACGAAGAGAGAACGAGTGGGGCTGGGGGAAAAAAAAGTGTATAAAAGGTGCGTAAGAAGGACAGAGAATTGGAAAAGAAAGGGAAGGAGGGGGCGGGTAGGTATAGATGTGGAAAAGGTTTTCATTGTGTAAGGAGTGCGAGGGTAAGGGGGAAAGGAGGAGTAGAAGAAAAAAAAAGGTCAAACACAGCAGATAATGATCATCACATAAAGGGCACAGTATGGGGGAACAAAAGAGTAAGGTTGTCAAAGAAATAAATGGAAAAAAAGGGGAAACTGGGGGGTTGTGGGGGGGATTTGAACAAGGGGAAAAGAAGGGAGGAAGAAGAATGAGGGGTCACAAAGTCGAGGGAGGAATGGTGAAAAAATAGTCCTGACAATTTACAAATACTGAGACAACTGAAAAGACGTGGACAAAAAGGGGTTGGTAAAAAGTGAATCAACTGGTGTGGCATCGGGGGTGATAACAGGGGAGGGCGCCAAAGGAATAAAAGAAGGAGTCGGCAGGGGGGGGGGTGGAAAGGTGCTAAAAGGGGGGGGGTGAAAGCGCATTGAACCAGGACGGGGGGAGAAGGGAGCCGATTTCAAAAAGTGGAATAAAGGGGAAAAGGAGAAGAAACAGGGACCGAAGTCGAGGATAGAAGGGGTAAGGGAAAAGGGATAAAGAAAGGGAAGTCAGCGGACTGGAGTAGTCAAGAAAAGAGAAAGGTTTAACAAGGGAGAGCGTGGGCGGTGACAGGGGGGAAAAGGAGGGGGAGGACTAAGAGCGTTAAAAGTAGGAGGGGTGGGGGACAACGAAGTGAAGAGGGTGAGGGGTCAGAGACTCAAGACGCCACGGAAAAAACCAAAAGGTGGGGAGGTGGGGGACCGAGAGAGACATTCGGAGGGGTTAAAAAACCGCTTTAGTGTATGACCCCCTGAGGGGGCAATAAGTTGATGGTGTACCGTCCACATGGAGGACACAAGGTGGACAGGAAGAAGAAACAGACGTTCATAAAAAAAGGCGGTTGTGCGGCGGCGATGAGGATCATACCCGGGGGAAGTCCTCCGAGGGGGGAGGTGGAATGGGAAATTGGGATAAAGGAGGGGGGAGGGGGCATGCCTTGGTGAAGTAAATGAAAGCGGGGGGAGAAAAAGGTCAAAAAGTGGCAAAAAAGAGCCTGTGATAGGACAAATAGAAAAGGAAAGTACTGTCGGGGGAGATGAAAGGGAGCAAGGGTGTCCAAAAAATAGTAAAAGGAGGGGGGGGGGAGAAAATGAGGACCTGAAGGCGCACATAGGGGGGGGAGCTGACGGGCGATCAGACACTGTCTCGTAGTGGAAGGAAAAAAAGAGAGGTAGTGTAACTTGTGAAGGGAGAACAAGGGGGAGTTGTGAAAAGAGCAAAGGGAGAGGAAAAGAGTTCGAGGGAAAATACGATGAATTGAAAAGGAGGAAAGATCATATGGTCCCAACGGAGGTGAGGCAAAAAAATTGAAGGAAAATCCGTGTGGGCACAGTTGTAAGGGGGGGGAAAAATGGTACATGGTTGTGGCATGGGCAAGATAGAACTAAGGGATGGCTGGAACTTCGGAGGGGGGGGGGAGAAGGGGGGGAGGATTGGAAAAAGGAAAGAAGCAGCACGAAAAAAAATTCCATCCAAAACGTAAGGAGGGAAGGGAGTAAGCAGTAGGTCGCACTTGAGGTGAGCAAAGGAAAAAACATATAAAGGATCCTGGGGGATACGGGAGATTAAAGGAGGTGATGAAAAGCCTCAACGAACTCGTATTGGTGGAACGAAATATACAGGGAAGGGATGAAAGTCAAGGGGGTCATGGGCTCCCTTGGAAGAAGGGAGTCGGAGGGTCCTTTTTTAGGAGGGACGGAATCGGAGGGGGATGGGAGGGGAGACAGCACAACGGGGGAGAGGGAGTGCAGAGGGTGTTGGGATCGGGTCAAAGGGGGATTAGAGAAAGACAGAAGAAAGGCGCGACAAACTCGGGTTCAGCTCTAGGAGTAAGGGATAAAGGGGGGCACAGGGGGGGTCCAACGAAATGGGAGGATAAAAAATGGAAGAAACATCGAGGGTATTGCAAGAAGGGTGGAAAGGGAAAATAGGGGACACAGCGAAAATGGGGGAATGCTAAAAGGGCAGGGTGAGGGGAAGGGCGTGAGCCCAAGGCTGGGGGAGGAGGTACTGATGGTGTGGGGCAAAAGAAAGTGTGAAGTATCAACGGGAAAAACACGGAGGGGGAAGTGGTCCAGGCTGGAGTGTAATATGCGAAAATGAAGGGAGTGGAGGGGGAGGGTCTCAAGAAGGCCACGAAGGGAGAAAAAAGAGTTCAACACGTCATTGAACGGGGAAAAGTGAGGAGGAGGGGGAGAGATAGTTAAAAAAAACCTGGTAAGGGGCTAAATAGGGTAGTGTTAGGGTGAGTATTGTAGGGGATCAGGGGTGAAAGGAAGGAGAATAATAGAGACAAACAGATTGGTGAGGGGGGGGAGGGATCAACAAGATGGGGAGGTCGTTAAAGAGGGACAGGGTCAACACGGCATTAAGAAGTTGAAATAGGAGAGGAAGTGTAAAAGGGGGTAAACATAAAACAATGATGTGCACAATGAGGGAGGGGAGACACGGCTAAGGGTAGGGGAAGAAGGTAGGGAAGTTATTGAGGGGGGGGGCTGGAACAGGGATGTAAGGGAAAAAGTGAATTAAAGGGGAGAAATTATGTATAAAGCCCAAAGCTGGAAAAAAATTTCCTGCGTGCGGGGGAGGGAAGGCCGCGGGAAGGGAAGATTGGAACGAGGGAGTAAAAGGGGAACGAGGTAACAAATGGGAGGAGAGGGTAATGAAAAGAATGCCCAGCCATAAGGTTTTGGGTTTCGTGGGGAAGATGAGAGAAGGAGGAAAAATGACAGAAAAAGTGGGATCTAGTGGGGAATGGAAAATCGAATAAAGGGGGAATGGGGAGGGAGGAAATTTACAGGCTACTGTCAGGCAGTACGGGGGGGCAGTGATGGAATAAGAAATTTGTACAAGAAAAAAGATCACCGAGCTTCGCAATACCGCGTAAGAAAGAAGAGAGAATAGGGGGTGAAATACACGGGCAATGTACACACACAGGAGAGGGACAAACGTAAGGGACAGTGGGACTGAGGGGTTTGTGACATACATGGATGAAGAGGAGTGCCTGGTAGGGGTTATAACTTGGGAAAAAAGGGGGGGGGGTGACGGGAAACGTAGGGTAGAAGTGCAAATGCAAAAATCTCAGGGGGAGGGTTGGTGAAGGGGCAAATGCAAAGAAAAAGGAGCGAAGGGCCTGCAATGAAGGAAAAAAAGGGGGACTGAGACATCTTTTGAGGGACGGGGGGGAGGAAAAGCAGTAAACAAGGGAGAACACAAAATGGGGCTCCCAATATTAAAGATGAGGACTGCGGAAGAGTAGGGAAAGTGAGTCTGGTGCGCAGGGATAAAATGTTAGGCACAAAACACTGGGGAAACAAACAGCAAGGGGGGTAATCGGGGAAACAGGGGGCTAACTGGGAAGAGTCAAAGGAGAAAGAAGGTGGAGTTAGCCGAAGAAGACAAGGGTGGGAAAGAAGAGGTTGTGTAAGAGGATACACAGCTAGAAGGGGTACGTGTCAGTGGTAAAAAGGGATCGGATATCCTTTCGAAGACAGCGACACAACCAGAAGGTGAGTAATGGGGGAGGTGTCAACCAGTTGATAAAATCGGGGAGGTGCAAAAGGCGGCGAGGGGATGAAGGGTATGAAAAAAAGTAAGGGGAAAAAGGGTTTGGGGTGATGCTGAAAGGGAGAAAAGATACTTAAGGGGGTTGGAAAGGAGGTGGGGGAAGGGGGGGGGGGGGAAAAAAAAAGAAAAAAAGAAGTGTTAACATGATATAATAAGCTAAGGTCGTTAGTGAGGAAAGGAGGGGAGTCGGACGAAGGGGAGGGGGCGAGGGGAAGAAGAAGGGGGGCTATGGGGAAGCATCAGAACCAGGTCTAGGTAAGAAGTGGGGAAGGGGGTTGGGTGTAGCTGGTAGAGGAGTGGGGGGGTGGAGAAACTGCAAGAAAATTGTGTGTGGGGGAAGTCGGGATGATCAAGGTGAAACCTTCTAGACTGGGGGGGAGAAGAGCGGATGTAATGAGGTTATCACGAGGAAAGGCTAGAAATTCGCGGAAGTAACGAAAGAAATCCTAGCTGGGGACAATGAGTAAGTGGAGGGGGGGGAAAAGGGGGTGGAAATTAAGGAGGCGGCCAAATGACAAAACACGAAACCTACGGTGGAGGGATAAGACCGGAAGGCAAGGGTTAATAAAAGAAAGGGATCAATGCTGGGGTGGAAGTGTGAGTGAGGAAGGGGAACAATGGGGTAAGGGTGGAAAGAAGCGGATAGGGTTACTCACTAAAACAGGGGTTAGGACTTTTGAAAGAAACGGCTCTATGAAAAAGACGGGGGGGTGGGGGCGGGAAAGAATCTTGTGGGAGAAATGGGAGTTAATGGGGACAAAGGGGGGGAAAAGGGACCGTAGTGGGAAAGCCTTGTGGGGGACCACAGGAGGGTAGGGGGTGGTGCCAAGACTTTGAAATAATAAACACCGGTCGGGCGGAAACTGGGAAGGGAGGGGACGGAAAACCCTATGGGAAACTAAAAAGGGTAAAGGGAATAAAGAAAGTTCGTGGAGCCTTAGGAGACCCATCAGAATCATAAAGAACAAGAACAGACCACAAAAGACACAACGAGGAAAGAATATAAAACTAAGCTAAACAAATGTCGAACGAGGAAGGCGTGGGAATTCACCGAAATGCTCAAGTAGGAAAAGAGTGCAGGGCTTAATCCATGAAGTCCAGAAAGAAACTCGTATCCAAATAGTCCAACCCAGGCGTGTAGGTATACCAAGTAAACGGCATAAAGGGGGGAAAAAGATGGAGTCGTGCGAGTTAGAGGCCGGAATGCTGAAAGGGAGGAGGTCTCATAATGGCCCGGGAAGTATTACGCGCGGGGGTATGAAAACAAGGTAAGACCTTGTCCATAGCCGTGTGAGGATAAGAGCTAACTCATGTCAGCCTCACACGAGCTCGGCGGAAACAGGGGAGACTGCAAACAATAAAGAGTGCGAGGAATGCAAAGGAAGTCACAAGACAGTGGGGGGGGCGATGGTCGCGGGTCCTGCGGGAGGGGTACTGTGGGAAGAGAGGGGTAGGGATGAAAATACAAACACTATAGAACCCTGGGAAAACTGGGGGAAAAATGGAAGAAAGATTGGGTATTGGAACCGCGATGCGAAAGGGAAAAAACGACAGAAAAATCCCCGTATCAGAAAGGGGAGAGAAGCAAACTGGATGGAACACATATCTTAAAGTACAGAGGGAGATGTTTTTGCAAAACGCGACCGAGGGAGGTCACACCCGAATCGGGGGGAGGAAAGAAACTTAAAAGAAGAGGGACTGCCAGCACGAAAGTCGGAAGTGCGGAGGGCCAAACCACGAAACCCAAAAGAAAGCGAAGATACAAAGCCAGGGAGAACCAAACGTCCACACAAACACAATAAGGGAAAGGGAAAGAAAGGGGGGGAGGGGAAAAGGGGAGGGATAAGGAGAGAGAGGGGAGAGGAGGAAAAGAAAGAGATGTGAAAAGAGTGGGAAAAAAAAAGTTATCCTGTAAGGGTTAATGATAAGAATGGAATGGGGTAATGTAAGATGTTGACTTGGGGGGAATGTAAATACGACCGTGCACTGGGGTGGGGGAGAATGCGTTACGTTTAATAGGAGAGACCGCCAGAGAACGTTAGATTCGACCTGTACCTTAATTGAAGGGATGTGGACATAGGGAAATATGAATCAGTCAATTAAATGCGATTACACTATAGTAGAAGAATTAGAAAAACCGAAGCAGTAAGCATCACTAAGTTCGAATAACGAGGGCGAGGATCGAATTCGAGTCGGCATGAAATTTCTTCAACTCAGCTACCCTTGGGGAGAGCGGGGGCCACGGATAAGTCGCTCGAGTTCTTCTAGTGTACTCATAAAAAAGGAAAAAAGGTGACGGGCAAAAGGCTAAGACAAGGACTCACCGTGAGAAGATAGTGACACTAGAAGGGAAAAGGAAAGAAGAAAAGCTCCAAAAAGGGCAACCAACTAGTGAAGGGAAAGTTAAAAAAAAATCGGCAACTGGCGGAGCAGTATGGTATGGGAGAGGACTATGGGGGGGGAGGGAGGACTAAAGAGGGGAAGTGGTGAGAAAACGCGAAATCTGGAGACAAGCGGGTTCAAAGGGAAGGAAGGAGGACGCTAGATTGCGAAAAAGCTGAGAATTTCACCTACTAAGGGATGTAAACGAGAAGGGAGAGGGAGGTCGAGATGAGGTCCTACCCGGGGTAAGTGACCAAAACCCGGAAGAAGAAGGGAAACTCGAACCGCTACCGCGGAAGTTCGATAAAAGGAAGGAAGAGGAAAGTCCGGGAGATGCACCAATAGGCAGGGGCTCGGCAGCCGTCGGAAAAACGGCGGTAAAAGGATTAGGGTTAAAGGATAGATATCTATGGTGAAAAATGGAGTCTGAGGGTATTTTGGTTGGGGTCTTTCTGGCTGTTCTTGCTCACGTTTGGGGACCAATGGGATTTACGAAAGCAGTTCAAATGGGTGGACAAGGGATGTGAGCACTCATAACGAGAGCTTTTAATAATTATCTAGTTGGGGAAAGAGAACGAAGACTCCCTTAAGCGTTCCCAGAGAGTAACGTCAATTATTTGGTGGAATCCGAAAGTACGTTTATCTATGGGGGGGCTGGGGGGGAAAGAGAAGACTATGGGGAGCTGGTGGATAAAAGTGCAATCTTTATATTGGAGGTCTTCAGAGGGAGGACAAAGTTGCTTACAAAAAAGGTGGGGGATTTTTTGGTTCAGAATTGCAGGTTGAAAACAAGAATGCTTTTGACAAGGTTATTCTTTGTGTGTAGGGTGTGGAATTTCCTACATAAGGGTGGGGTCGATGGTACCGAAGAGGTGGGGGGGAAGAATCCTGACTGGCAAAATTGTATTTGGGTATATCATGGTAAGGCGGGGAATTAGAAGCCGTCTGGTGGGGGAGGACTAGTTTCTAGTTTCTGGGAAAAAAAAAGTTTGGTTTGACGGGGCCAAAAACGTGACATTGGGAATGGAACCTTTAAGGGCTCGGGGAGCGGCTTCAATCGGAGTGGGAAAGGAATGGCCTAGTCTTTCCGAATGGACCTGCTATAAACGAATACGCATTGACGGAGAAGGGGAGAAAGGGTAGATCTATCTTAAAAATATTGGGAAGAAAGTGCTCCGCCGAATTGAGGAAGGGTAATAGGTAGGCTCAAATTGGTTTGGGCGGGACGGGTCAAATTTTTCGCCCACTGGGGAATTTTGGTGTAAAACATACAATTGGACGAAACCGGTTGGGGGGCATTGATTTCGGGAAGGTTAAAGGGTGGGGATCGTGGATGCGCGATCAGGGAACAGGCAACAAATCTGGCAACAAAATTTTAAAAGGAAGGGTTCCAGGGGGTCATCCACAAGTGAAGCCAGAAATATAATTATCGGGAATCCTGACGAACTTGGGTGTTAATAACCTGAACAAGTGAGAAGGTCGGAAAAAGATGTGAAAGGAGGAAAAGAAGAAATAACTCGCGCCCATGACGGTTGGAAATATTTCAGAAAAAAAAGTTGTGGAAATAAGAAAATCAGGTTTCACTACAATAATAGTTAAAAAAAACTAAAAAATAAACAACGATACCATGTGAAATCAAGAAAGGGGGTACTAAAGTGGCCACCGGATGGGGTGGCTTAAGGACACGTGAACTTGATGACCAAAGAAAGTGGGGTCGGGGGGGAAACAAGGATTTCTGCGGAACTGCAAGAAAATACGAAAGAAACCGGGCCCGTCCATGGTTGGGGTCACTAAAAGCCGAATCCTCCCGAGACAGATTCCCAGGTACAGGAGGAGCCGAGATTGTCTTGTGAGCTGGGCTAACACACAAGGGAGCCTTTTCTGCATAAAGAGGGGGGGTAATTGAAAGGATGGCTTCGCGTTCAAAAAAAAGTGAGAACCTTCTTCAATAAGGGAATCAAGCGATGACTTAAAGGTATGGTGCACAAACATCTCGGGAAAACCAACAGATTTGATGTTTTGTACGAGGGGAGGGGGTGTTACTCGCTTTGAAAAAAACAGGTACAGCGCCGGGAACCTTTTTTGGCGAAAGGGACTTGGGGTAGTTTTGTTTGGTTAGACCTTGTGCACGCAACACTAGAGGAAAAAGGCCTATAGGGAGTAAGGGGGAAGCAGTTATTTGGCACAAAACGGTACGTAAAAGAACAGACTATGTGAGGTACGGAGCGTAATGGGACTTGTCAGGTGGGGGGAGGGAAAAAGCAGGACAATCGAGTTGATTATGTCAGGAAATTTATTGAAAGGGGGGCACAATAACATAACAGAACAGGGGACTCAAACGGACGTTATTCATTCGTCAGATCACCTGACGAAGGGGGAACTGGTTCCCCTCCTGGTTGAAAATGATGCAAAAGATTTCGTCGCAATAAGACTTTGGGAAAAACCATACAAAAAATCCAACCAGAACCGGAAGGGGCCAATTGGTCCCTTTTCTTGTGAGGGATAACCAGAAAGAGAAATCGGGGGGTCCTTAAACCATGAAATCACGGGAGTCGGGAAAAATAAAAAGAAGCGGGGGGGATTTACGGAGACTCACGAAGAAAAGGATACTGCAAGTGAGGGTGGGGGGAATAATGTGGGAAATAACTGCTATGGGGACGCTAGTGTGTGGGCTCCAATGGATGTGTTTACAAAAAAGGGGATTTGAGAGGGGGTTCAACATGACGAGCCCATAAAAGTGGGTCGTCAGAAAAACTTGATGGGCGACCAGGAAAAAAGAGCTGATTAAAGTTGCGCCAGATACCCAATTAGGACGAGGGGTTTACTTGGGGGGTAATCGATTTTTGGGCAAGAAAAAAGCAATGGACTTAGTAAAAATTTGGCGACAAATTGCAAAGAGTGGAGGGGGTCGGGTCTAATTATAGGGGTAGTATGAGGGGATTGGTGTGTCAAGGGGGGGGAGTTGGTAGGAGACGAACATGGCAAAACCTATATCAAAAATCGCACGGGACACACGGGAAAAGGAAAAAAACTAGGGGGGTACGGAAAGTGGACATTAATTTATAGCCCGTCGTTTAATTGCACAGCAAAGCAATATGTCATGGCCAAGAGTCCTTCAGATGACACAATGACGTAACAATTAACTCTCGCGTGTGACTCAAGCGAAAGTTTTTGGGGGGTTGAAATTTAACGGCAAGGGAATCTGAAAGACACCGGACTGTCATTTCTCTTTGTTACCTCATACCTTAAAATACCCAAGACATTCATGTAAGGAACAACAGAAAGTTAAAGGGAGTGAGGGGACCTCGCAGCGAAAAAAAAAAATGGGGTTTGGTTTTGGGGCAATCTCCAATCCAGGAAAAAAGGGGGCAAATCCCCTTTGACTGAACCACTAAAATTTCTAAACCATCCAACCAAACCGTGAGGAGATGAAAGAAAGGTTCCTGTTGGCCCGGTGGGGTTCCCATTCCAAGGGGAGGAAAAAGAAGTTACCTGTCAGAGGACAGACCTGATGCAAAAGCGAAAGGAGGCGAGTCAAATCCCTGATCGGGTTTGGGGGGGACGGGAAAAAGAGATGGTGTGTCTGGGTTCCCAAATGGGCCGTCCTAGGAAAGAAAGAAGGACGTGATGATAAAGAAAAACTACGAACCGTGTCACGTGGTAAAAAAAATAATGGGAGGGGGAAAAGACGTCCGAGGAGGAAAATTGGTTGATTGAAGGCGGGGTAACAGCCGAATGCGGGGAGATATGTCAGGGAAAGGAAAAAGTTCCGGGTCATTTAGTAAATGGCCAGTGTTTTTATCAGGAGAGGGCTGTGATTATTGGCCAGTGCGAGGGGGTCAGGTACCAAAAACCCACGAAACAAAGGGGGGAAAAAGTAGCGAACTCCAGGGAATTGAGACAGGTTGTGACAAGAAAGTCATGTCGAGCGCACCCGCGGATGTACAAAAAAAAGGAGAATGTTCCTGGGGCAAGGCATAATAGGAGAGTTTCCGGTGTTTATCCCAAGCAGAGGAACCAAGAGGGAGGGGGGAGGCAGGTTGAAACACACGACCACAGTTGTAAGACGGTCATGTCCAAATTTCACTTGGGAAGCCGCACGGAGCGGGAAAGAGTTATTCAAGAGCGTGAAGGAAAAAAACGGGGGGGGGGGAGGGGGGGGGTGGGTGGGGGTGGGGTTTGGGGGGGGGGGGGTGCGGGGGGGGGGTTGGGGGGGGGGGAAGGGGGGGGGGCCTCGGAAGGTCTCTTGGGAGGAAGGTAGCAGTGAAGAAAAGGGAGGAAAAAGTGTGGGTTTGGGGGTGTTGGGGGGTGGGGGGTGTTGGGGGGTGGGGGGGGGGGGGGGGGGAGGGCCTGCTAAAGAAGGGGAGGGGACGGAGCCGTCAACTTGGGCTAGGATAGCTTAGTTCTTCCCTCTTCACGTAGGAGGCCTGGGGTGAAAAAGATCATCTTTCTCAGAAAAACAGTACAATAGATACAGCGGACTGCATTACACGGACCTGGGCTTTTGGGTAGGTTGAGGTAGCCTGAAATTTAGTACGATGGCGGAGGGGGGGGAACCAATAAGCGGGAAAAGTCTTCACGCAGGTGAGTTGCGAATGTTTCAGGTTCAAACGGAGGATCCGATGAATTTCATGGGGGGGGCGTGGGTCCTTTTGAAGTACATTGATACAGAAACGATGGCCCGGAGGGGCAATCCCAAAAGAAACATATATCCGTCCTTGGAAAGGTGGCCATGAAATCGTGGATGGTCTTTTTGGGTGGTGTACTGGGTCCGTCGGGTGCAAAAGAAAAGTGACGCGAAGGAGTAGGTACGCGGTGGTATGAGGGAACAGAAAAAAACCCACCCGAAAACGGACCGTCGAAACCCTAAAGCGTAAGTAGCATGTAATGGGGTAAACAAAGTATAGGAAAACTAAAGAAAACAGTAAGGCTTTTCAAGAGGTTGAAAGAAGGTAAGGAAGAGAGAAGGCAATTTGGGGGAGCGACTGGGAGAACAGGAGGACGGCATGCAGCCTGGGAAAATATTGAGAGGTCAGAATAGAAAAGGCTAACTCTGGGTGGAGAAGCCAAGACATAAATACACCAAGCCGGGGTCTCCCGGGATTTTATATTTTAACTCCCTTTGAGGATTCGACGGATGAACAAAACGAGGGTCCTTCTTTAAGAGGGTAAAAGAATTTACAAAAAAAACGACAATGGTCTTTGGTGTCAAATCTCAGTGAAACGTTTCATTTGAAGACAAGTCCGGTGGTCAAGGGTCTCCAAGTCGGGGGGGGGGACAAGGGTTATCGTGGTAGATTGGGGGTAATGTTCGGAGGGGGGGGAAAAGGAGTTGAAAAGGGAGAGGGGCAGTCAAAATGCGGTCAGGAGGAACTGCCACAGTCTCCACGCTAGGGGGAGGGGTGAAGGATTGTTAAGAGGTCCACTGTACCTGAGGAGAAATGGGGTGAAGGATTAAAACCAAAGTTCTACGGCTTCGGGGGGGATGGGGGGGGGGGTGGGGAGAGAAGGAAGATGGGGAAGACGAGGGGGGGGGGGGGGGGGAGAAGAATAAGAAGGGGGAGTGGGAAGGGAGGATGGGGAGGAGGGGGGGTGTGGAGTAAGAAGGGGGGGGGAGTAGGCGGGAGGCAGGGGGGTGGGGGGGAGAGACGGAGGTGAGAGAGAGAAGCAGTTGGAAGAGGGGGGGGTAAAAAGACCGAAGGGGGGGGTTCAAAAGGATATTGGGAAGGCACAAGGGAAATGGGGGAGGAAAAAGGGGGAGAGGGGGAAGAGTTTGGGGGAAGTAGTGGGGTAATAGGAGAGGAGGGGAAGGGGGGGAGGGCGGAGCGGGGATGGGGGTCGTGGGAGAAGGAAAGGGAGAAAAGGAAGGAGTGGGAAGGGACGTGAAGAAGTGAGAGCGGTGGGGGGGAGAAGCGTAGGGGGAGAGGGGAAGGTTGTGTGGATGGGGGGGAAAGGGGGGGCCTGGGAAAGGGAGAAAAAATGGGGGAAGGGCGAAGGATGCTAGGAGGGTTGAAAAGATGGTAAAGAAGAGAGAGGAGTGGATAAGGAAGGTGTGGGGGCAGGGATGAGGGGGTGGAGAAGGGGGGGGTGAAAGGATTGGGAAAGGGAAGGGAGGCAGGGGAGTACGATGGAAGGAGGAAGTGGAAGGAGGGGGGCGGTGAGGAGGGGGGGGGGGGGGAGGAGAAGATAGTGCAGGGTGGAATGGATAATAAAGGGGGTAGGGAGCAGGGAAGCGGAGTAGGGGACGAATTGAAATGGGGGGGATGAGGGGGGGGGGGGGGCAGGGAGGAGAGGGGTATAAGGGGGGGAACGAGGAGCGGAGGGTTGATAGGGGAAAAAGAGTGAAAGATAGAAGTGTATAACAGAGGGGTGGGAGGAAGGTGAAGGATCGGGGGTGGGGACGGGGACTGGGGAAAGGCAGAGGGTCAGGGAAGAGGATAAAGGAGGGGTAGGGGGAGAAGGGGGTGGGTGCAGAGCGGGGGGAGAGGAAGAGGAAAGGGAGGAGAAGGGGGAAAGAGGGGGGGAGAGGATAGGAGTAGGGGGGAAGGGGGGCGTAGGGGAGGGAAAGGAGGGGAATGGGAAGGGGGGAAGGTGAGGGGAGGGGGGTGCATAAAGCGGGGAAAAGGGGGGGAGGATGAGGGAGAGGGAGGTTGGGGAAAAGGGAAGTAAGGGGGGGCGGTGAGGGTGAAGAGAAGGGGAATATGGAGGGAGGGGAGGGGGGAGGCGATTGTGGGGTGGTGGGGGTGAAGGGTGGTTGGGGGGGGAAGTAGGGAGAGACGGGGAGGAGGAGTGTGGGGAGGGGAGGGGGGTAAGGGGGGAGGGGAATGGGGGGGATGGGTGGTGCGGGGGTGGGAAAGAGAAATGGGTGAGAACCACTCCTAAACATGGATCTGAGGAAAAAGTTTGGGTGAGACCCAATTACACCATGAGAGGGGGGCATTTGTGGTGACTTCGGTTGATGGTGGGTACAGCTTTCGCCAGCAAAAGAATTTATACACTTTAAAATATAAATCGGACCATGCCCTGGGTTGAAAACACTGTTTTGGTGTTGGTGGGGGGGGTGGTGTGTTGGTTTGGGTGTTTTTTGTTTTGGGAAGTTGGTGGGGTTGGGGGTGGTTTGTGTTGGGTGGGGGGGGTGTTCTTTTTTTGGGGGGGGGGGTTGGTGTTTTGGGGGGTGTTTTGTTTTGTGTTTGGGGGTGGTGTGGGGTTTTGTGGTTTGGTTGTTTGTTTGGGGTGGGGGGGGGGGGGGTGGGGGGGGGGGTGGTGGTTTTTGGTGTTTGTGGGGGTTTTGTTTTGTTGTTTTGTTGGTGTGTTTTTGGGGTGTTTGGGGGAGTTTGTTTTTGTTGTTGTGTTGGGTGGTGTTGTTTGATGTTTTGGTGTTTTTTGGGGGGATTTGGTGTTTTGTTTTGTTTTGGTGTGGTGGGGTTTTTTTGTGTTGGGGGGGGTGGTTTGGGGGGGTGGGGCTGGGGGGTGGAAATCAGGGGGGGAACAGCAAATAACCCCCGGCTGTGAGAAAACTGGGAACCCCGGATGCCAATTGACGGACTTTCACCCAGGGACTAATAGCAGGAGGAGAAATTCGTTAAAAAGAAGGAAAAAGGTCCGGATAAAGGCTATCGACCGTACAGAAGACGTGCCGGCTCGAGAGCCTCACTGGACGCGCCGTAACCTAGGGCAGAACCAGAAAAGGAAGAGAGGGCGAAAAGAGCCGTAAAACTTTTCTGGAGGGGGCAACGGAGACCCACAGGAGGGGGGCATCGCCGACTAGCAAACCAATCACAGCTGACTCTAGCCGCGAGAAGGAAAAAAAGACCATGCTCTCAACCATCAACTCCGGAAAGACGGCCTCGGACTCAAAGGTACAAACTTACACACTGGGAAGTGAAAAAAAACAATTCAAACCTCAATAAGAAGGAAAAAGAACCCAGGGGAAAGGGCACTTGGTCCCACAAAGACAAACCAGCAACTGAAGACTTTGGGCAAGCGCCTGCAACAACGCATATTCCATAGGGAAATTGGGAAAGAAGCCCATAGCAAATAGATCGCTCAAACCAAACCACAGGGGGCACAACTGAGGTCCGGTTGTTACCACAGCCTTGGCTTGAGATGGTAACTGTAGTGAGTTTATGAGTGGGACCAAAGCAAAATTCCCGGTCAAAGCGACGCTTCCGCCTCAGTTAAGAGGGGGGGCACCTGAGGGGGGGAAGGGACATTCATCAACGTTGACAAACCCAAATCAGAGAACAGGCCTAATAAAAGAGGTCCGGGAAAGAGCATAGCTCACAACAACACAAAGAGGGGGGGGATATGGAACTATTTGGCAGGGGGACGGGGGAGAGGGATTCGTCATTGCTTTTCGGGCCGCGTTGATGAGCTGGGTTTGTCCAACAGGATGAAGACAGGTACAAGCAGGTGCAAATAGTCCTTAAAGCTGGAGAAGAGGGGAAGGGAAGGGGAGAAGGGGGGGGTAACAGAAAAAGAAAAAGAACCAGATCTCTAACCATATCTCACCCTGTGTGTAATATGAAAGGGAGCGGAATCGGGAGGTTGAGGGGGTAGTCGCATAAGAGTGGTGGTCGGGGACCAAAGAAGAAAAGGGAAGGGGCATGGGGAGGGGGGGGGGAGGGAGGGCGAAGGGGACCAAAATTCTGAACCTCTTCCCACCTGCGGGGGTGGGGGATTTTGGTGACAAGTGTGTACACGGATGAAAGGGCTAATGATTCGGAGGGGGGAGTGTGGAGTGGGGAAAAGAAGGTGTGAAAGTTTACAAGTGTGGGTCCTAAACGGCTGGCCAGGAGTTTGAAAGGTTTGGAGACCGGGGGGATGCGTGCAGATGGGGGGTATTTAATGGACAGGTCGAACCGCACGGGGCCATTTTTTGGGGAAATCCGGTTCCAACCTTGACATTGGCACACTCGGGAATCTTGAGGAAGCGGGGATGAAAACTAAGGGGAGGGGGGACGGAGGACCTCGGAGGTCTGAGCTGAGAAAGGGCGATCAAGTCTCATCTATGCGACGCGACTAGTCCGAAGGGTCAACACTGGTTCGAGGGTTAAAAAACAGGCAATCCGCCAATGCTAGTGGGAAAAGGCGCGAAAAGGGTAAGGGCCAACGGGGGGGGAATACTGTTGGGGTTCTAACAGCCTGTTGTGCTTTGAGGGCATACAAAGGGAATTTACATGCACCTTTTTAAGGAGGGGACTGGAGAAAGGTTTAAAGGGGAGACAAAGGAGGGCGGCTAACGAAAAGTGCAACAGTCCTTCAACCTCGATCACAAAATGGGGGGAAAAAGAAACCAGGTGTCATGGGGGTCCTCCACACAGATAGTATTTTATTCAGGAAGCGAAAAGGGGGGTAGGGGAATCAATACCAAGTAGAAAAAATGGCAGGCCGGGTGAAGTCTTAACACTACTGCAAAGAAGAAAGAAGAATTGGGGCAGTAATTCAGAAAACTCAGTTAAAACTGGAGAAAACAAAGAAAGGGTTTAAAGAAGCCAAAAGAAGCTGACCGAACCTTAAACAGAGGGGAAAACAGCTATAACATGTTTAAACAAACAAACGAGGGGGAGACAATGGCCCACCGTATGGGACCTTCAACAACATAAGGAAATGCCTGGAAAAAACAAAGAAAAAAGGGGGTCGGTGGGGGGGAAAAAAGAAAGTTTCTTTCTGAAGCTAACGGGAGGAGCATAACGTAGGGAAAAGGTGTTAATCCGTCGCAGACTCGGGTAGTGCCAAAAAGGAGCCAATTTTTTGGTGTAGGGGTGGGAATTGATCAGAAATAAAAAAGGGATTCCTTTTCAGTGTGGGGGCTAAACCCTCTTTTGCAAGAGTTGAAAAAAAAAGGGGAAGCAGGCTGAGGTCCCTCTGTGATTGACCAGTATTAATATCCAATCAAATTGAAAAGGAAAGGAGAGTATGAGGATGGGGGAGGCACAAACGAGGGGAAAAACCAGAAATTAACTTTTGGGGGTAACGGTTGGACGCTTTGTGAAAAAACAATTTAAAGAGAACGTAAAGGGTGTGGCTACTACTGGGAGGGGGGGGTGGGGTTAGTTGAAATTTCCACACATAACGGGAACACAATCAAGGTGACGACTGTAACAGGGATGGTCACCCGGAAAGAAAAAAGAAAAATACACGAGGTGGGAAACGGAGAGACGGCTCGCGTTTCATGTGGGAGTGGGGAAAGGTACATCGGCGGGTGTCGTATGGGAAACCTAATTTTTCAACCCAGAAAGGAGACGACCACCGGGGACGAGGGCCTGTTCTGAAAAATACCATTCGAAAAACCGGACGCAGGAAGGGTGCGAAGCACGCAGAAGGGAAAAGGAAAGCAAGAGGGTGAAATTAATAGTCAGCAACCGACACCCAGAAAAGGACAGAAGGAGGTGGGAAAATTCAAGGGGGGGTGTTGGGAGAAAATAAGATAAATACGGGAACAGCAATAAAAACCAATTGAAGATGGCGCAAATACAGAAGAACGAAGCCAAGGTGACGGCTCCGCCGAAGATTAAGAGTGGAATAAAGGACTGTTTAGGGAGAACCGATGTGGACGGGGTGAGGGAGGGGTGGATCCAATGGGTGAGGGGCATATGCTGAAAAGAAGTTGCGGGTGTTGAAAAAAAGGAAAGAAAACGCCCGACTTGGGGGCTGGTCCCGAAAAGCTAAGGAGAAAGGGAGGACCAGAAGAAAAGAGAGTTTTGGAAAGGGGGAACATCCGTGTGAGCGGAAAAAACGATCCAGCTTGCGGAAATGAAAATAGGAGAAATGAAATGGATTCGCTATGACGTGGTGAGGTGTGGTCGTGGGAACCAGTGGGACAGATACGAAGCACAATCAATGGGAGGAAAAGGGACATTTCAAAAACAGGGGAAATTGTAACTTTTTTTGGGGGAAAAAAAAGGGAGCAACGAAGTTAGGATGGGAAAACCGCCGACTTAAAAATTCTGAGCACGGGACGAGACGAACCAGTAGGGGGGGGGGGGGGGGGGGACAAAGTGAACAGGAAAAATGGCTCTAAAACCAGAAAGCTTTCAGGTAGAGAGGGTGCCGAAGGCCGGCCCATTGACCAAAGCCAAACATTCTAAATTCACAACAAAAGAGGTATGGAGTGAACCTCCCTTGGGGGGAAGACCTGTGACTTCAGGGAGCCGGGGGGGAGTGTAAAAAGCCCATTAGGGGGGAAAGGGGTCAAATGAACCAACCAACAATAATTATTAAAGAGAGAGGTTCAAGGGGGACCCTTGGTGGGACCATGAAAAGGGGGGATTTGACAACAAAGGGGAAGAAAACGGTACTCACTGCGTCCCGGTGAGAAAAAGGAGAAGGTAAATATAATAGTCAGTTTGTGATAATTGAAAGTTCAAGGGGGCGGAAGGGAAAAAAAAAAAAGGAAAGACGGGAGAAGATGAAAGGGAAGGGGGACTTTTGACAACAATAATGGGGGGCGGAGTAAACGTTCTAATTGGAGTCAGGAAGTAAGGGAGAAAAAGGGGTGCCCATCTCACTTGCAGTGGGTTATACCCCTTAAAAAATGACCATGACGTTTAATTGGTTGGGAAATGTACTGTTTAAAGTCAGTGGAGGGAAGGGGAGTAGTATGTGGCTAGTTTGGGTCGTTAAGAAGACAAATGCACGAAAAAAGAGAAACCGAATAGCCGAAAGCCACTGGAAGGAAATTACGACCTTTGAGAGGGGAGTCATCACCAGAAGGTACAGGCCCAACACGGATAATGGGGAAGGACTCCCTGGCATAAATAGCGTTCCTGCAGTAGGCAGACAAAAAACGGAGGGCTTTTAGGTACAAAGGGGTGGAAAAAACGAGGCCACAGCTTTTTCAGCGCGGAAGGGTCAACCACACACATGGAAACCAAACCTCCGTGCAATCGGTTGGGACGGCACAGTCAGTTGTCACAAGCAAGGGGGGAAGGGAAATGGTGTTTCGTTAAAAAACTTGGCTTACAAGAGAAGCGGAATCATGTGACAGGGACATCTGAACGGAGGATTGCCCGGGAGGTTGCAGAATGCGGCTTAGGGGAATCATCAAAAAAAGGAAAAGGTTCCAGATTAGGGAGGACAGAAAATCCGGGGAGGGGGGAGGGTGGTCCAGGGTCCTCTGAAGGTCAACAGAAACCTTGGTTCATTTTCAAACAATTAGAGTGGTAAGGCCTGAACCCTATGCAGAGTTTTGGCCAGGAGAACGGTTTTCAAGAGAGTAAGAGAGGGGTAGCGGGGGAGGGGCACTGTCCTGAGGGGGAAAGCTTTGCATAACAGACAAAAACTATGTTCCTGCGTTTTGCACTGGCAGAGAGCACGAGGGGGTTAAGGAAAAACCACGGGTCTTTCGTGGTAGGTAGAATCCAAAAGAGCCAGGGACAGATATGAATTAGGGAAGCGGGAGTGGGGCGTGTGGAGAGCAGGGTAAGAACCACCTAAGAGGAATACGCGTCCGTTCGTAATGTGGGGAAAGGGGGAGCCCCGCGCCGTACAAAGTAATGTCCTGGTTTTCAGCTAGTTGTGCCATAATTGGAGGAAAGGGAGAGGTTGAAGGGCATTTGAATGGATGTTTCTATAAATATAGCAACAGAGAGGTGGAAGAGGTAAAAAAGAAGGGAATCCAAAGATCGAATAGCCCCAGGGATTGAGGCCAAAACAATGACAAAACAATGTATCCCGAATTTTAATGGAAGCCCTAAACTGATTAAACGGGAGAAGGGGGCGACAGGGTAATAGGTCAAGTATGGAACGAAAGGGGCCTTGGTAAGGAGACAACCAATTCAAAAGGTTCAGGGGAAAGGGAAAAAGTCGGTGGCAAGGTCTACACTGGCGTAAAATAAGGGGTCTGGTAAGTGTGTAATTGGTCGGAATATTATGGGGGAATTGGTTTTAAATTGTAGTGAGGACTGAAAAGGACTGAAGGAACAAATCAACTTGCGAGGAGGGAGTGGGTAGTGTGGGAATCAGGAATTCCGGCGTAGGAAAAACTTGGATTATGGGTACCAAAGGTGACCTGAGGAAAGGAAAATGAGGGAGGGGGGACAAGTAATTTGTGGAGGACCCACACCCTTTCTCTCTTTTAAATTGTTATAACGTAGGGTTGGGGACTGTTAGCACGAGCGTTCGCCGGAACAAAGTAGTGTGATTAAAACGGGACCCTGCAAACAGGCACAGGGAAAACGGGTACTAAAGGGGGGGTAAAAAAAGAAACCTGTATAAAAACCTGGGCCAAGGTGAACCTTTGGGAACTCTGAATTTTTCACGGCAGGTCAGACTAGCGGCGAGGGGGACATGCGGTAAAGAAGGAACCGCGTCGGATAAGCGGCTATATCGACGCAGAAGAGGTAGGGGGCAAAAGAAAAAACATACGAGGCAATACCGACCCCCAAAAAAGAAGGCATAAAAACGCGATCCCTAATACGTCCAATACCTTTGAAACGGATTTACACCACATGGCCGGGGAAAAACCAAAGACACTACAGAAAAGAGAAACTAAGGAACTCTCCATCGCCGTAAGCCCCGCCAGTAGACTCAACCACAAGAACGGCCAGTCCAGTCAAAAAGAAAAGGTACAAAATGAAAAAATCTGACCTGGGACACACTAAAAAGCGAACCCGGGAAACAACCGGTGCACGGGTCAACCCACTTGGGGGAAAAAAAATCAACCAACCAACCTTTGAAAATGTTGGGAACTTTGGAACGCCCAAGCCACCTCGCAAGCTGCCATTGCCATTTGGCACAAGAAAATGCATAAAAATACTCCCTGAAAAAAAAACCCAACTAAATAGCTAAACCTGGGCCTTATTAACAAAACGGGGCTGGGAGCTATGGGGGCGGTTCTTGTGGGAGTTAGGTGAACCCAAAAGCGAAAGTGAACTTACCAAAAAAAAGATCGACGCTTGACAAGGAATTTGCAAAAAACTTGGGGGACGGCTGGGTCTGGAACCAGGGGGAAAACCCCTAGAAGACAACGCCCCGCCGCGAAAGCAAGCCTACTAACGCAAAGCTCCAGAAGAACAAAACCACGAAGGGAAGAGAACTATTTGGACTGGAACGGCGCTTTATTCCGGCATGGGGGGGAGTATTTCAGGGCGCGGGGCCGGGAGCTCTGGGTGTGCCGGTCACTACAAGTGAAGGGGAAAGAGGGGGCATGGGAACGAGGATAACGGGGAGGATTTTCGAGGTTGGTTCCCCAGGACTCCCCAACGACCCAAGAGAAAAGCAAGGGAATGGTGGGGAAGCCGAAAGAATTGATATTTTTATTTTTTCCTGGTGGACGCAGGGAGAATGGGGCAGGGGGAAGCCAAAAATGGCGATGGCAATATTCAGAGAGCTTTCATGAGAGGCAAAAAAAGGGGATTACCCCCGGCTGGGGGGGAAGTGGGGGTTTGTATTGTTGGAGGTAGGGGTGGAGGTTTCGGAGGGGGGGTAAGTGGGGAACACAAGGTGGGTGACAGGAAGGGGGTAAAAGTGGGGGCCCTTTTAGGTTTAAGACGCAGACTGGGGGGGCCTGGAGTGAAAAGGGGGGGTGAAGAGACGTGAAGAATCGCAAAGTCCCTCTGTTTGTGGAGAGGAGGAGGGTAAGTAGTACGGAGAGGGAAAAGGGGGAACAGTTGTCCTAAATTGCCCACCTGTTCGATTGACTGTCCCCCATTTATGGCACTAGGAGGAAAGCTGTGAAAGAGTGGGTTCGATGGGGGGAAGAGGATTTCGGCACGGTATTTAGAAAGATGAACACCCGAGGTGGGAACAGGTCAGAGGAAGGGGTTACCGAAGCGGTTCGGGGGGGAAAAACAGGGCCCAAGATACACTAGGTCCTCGTGGGAAGAGAAAAAGGGGCAATACTTTTTGGGTCCAAATGTGGGAACCATCCGGGGGGAAGTTTGTGGTACCAAAAAGGTTGAGGAAAAGTGGGGACAAGTGCAATTTATGTATAAGGGGGGGGAAAATGTATAGTAGGGGGGGAGGTGGTAGGAACTCGATTTGACAACATTCTTAACAGTATTCAAAAAAAAGGGTACCAGAGACCGGGGGTAAATGGGT
>Ga0179593_1543381_pt1 | contig 22800 bp, 20 predicted proteins | sample CZODoug2_1_08_16_FD_185931 | JGI IMG/M metagenome (GOLD analysis project Ga0179593, IMG submission 185931) | Vadose zone soil fungal communities from Angelo Coast Range Reserve, California, USA - CZODoug2_1_08_16fungal (PacBio error correction) | ecosystem: Environmental > Terrestrial > Soil >...
GAGGGAGGGGAGAGGATTAGGGACTGCTGACGTAGAGGAGGGTGAAAAGAGGAGGGGATCAAAGGGCTGGGTGGCGTGAACATTGCAGGCAGCGGGGGGGGAATCCGAAGAGGCCTGTATCGGATGGACCGCAGGACGAAAGCATCGGAGTAAGACACGGAGATGAAACAGTGATAGGTAATGACAATCGTATGAGCTGCTGTCCCAATTGGGAGTTGAGACCTCAGGGAACGCACTATAGATCTGGGGGGGGGGGGACCTGGGGGGGATCCATGGAATGACCGGCCTGGGGGGAAAGAGGAGAAAAAAAGCATTAACGCTGATGAACTGAGAGAAGGAAGAAAAGTGAACGTTCCGCCGGGACGCCTGCTCGCCTGGGTGGACTCAGCCGTAAAGTGGAGAACTTTTAGGGACGGAAATTGCTGCGTCCGAAGTAGAACCAAGGCACGCCAAAAAAAACTGGTTTCCGCGCTCAAACAGTTTGGAAAAAAAAAAGGGGAGATAGGATCACTTAAAAAGAACGGGAGCTTCCGCGAATAAACCTGGGCCACTAGGAGGATCGAAAACGGGGAGGACGGAAAGAAAAGGTTGTTGGGCCACATCAACAATTTAGAAAAGCACCCACTTCTGCGCCATGGGGGGTCCGAATAGATGGGATGGGGGGCCGGAGGATAAATAGATGTTTGAAAATGACGCTGAGTCCACGAAAAACGTGACAAACGAACCAAAATCTTTCTAGTGTAAACCTGGTGGTTATTCTTCCGATTGAGCAAGCCCAAATCTCAGGGGATCTCCTCACAATGACTCAGACATGCCGAACTTAGTGCCTAGTCGGGGTCAATCTGTGAAAGATAGATCGCTCGCAAAAGGACAGAACAATTCGCGATTCAATACAGGGCAGGAGGGGGGGTGGGGGTATAATCGACCGCGATCTGAATATTGGGGGGTTACAATCATCGACTGTCTGAGTGTCTGAGCATCGACCGATAGCGTGGAACAGGGGGGTGAGGAGTCTTCATTCTTCTTTCAACTAAAAACAACTGCATAGTCGACATGCTAATCGGCTGGGGCAAAAAGGCCGGAATGGGTCCATCGCGTCTTCGACTTAATCCTCAAGGACGATTAATTGTTTACACTAACTCGGGGACTGATTTTTGATAAGAAAGGGGCAAAACGAGTGGAGCGGGAGGCGTGGATGGAGTCGGCACGGACGTGGGCCAGCAGGGACAAAATGGAAGGAATATCTAGACAGGCAGTTTACTTCCGACGTAACGAGTCAGTGGAGTGGCTGCCGTACGGGTCCCGTTGTAGAACCCAACTGCGCAGATGGGTGCTGGGATCCTGAGTCTCATTGGAAACTGGCGTTTTGAAACCCATCGTTGTATGGAAGGTCCCAAATACAAAAACACACCCTGACAGTACGGGTCATTGAACTGAAGGCGTTGGGGAAGAGGTCTTCGAATTTGCGGTAGTTACAGGGGGCTCACGGAGGACGCGAAACTCTAAACCAAATGATAGAATGAGATCACTTCAGAAGTAACAAGGAAAAGGGGGTCGTGGATATATTGTGGTGTTGACTGGCGCAAACGAATGAAGTCCACGTGGAATTGGGGCGGTTCGGTGAACTCACAGGCAGTTCAAAATACGTGGGACCAGTGAAAAAAGGGAAGAGAGGGGGCTATCCTCAGTGGGGTGAAGAGGGGGAATCAGAAAGGCCACAAGAAATGGGTTCTCGATTATTGACTGTAGAAATTCATCTATGCTTAAGCTGAACCTGGTCGGGAACGTATGTGACGGGTCCCCGGATAGAAAAGATCCGAGAATAGTAAGGAAAGCGTGAAAACCAAAGAGAGGAGGCAGTTTTGAGGGTCTGCCGCGTATCTGTCCATGGGCAACGGGAGTGGGGTCTTCACGAAAACGGTTTGGGGGGGTTCCTCTTACAACCAAACACTTTTCGGGACCAATCTGGCGTCACCGAGGCATGTTCTTCTCAGGGGGAAAGGGTTCTCGCCAGAAAATCAAAGAGCCAAGCCCGCTAAGAGGGGTTTGACTAGGCTCGAAAATCGGAAATAATTGGAGTGTGACTTAACGAAATTAAACACGAACTCTGTCTTAGTCATTAGTCCCCGGGCACGGGTTCGACGTAGAAACCAAAGGGAAGGGTGGGGAAAGTGGGCCCTGCGGCAACGGGGAGGAGGGAAGAAACTTTTGCGCGGCGTAAGGGTGAACTCGATTATTGACGTATCGGATGATCCTGACGACGAGAAGCCACAGCGGGAAGGGGAAAAGGGACGATGACGGGATGGGAGAAACACCACCGAGAAGGAAGGAAACAAACTAAGGGGGGTATTCGAAGGGGGGGTCTTATGGAGAGACGCACTCACAAAACAAATGGAAAAGATATCTAAAAAAAAGATCACATTCGACAAGGTGAGTATGCTCACCTTGTGTTGGAGGCGAAATCGCCTATCACTCGAGATCGGGGGGAAGAATTCCTCTGGGGCGGGAAGAATGGGAGACATTCCAATCGAACGTTACAAGTAAGGTCGTTGGGCCGGAGAGGATCAACTTTTTCCGCCCCTCCTCGGAAGGGGCTCATCAAAAACTTGGGTGCAAGGCAAGTCGAACTGAGAACGAGGAAGGAAAGAGGGGGGGGGTATCATGGAGTGATTTATGGAACGGGAAAAGAAAGGTGCGCAGGGGGAATACCGGCAAACATGTTGGCGGTTTGGACACAAGGCTACGCACGAGGGGAGAACAGTGACGGGCCAGGGGGGAGAGAATTTTCCATCTTGACGCACGTGTAAGTGTGGCAGAAGTGAAGGGGGGGGGGGGGGGTGTGGGGCAGAACAAAAACTGTGAATAGACGATGAAAAGCAGAAAGATCTGCTTTCTACGCGAAAATTTGAATCAAGGATTTTTGGGGGAGCTTGATGTAAGGAAGCTCTAATTGGAGAAAAGCAGTATGGACCCCTACCTAGCATACGGGGGAAAGAGTTATACCGGAACCAAGACCCAGTCTTCAGAGGGACAGCACAAACGAAGCGGGGAGAAAGATTTTCGCAAAGTAACGTGAGGTTGGAACCTTGAATTAGAGGGGAAGGGCGAAACCTTATCCAGGTTTCAGCAATTCTGCAGGCTAAAAAAAAAGCAGAATAGTCCCGTATCAAACTTGAAGTCAGAGCAGGGTAGGCGGGGGGGGAGGTGAGGGAGAGGGGAGAAACAGGGGGAGGGAGCGCCTCTATGAAAGCATGTCCATAAGCCCCGGAGGGGCGTGTGGTTCGAGGGAGGGAAAGGGGGTCAACCGAGGTCGGACCTAAAAATAATGAAACATGGCTCAGACCCCTCGAGAATCAGGGGCGCCACGTTTGAGGGGGGATGGAAGGACAGAGCATATGCATTCAAATAAAAAGGAGGTTCATCATAGGTCATCATGGAACCAAGCTCGGAAACCGAACAGACCAAATGCAGCATGGCCAATCGCGGGGGAGGTAAATTGGAAACATGAGCCAATGCGGAGCCGATTAGAAAGAAGGACTGGAGCCCAGGGGGCCTAGAAAAAGGTTAAACCAGCAGATATGAAATCAATTGACGACGCTTTGGGGGAGGAGGACGTACGATCTAACAGACCGGGTAAATGGGCGTGGGGCGATAAACTGGAAAAAGTAATGAAAAAAGATAGCAACACCCTCATTTAACAGCGTCATATACCCAGGAAAGTTTCCCTCTCAGGGGCTCTCTGGGAAGGATTTGCTTCAAAGAAGGATATGGGGGAGATTAAGGATCGACCTTATCGGAGGGAGGATGCTGAGGTTGCATATTCAACCTGGCGGGGGGGGGGGGGTTGCTCATGAAAAAAGGTTCCTCAATCACCCTGCCCAAAATATAACTAATGGGGGGGAAAGGGATAGGTGGGACTTGGTAATGTTTAAGGCCACAAATTGAGACCATTAGGGAGATACAAGCAATGTATTCAGCCCTGGCGCAGAAAGGGGGGAAAGGGAGTTCCTTGTCTGCAGAGTGGGGGGAATCATCCATAGTTTCGGCGCGGAGGCTTTATCAAATCCGCTCGTGAGCAAGAAGGGAAGGGGGGGAAAAAAAGCGGAGGCCAAGGTGGGCGTAATTCGATCGCCTCCGTCAGTGACGTCAGGGAAAACAGGTTAGAGAACCTTTCTCTGGCGATGGCTCAGGGAGGGTATGGGGAAAGGGAGGAGGGAGAAAAAGGGCAACAATTGTGCTACCAAAGGATGCGCAACAGGACTAAAGAGCGCACGTGGGGAAAGAGAGCGCCTAATCAGTCAGGAGGTCTATTTCTGTGAAAAAAAAGAAGTTTGTCATAGGATTAAGGCGCCGTCAGGGGGTCAAAAGAATCGTACCCAATTACTCTTAAACGGCACCCACAGACTAGACGCGGGTGGAAAGAAAGCGGTTACAAACTTTTAAATCCTCTATCGACCGAAGAGGAAGGGGGGACCTCGAAGAGGAGTTGACGTCGCTCTAGCGAATGCGGCTATGACTTGGGGAGGTCCAGACTCGATCACGGCTCAACGGTTTAAACGCGTGATAAGGGAAAATGATAAGAAAAAGCACAACTGACTAGAAGATGGTGGAAACCCGGAAAAAAAAAAGGTTTCAACACCTCGGTTCGATGGAGAGGATTGAGAGAAAGGAAAGAAAAAAAGGTGAGTGGGAAAGGATGAAGGCAATACTCCTACGGGATCGGGAAGGGGGGCCGATTTAGCCGGATTCCAACTCATCAAAGGCGGCGGTATGAAACTTGGACAGGAAACTAAGAAAGGGGGAAAGGAAAAAAGGACAGGGTAGACCGTAGGATGACAGAAAAGACTTCCGTCCAGAAGGAGGACTACGATCGGAATAGTCGTAATTCCAGACCGAGCTCTTATTGACTCGTTGCAAAGGGTGGGAGTAACCAGGTCACGAACACAGGTATCTGGGGGCTCGCGGTAATGGTGCGCCAAGGAGAAACCTTATTCTCTTCGCATTATAAACCATAGGAATTACCGACGGAGATCAGAAAAAGGAGAGGAAACGTATTAGTCCGGAACAAAGGGACCTGCTGACTTTGTCCAAGGCGCATCGTCCGGGCCATTGGTAAAAGTGGGGGGAACTGCAATATGGAAACCAACCCAGAGCTACGGGTCGATCTCCACATGTGAGGGAAAAGGGGGTGCTATAGAAGGAAACGATTTAAAAGGAGGAGAGGAAAAGGGGAAAAAACGGGCCATCACTCTGATCCAAAACTCTGTCTCTCACCTAAAGAAAAGGGGGGTTGATCAAAAAACCCAAATACGCAACTTGATTAAATTCTGAAGCCCATAACTCCCAGGGCTGATCTTATTCTTGGGCTACAATCATGGGGCGGAAAACAACTTAATTATGGCTACAATTCAAAACATACAAACGAGATCCGTCACCAGACAAAAAGTTAATTCCTACGTGGGAGGCCGACGTGAATGGGTCTAGAAAGGGGGACCCCAGATAAGAAGGATATCACTCACCATTCTTAAAAAATACCGTCAAAAAGTCACGTCATCAGGCGAAAAGCGAGAAGATAAGGGACGAGCAGCAGAGGGTACAGCAGGAGTGGTGGGGAGTCATCGAGAGTCTACTGACTCTTGGGGTCACCTAATTGGTTCAGACTCTGACAGGGAAAGGAACTCTGGTGGATTAACTTAGGGACATCCGTCAATCTAAGGGGAGAAAAGGGTTCTCGTCGTAATTGAAGTCACCGCCGGACAGGGCAAAAAATAGTGAAAAACCTGTCCTCATTGGGGTAGTCGGCCAAGGCTACCTTCGAAAATGAAGAAAAAAAATCGAAGTAGAACTCTGGTGCTGGCAATGGAGGGGATAAAAGGAAAACGGCCGAATGAAATCGTCCTTGGGGGGGGCTAAAGGAGGGGGACATCTAAAGTGATGGATGGGTCACTAGTCTGCGGGACAGAAGGAAAAAAAAAGTGCTTACTGGGTGCGGCAGGGAACGCTGTCCCCCAGGGGGCGACAAAGTAGGGAAGGGGGGTCTGATGCGCATTCAAAGTACGGGCCTGGCTGACAATCGGATACTGGAAAAGGTCAGACATCACCCGCAACTGTACTTAACTGTGGAGGGTAAAATCGTAGGGGGAAAAGATTTACCTCTGTAAAAAAAATAGTCTAAAGGATCCGGGGGGGCCGCACAGAAACCAACGCGGAAGAGCGGCATATCGCGCCTAGGGGGAATGAGACGGAGGCATCGTTGGACTTGGTTACGGTCTTTGGGCGCGGTCAAAGAAAAAAACCGTAACACTAAGTTGTGAAAGTGCAGGGAGTTACATAAGACGGTGACACAACCAAGGAATGCGGGAAATAGCGAGGGCAGAGGGCGCAGGAGAAAGCATGGGTCAATAAACGAAGGGGTCACCAGGGGAAGTATATTACTATCTAAAGTAAATGCTACCGTCGGACCGTGGGAGTGCAGGGAAGGAGAAAGATGATCAGTAAATCGTGGACCCCCCAAAAGGGGTCATTGTTGGAGCGGGGCCCGCAAGAGCGGAAACCGCAGAATGGGGCACGCATAAAAATTGTTGCAGCAAGACCAGAAAGATATTTCGTCCAAGGTTCCACTAAAGGCTCACCTATGCATGTCCCGGATAAGATTGAAGGACTAATTTGCCAACATCTAACACATTCAATTGTGTCGGAATACCAACATTTATTGGGAGAACGAACGCAGAGAAAATGAAAAAGGGGGGAAGGAACCCTCATTGGACCGGCCGTTGACAAGGGGCGTTCTGAACAAGAAGGTTAACTGCTTACCCGCAAGACGGAGGGGAAAACGGGCTAGAAAAAGTTGATAAAAGCAGAACTTACCAAGTAGGTCGGAAAGACGGAGGACGAAAGTCTTCTACGGAGCCAAGGACAATCAGAAACTTGATCGAGTCACCACCTCTGAGGAAGAACGCGCCTTTCTGCGGGGAGGTCTCTTCGACAGACGCTACTCAACAACAACGGAGGAAAAGGCTGTGGAAGGAGAAACTCAGTTCTGCAAAAGTAGGTTCATCCAAAGGAAGTGGGGAGGGCTCGGATACGTCGATAGATGGCAAGACAGATTCGCGCCTTCAATACAGTTGTGTCCAGCGGAGGATACGACGGGAAATTTTCCTTTTGAGCAGAGATAACCCCGCGCCCGAAAAAGGGAATGATACTGTTCCCGGCGATGTTCTACGTCGATCACGTCACGCCATTCCACAAACCGATCAGTGGGAAGAAGTTCTGGGGAATGAAAACGGGGGCGTGTGAATTTCGCAATCAACAGGGTTATCGGTTCAATGACACCATTGAGGGCAGGGGTGGTGTGTAAAAAAACGGGTATCTCCCGGGAGGATCCAGCTGACATGGGGTGAAAGCATAGGATCGAGGTGAAGGGGGGCGGAACCCATTATCGGGGTGGATATCAGGGGAAAGGGCAAGGTTCATGACAGATCAGGGCCACGGCAAGATCGCTTTCGAGGAAAAAGTTTGGCCCCGGAGGAACCTTAATAAAGGGATATGTGTGGTTCCACTCGATGTCGATGATGCTGCGAACTATGGCGGAAACCGAAATGAGAATCAAACGGCCAGGCAGATAAAAAAAGGGAGTTACGCCCAGCCGTTCGGACAAAAAAGCAGGCCGACTCGGGCCAAGAAGAGGAGTGCGTACAGAAATTGTCAATCGTGACGGTGTTTGACCCGAAGAAGGGTTATTTACACCTCCTAACGTTTTCGCAAAAGGAGTCGAGCCAAAAAAAAACTTTGCGGAGGAGGATCCAATTGGGGGGAGGGAGAGGATGCGAAAACTTTTGGGGCGAAAACGCGGCGAAGCTTGACGGGAGCAGCCGGGGGTCACCTCTTTTACACAGGGAGTGGTGCTGGGGATTGTCGGTACGGACGGGGACCCCGTTCTCCAGATTGTGAGGGGGTAGCGATGACAAATGATGAAAAATGAAGACACATCGTGAAAACACGTTTTCGCCAACTTGTTGAAAAGGTAGAAAAAGCAGAAAACATAAAGGTATAACGGCAATAAGTACAAGGACTACATGAATTATCAGCGGGGGACGACGACTCTACTATCAAACTCAATCCTTGGGCACTAAATAAGGACGTAAGTTGCTATTCCAAAATTGAACAGGGCAATCCTTATCCTAGTTTCCTCATGAAGGAAGTAAGGAGGATATGTCAAATGTTTTTCCTACGAGTGGCTTAATTGACGAGAAAGGGAACGGTACTAGAGTCTAAAATCACCTTCATATCAAGGCTATGGAGAAAAATTGTCTCTTAATGGACTCCTTCGGATGCAACAGGGAAGGAGACCGTAGAAATCGTTCAGGGAACCCAACTCAGGTGAAAAAAAATGGGGAAATTTCTTTCTCAATGACGGCGAATGTTCAAGGCGATTACGAATAGGAAGGATCCGGAGGGCTGCGTCAGCGGGTGTGTGAGCTCACACCGGATTGAAAAGGCAAAATGAAGGAGCCTCCAACCTGTTACCGGTAAAATAAAAAAGGAGGGCGCGGGTGGAAAGGGTGGCGGAATTGTGTAAAAGCCACTACGTTGAAACAAAAAAAAGTGAAAGGACGGACTCCGGACCCCTCAAGGGGACCATGGCCGGGGGGGGAATAGGGAAAGGATTTCCCCATGTGACGAAAGGTGGTGGATCATACCCCAGTCGCGATGGCGACGATGGTGGATGAGAATTCGGGGCTCCGGGGGGGGAGAAGGAAGAGGACAGTCCCATTTAGGTTTACCGGGAAGTAGGGCTCCTGTAAGGTAAAAGTTGGGCACCCCGGTTCGATCGCTCATTTCTGGGGGGAGTGCCTATTAATAGGGGGGGGAATCAAATACACGAAAAGAAAACGTTGACTACAACAGGGAGGCTAAAGATCCCTGTCGCTGTTGATGCGAGAGAGCATCCGTAAAGGGAGGGCAGGGATCGTCATCGTTCATCTGGTTTGAGAAAGTATATATCAAAACGGCAAACCATGGGCGCCAAAGGACATAAAGAAGATCTGTATACCGGGAATGAGGAACGGGGGAAAAAGGAACCCATTTTTGAAAAAGGCACGAGGGCAAACAGCTCATTCCTTGAACTATAAGTAATAAATCGGACATCGTAAAATTTCTTGGGAGGGGAACTACGATCCCCGGAAGGGGGGAAAAAGGGTAACTTAGTGAGTAGGCGGGGGAAGGGTCACGGAACAGAACATTATGGGTTCCACGGCCCAACTAAACGCTTTGACCCCCAAAGAGTTAGGCGTATGTGAGAGGGGGGATATCATCTCCGAAAAAAGTGGGGAAAATGATAATATTAACATGGTGGAGAAGACGACTGCTGTTGAAAAAGCTTTGGGATGTTGGACGGATCAACGGGCAGAGGAGGGGGCTGTTGCTTTAAATGGTCGGACAAATACAAATTTATCACCTTACCTGAAAAAGGGACGGGGATGAGAACTAATTGGACGACAAAACGATTAAACGGGACGCGGAGTGGAAAAAAATAGGGGAATAAGTGGTAAAAAAATGGCGCTTAGCGTCTTTTCCAAAGAGTGGGGATCTTACGCCGTTACCGGGAACGAAAAATGCGCGATAAATTGGGGGAAAGTAGACTGGGCTCCATGGGCAGGACCGTTCCAGGATATAGAGGACAAATCTAATGCAAGCGCGGCTGCCCTGAAGAACGAGAAGGGAAAACAGAGAAACCCGCACGAAAAGAAAATGGGGGCGTTCGGAAGACGTTACTGGGGGGGCAGTTTCGTTGACCTAAGTGAGGATGTCAGGAGAAGCCGATCAGAGCCTCGTAACGGGGTGAAACCAGTTGTATTAATCAAGGCTGGAGGGATCCCGTGACAACCAACAGGGGGGGTGTGGGAACTCCGAACAGGACCAACGGAGAGGGCTTACTGGATACAAACTTGCCGCCAGCGCCCGTCTAAGTGAACACCGGCTTATCAAGAACGACAGAGGGAAATCTACTGCAAGAGTCTAAGGGCAATGGCACCCTCCGATGTGGTACTCGTAGGTTACTGGTTCCAGGAAAAAGGTCTCTGAACATTAAACAAAACACCACGCCGGCGAGAAAAAAAGTTGAAGGGAAATGGTGGGTGTAGGAGGCACCTGGGTGGCTACCAAAAAAAAAATTTGTGGTCAAGGACGCAACATGGGGCACGCGGCAGCTAGGACGGGGACGGAATTTAATACATCGCAGTGCCGAACTGGGAAAGATGGCCGATCATTCAACTCAAACGAACTTCCATCAGGGAATTCTTTGTATATCAGACAATCTGAAACTTGGTACACCGAATGTTGGAAACCAGAATGCCAGTAACTGTCGTTACGGTCGCAGCCATCGAAAATCACCGGTGGGGACTTTGGCGCTCTTCGGGTGAAGGGTACACCGGGAGGTCAAACGTCGAATCAGGGAGGAAAAAGGGAACGCAATGACATCGGAAGGATGCGAATCGGGGGAATCAGATCTTACGACCGGAAGAGTGTTCTCACTACTTTGTTCCTATTTAGGGGAGAGGACCCTCTCTAGTTGGAAGTGATTTCAAACAGGCGCATGCGCGGGGAAAGGACGGGCCTGTAGGGGTGGCATGCGGCAACTGAGACGCCGATCTGGGAGAGGTGCGGCATTGAACGGATCACAAGGGGGGCTGCCCCGAGGAAGGAGCCGGATGACTCAGACTTAAGACCCATAGAAGGAGTCGAGAGACACAGAACACGGACCCGGTTCTTGGAATGTGTAAAAGCTATGAGCTGCGAACTCGTTCAAAAGAGCGGCTCACTTGATAGGCGTAACCACCCCCGAACCTAGAAGGCTCTGCAATCGTTTATAGCGAATATTTTATGGGGGGGGGGGGGGGGGGGGTTTGGGGGGTGTTGGGGGGGGGGGGGGGGGGGGGGGAGGGGTGGGGGCCGCGAATGCAAACCTGAGAGAGGGGTTCACGACAAGCAAACGGTGCATGAAGGGACACGTCACGATTAGCTAAATTCCACGGGGCAGAGCGCATTCGGGGCGCAAAACTTCTAATGGTTTGAGCAATTAGAATTACGTATAACAAATTGAAGCCTATATGTCCGGGATGTGGTGTCGGCACGATAGGGTGAAAGATCCTAAGCGTACGCCTGCATCACGGTGCGTGAACAAAGGGATATGCGATTGGGTTGGAAGGGAGTGTCTGAACTGATATTAAAAGGTGGCCCTGTGGGGATAAAACCTTGTTGACCGTGCAGAACGTGCACCCGATCCGTACCAAGGAAGGGGGAAAGGCGGCTTCCCCCGATCATGTCAAATGAGAACTTCCTTGCAGGGGGGCTTAAAACGATCCAATAATAGCAGCCGTGAAGACATGATTGAAGACGAAAACTCACTCGACAGAACGAGAGGAACAAGCAGATTTGGCAGGGGGAAAAGTGCAGTTCGACGAACTGACGGCAACTTGAAGAACGCAGAAGGGAAAGAAAAAAGGGCGCTCACTAACGGCAAAATGACGTCTAAAAAAAGAGGCGGACCTAAGAGATAGACGCCGCGCGGGGGGCAAGAGGGGCCGTCGTTTAGGAGGGGAAACCGGGGAAGAGGAATTAGGACCGCACTGTATTGGCAAAACGAAAGTGGGGGCTCTAAGTAGAAAAAAAAAAAACAACCGGGGTGTAATAAAGGTCGAATAGGCGAACAGTCAGGGAAAAGGGGCGTGGCTGCAAGAAAATCGTGGTCTCTACGCCTCACGAACGGCGAATCGGTTGCACCCGGCAAGAGCAGATTCGCGTCCTCTCTATTGGGGAAGAAGGGTGAAAAGGGAAGTTCTCAAATGTCGAAAAAATCGCAAGGGTAAACGCGGGGTCGAAAAGGGGGAAGGCAAGGAAATAGAGTGTTTGCTTGATGTAAAAGGTTGACGGTGCGGGGTAAATGACAATGTGGGTTAAGACAGTGACAGTGGAAATTAAGAGGGGGGGAGGCAACATTCGTGGATGTGGGACGGGAGGATCCAGGTCAGAAGAGGGTACGTAGGGGGAAACATTGGAAAATAGATAGGTCTAGGGTGGGACGACCCGGGGGGGAAAAAAAAAATAAACCGATAGCGCGTGGCAGATCGCTGAAAAAGGGACGCTCAAAGAAAAAAAGGTCCTCGATGGGGGGGACGATGTCGATGATAAGATCTGGAGAGCGGCGTCACCTCAAGGGGAAACCGAGGAAAATCCAGATAAGCAACTCGATGAGACTGAAGTGATTCGGATCAAATGAGAAATTTCTGGGCCACATCAAGACGTAAAAAAAAAAACCGTAGATGCAATAGCAGGGATTTCGCAGGAACTTAGTGAAGTTGGAAAACGGGATGGTGAGATATAAACCTCCGTCAGGAAATTCGCGCATTTGAAGGGGGACAAACACGAAAAGATGCAGTCAACGGTGGTCAACCGGGGCAGGGGGGGGTCGAGAAGGAGATAGGGAGACGGTGGGGTTGTCGGTTTAAAGGGATCTATCAGTGAGAGCGGACGATCAATAGAGTCCCGATTTGCAACCAAGTGGAAAAGAAATCCGGGGTTCTTGGGGTGACGCGAAAGGGAAAACCGCTCTGGGGGCCACTTTAAACGACAAGGAGGAAAAGGGTTCGGGCACAACTCCCAACCGAGTGAGTGGCAACGTTTGAAGAGGTACGACAGCATAGCACAGGGAAACACACAAAAAAAAAAAAAACCACCACTAAGAAAGTCTTATTTCTAATAACTTCGCAGATACCGTCAAAATGCAGCCAGCCGCGCGTCGACGCCCATAACTACAAGAATTAAAAAGGCGTGCAGAAGGGGGGAAACCCGAGGATTAAAGTCCTTAATCCGAGAGGAGTCAGGCATCGTCCGTGGGAAAACAACAGGCTAAACGAATGTTTCATAAGAGAGAAGCAAAACGGAAATCAGGAAACAGCAATCGAAACAGATAAACCTGAAAGGCACGCTAAGGGAAGAATGTAGCAAGGTACCAAGGCCAAGGAAGAGAGGTGTCGAACCCCCTCTCACTGGATGGGGGAGAGGGGAACAGGTGGGCTGGAAAGGGGGGGGTCACCCCAGGAAAGGTTCACGGGGGCCAAGGAAGTCCCGTAATCTGGCGGGGAGTGGAACTTCAGCATGGAGGGGGGAAGGGTATAATTGGGGGGGTGTTGACACTACACGGAGGCGACTCACCAAAACCAGGGGACGGTAAATAGGTCATGCAATCGGAGTTCCTGTGGGGTGAGTAATTTGAGAGGGGCCCAGAACTCATTAGATGGAACAAGAGGGGGAAAAAAAGGATAGATGGCGCGATTTTCCTCCATTTTTGCTATTTTGGGAGCAGGACGGGGAGGTCATTGGGTGGAGAGATCGATAGTCCATCCGGTTGGTCTAGCGCGTCTTCAAGTTCCGGTTGGACAAAACGGGATTCTGATCCTCCGTCTTGGGGGCCTAAACTGGGTTTAGCCGCGGCAACCCGCTTCTAGGTCGGGGGTGACGGTTCAATAAACAATATGGGGAGGAGAACCGGGTCTTACAAAGCAAGGCTCACGGAATCCAGGAGTAGTCATTTCGGTGGCGAAAGAGAACCTTCCGAGGGGGAGGAATTCTATCTTGTCTCGATTTGCTAAGGAGGCAAAGCACGGGGGGCAAAGGAACTCTAAATGACCTAATCTCTGTGACGCGTAACCATGTAACATCTTGATCAGCTTCAGAGGGACGGCCTTACCTTTCGACTATTGGGCGCGTAGATGAGATCTTAAGGGAGGTACGGGAGAGTTGCGTCAGAGATCAGTAATGGGTTGAAAGTCCTGGTGAATAAAAAAGAGGGATTATTTCATGAGGTTAAAGCACAATTTGATGCAGTGCCTACAACAACGAAGGTTTCACCCGCAGTTAGTCGTATTGCAGGATAACTCTAAAACAACACCAACGGAGTTAGAGGGGGGAGATAGAGGAAACGGAGGGTTCAAATACAAATTAGAAGGGGAATGAGTTCCGGGGTGAGGTTTACCACGCAATCATGGGAGGGCGTGACGCCTGTACTCTACTCACGAGTGTCGAGGAATAAGTAAGGGGGGAAGAAAATTCCTCGGAAAACTGCCGAATCCGGAGAAGGTAAAGAATTATGTCCAGGCCAGACGCGTTGACGAGCTTTGAAAAGTGGGCCGGGTGAACACCATCACGATCTGGGTGGGGGTTCTCGTTAATCATGACAGGAAATGCCCTCATAGCTATACGAGGAACGAACTCTGGAACTGAAAGAAGGGATTCTCACCCGGCCAAGATGCGTCCTGGGATGAATGGAATTCCAACTACTGACAACTGTGGGCGGAACGTATGGGGGGAAGTGCGATAGAATGCAAATAAATAAAATACCCGATGGTGTCAACACATGAAACTCCTTAAGTCGGGGGGGCGAAAGTACAACCGGTAAGCGTCCGCGCGACAAAAACTTTTTCTCAACCTAGCTGGGATAGCTAACATGACCTAAGTAAGACCCCCTTTAAACATTCTTGAAAGCCACTAAAAAATGGTGTAAACAAACTAAAATTGCTGAGACAGTGATAATATTTTAAACGGGGCTAAATCGGATATTGAATGAAGCCCAGACAAAACACAACGTCACCTAGAACTAGAACAAGGAAGGGGGTACTTAAACTTTGGTTAGGGACTGCCTCGTGGAAAAAAAGATCAGGAGATCCGCCTTCTGAAAGCCCACCGGATCCAAGGAGGGGGGGGGATGGAAAGTCTTCCTAACCTAGGACGCAAGGGTATCATTACTAAAGCGAAGGGGAAAGAAACATTTGGGTTGATCATCTATATAATAGTAGGCAACATCTCTACGAAATGCTCAGACTGATGTCGAAAGCGGCACTATCCAAGATCCTCTGCCGTTTCGGGTCTCCATACTAAAAATCGTATTATTTCAAGGGGACACACGCAAGTGAAAGTACATCCGGGGAAGCAAAAATGAAATAGTAGCCGGTAAAATGGATGTCAAACCCTCACGTCTTAACCAATTTTGCAGATGCTTTCCCTGTCAGACTGACCTAAAGCAGGTGAAAAGGCTGACAGGGAATTTTTCATTGGCACGCATATCCGTGGATGATGAGTTTCAGTAAGGAAAGGTGGACCGAAAGCCTATGCGGAGATGCTGCGTTCATTATCGTAACAAAATTAGCTGAATCGTTGTTCGTTGAAAAAATGAAATTCTCAAGTGGGGCTGGATTAATACCGCGGAGACGTATACAGCTATACAGCAATACCGATTAATGGAGTGGAATATGCGGTTAGAGGCTCTCTATGAATCTTGCATCGCGCAAGGGGGTAGGAAAACACAACACGCCGATCGGAATGGCGCTGGGGAGGAAGGGCTAATGCAATAGGTGTCTTAGGTTGGTCGACTCAAGAATGACTGGGAACAGCTGGAAAAGGCGGTTGGGACCAAGGGTGAAAAGGAAGGTGGACCAAACTCATTACAGTCAGTCAGAGGAGTAAAGAGGACGGGGCATGATGTCCGCCAGAAAGTCAGGTGGAGGGAGAAATGGCATGCGGGGGGGTATCTCATTGCCAGGCCGTGTCGGTATTGGAAACAGTGGTTATATTCCCGGGGAGAAATCCTATCAGCGACATCAAGCAGACAAGAGAGGAGATGTTCAGTGGGAAGCGATGGAACAGATGCCGCTCCGGGTCGGCAAGATGGTTGTTCGCATCGCCTATCTGTGGGAGGGGGGAGGAGATGGAAAAGAGGACTCCCCCCCAGAGGATCCGAGATCGTCCGGGGGAAATAGGTCAAACTCAAAGCGCTGTGGGGGGGGGGGCAACGGACCTCAAGGGGATGTAAGAAAAAATCAACACACACGTGGATAAAAAAAAAGACCGGATGGCACGATCTTGGAACGTGTTCACTTTTTCGACATCCTGGGAATGAAAGGCGCTGTGAGGGCAGGTTTAAACTAAAGTGCGGAAGATTACCTGTCGTCAGGAAAAAAAAGCAGGAAAGGCGCGATTGCGTACCGGAAGAGTGCAAAGATAGGGGTCGGGGATCTGCGGCGGAACAACTGGGAGGAGATGAAGAACTGAGAAAGGGTACCTTCGTAGAGTCGAATCAACGACATCTCACTCAAGGAGGGGGGAGGGAAAATAGAGATGCGATAGCGCAAAAAACAACAGTGGGGGGAGGGCAGGATCAGCTGGGAGATCAAAAGGGCCAGCTATTCTGTATGCACTCCTGGACCGAGGACTCTCATACGGGGATAAATCGAGATGTACGACGTAATCGTGTTTTGGGCCTGTTGTCAGCAATGCAGAAGGAGGACGCTAAGGAGGTCAGAAGGGACCTTGTCCAAGAACGTGCAAAGGCCGAAAGATCGATGGTGATATGGTTTATTTCCTGGGGGGGGGGGGCGAGTGAGGGTGAAAAGCAAATCCAATGGGTTTAAAAAAAAGAACGTGAAGGGGGGAACATGTGGGGCTATTTAAGATTAACAGGAAAGGGGGACGCAAAGAACGGTCCATGGGGGACTCGGGGGATTATGTAATTGGGGGCACCAGGGTCGTGGGGGGGGGCGATCTTGGCGGTAACAAATTTCATCGTTGCCGATAGGTAGAGAGCAGGGGCGACTCCATCTGGAACACAAGACTCCGACGGGGGGTGGGAATTATTTAGGAGCTTGTCGAGACCCGGCGAAGACTTCAAACTGTGGGGCAGATGAAATGCAAAAGTCCTGATGTATCCGAACAAACACGCAAGTGGCAGCGGCGAAACATTATTCCTGCGCTCTAAGCCGTGCTAGTCTAAAGTCAGCTTGAAGACGAAATTAAAAAAAGTAATGGTTGCGGAGACGCGCCTTGAATTCGGGGTAGCGGAGCCTAAAGACACACACAAAGATGAAGCGTATCAACCGTTCCGCGAAGCTAAAGATTTCGGTGAGGAAAGATCATTCGCACGGAAAAGAGGCATGCTAACTCGAGTTGGGGGAAAAGAACTTAGTTTCAAGACAGACGCTGTTCAGGGTGCTGGGGGGGGTCAAGAGGCCGTCTCAAGATTACGGAATCCAGGGAAAAGAAAGATAACCTCCGGAGCATGGGCGCCAAAGGGGGGACCTACTGGCAAGAGCCGCCAGATCGGTTCTATAAACTGATCATAAAATAAAAGGACGCAAAGGACGCAGAAATGGGAAAAAAGACTCGACGCAACTTACCCATACTAGAGAACAGCGCGGGGGACGGCAGCAATAAAGCACCAGAGAAACAGGAGGAAGCCTGTTTCCAGGCCATTCAGACCATGTACTATGGCGATGGGACGTTTCCAATACAGGAACATTGGGGAGCTCGGGAAAGGGAATACGACGAGCGAAAAAAATCCATAAACGATGGCTAATAAAACTGAATAAGATGTATTATCAACCGCGGGAAACCCAAAGGAGTCTCGTCGGTCTAGAGAAAAAACTTATTAACATGGCGGGGGACGTCGCCGAATAGGGGGGTCTTCTATGAGGCCAGGAGTCGTGATTAAGGAAAGGTGCGGATCTTCACCGCTGGCCGCCACGGCGCATACCACCAAAACGGTTAAGGTAAAGTGGTACAATGGGGGCGCGTGAAGGTTTTTTTTCGTTGAAATGTTCAAAAGTGGACTTTCTCTTAAGGACGGCCGAAGGAGGGGCAGCACAGGGAGCACGATCTGCATTTCCTCCATGGTGATTCAGAAGGTGGATCAGCGGTTTGAGGGAAGGAGGTCGGGTTGTGGATCGATAAAAGCAGGGGGGCCCACCTTTTACTGCAGCTTCCAGGGGAAACGGTTTTTCAAGGGGGCAAGCCAAGTTTCTGCATGGGAACGTGAAGTAGGACATTCGATGACTGCCGGGCGGATCCGACGAAGGGTCAACGAACCGTTTGGACGGCCTGCTTCTTGCGAGGGAAAAAAAAAGGAGGTCAGGTCTGGTTTCGAGAGAAGGGCAAAATAAGTATGTTATTCATTTCGAGAATTGAAGGAGAGATTGGTGAAGGGGAGATACGGCAGCACTTCATGGCCATTAAAAAAAAAAACGCTATCTAGACCAGGGGGACTGCGGAAAGGTAACACCTTGGTAAAAAGAAAAGTAACGAGCGCGTCTGGACGTTCTGTGTGTAGCGGCGGGGGAGAGGATCAGGGGGAGGGAAGGGTGTCCCATCTCGGGGGAATCACTTCCGGAAGCCGTTTTAATAGTGATTTATGGGGCATTCTGAACTACATGGGGTATTCTGGGGGGAGGCCAAACGAAGACCAAAGAGGTTTGCACCGCCGAGACACTTGTAATTTCCGGGAAGCAAACAACACGAGGGAAAGAATATGAAGGGCAATACACTGGATAGGGGCAAAAGCGTGGAGGAAGGATGTGGATCCAAGCAATAGAAACATGGACACTCAAACATTGGGTATAATCCTGAAAATGATGCGAGATGGGACCTCAATTCAGGACGCCATCAGAAGCAAGGGATAAGTCAAAGATCGTCGATAGGCCCCAGTCCTCTAATCTTTAAGGCGGCTTTTCAAAACATGGACAAGGGTGAGACGCACCGGTATCTTGGTTGGGAGGTTAGGGGGGGGGGCGCCATGGGGATTACCCGAAGATGGAGAAAATCTAGAAAAGGATGGGATTCTCGTCCTGAAAGAACGAGACGGTATTACTCGCCCCCGAGCGACTGGGTGTCGGGCAGTCTGGCCACCTGTTAGTTTGACGGGGCTTCTCTATCGAGGCAGAAGAAAAGCCCGAGAACGGGGAAACGCTCACCAGTTGAAGGACGACACGTAAAACGGGGCAGTAGCATCCCTTAAAACCTGAAAAGGGGACCCGGACGAGAGGACAAAGGTGTCAACACTACGGATCAAAAACCGGGGGAGGCCCCGGCAGTAACTATGGAAACAATCGAGAAAGAGTAAAGCGAAGGGGAAATAGTATTCACAGGTTCTTACCAAGGCAAATTTTCGAATTCACTTACTTGCGAACATTCCCTCAACCAAAACTGCACTAACAAGAAAAAGACACGGTTATGGGGTAAAGACGGGTTGGGGAGGGGGGAGAAGAAGGGGGGAGTCACCACCCAGGTGCAGATCCGCAACAAAAGGACACTGCATCACGTTCTGATCAAAAAGTGGGAGACGGGAAGACCGCTAGATCATGACGCCAATCATGAGCCTATGGCTAAAGGTGTCATACCCGATGACGGGGGAAACACAATTGCCTAGTCATTCCTCAAAGGCGGGAGGAAGGGCATCGGAACGGAGGTTTTCGCCGTTGAATTCACCGACCACAATTGAAAAGCGAAAACAGAGAACTCCGAAATGGTGAACAAGATATTCTACTTTGAGGGAAAGAGAAGGAAATGGGGCATACGAGGGTGAGCCAGTGTCATCGACCAAGTATTGAAGGCTTTAAAGGGCAGGGTCTTTCCTGGCGCAGGGGGCCGAAGGATTTCCTTGGGCCGGAATTTAAGAAAGCAATTGCTTTTGCGGGGCATTAAGGGGAACCACCCGTTGGCATCCGGGCCGAAGATTGGGGTCTCAAATTCTCATTGGGGCAGGGCGGTGAAAGAAACAGAGTAGCGATAGGCGAGAACCACAAAAAGCATCCCGGGCTTTAACGGCGTTTAAAAGAGGGAAACCTCGGTTCGCCGCGAAGTTATAGGGAGACCCTGTGTGAACACCTGAGACTGCATGGAAGTTGGATAACCGGTGCGAAGGGAACGGGCTGGCGTGTTGCCTCCAGTGAGAAGGGGGGGAGGAAAAGGAGTTTTTCCTAAAGACACATCATGTAAAAGGAGTTGAACAAACTTAAAGATGAAACTGTGGAAAAGCCTCGGAGATAGGCCGGCAGTTCTGTCCGGAGGACTAAAGGGGGTCTATATATCAGTCACGTGGTACTCGGGCAGGTAGCTTTTCTGGGGGGCCCTTTTTGTTTAAGAAAGGGTCTGCGACTCTAGCAATCTACTATAGGGCAACCACACTATCGTCTATGAGTTTATTTTCTCGGAGGAGGACAACTCGAGAGACCGCAGGAAAACAGAACTTAAAAAGCTAGAAGAGAGGGTTGGTGTGGACCACATGAAAAGATAGGCCCCAGAAAACCCGGACGTAACGATGTCTTTCCCACGTGGGGGGGGGGGGAAAATTGAAAATGGGTTCATCGGCCGGGGACTGAAATGTCTCCACATCAAAGAGCCAAAATTGTTACCGGACTAAAGTTGTTGCTAGATCAAAACGAGTGTGGGGAACTCACGAACTATTCACATATGTGGTGAACGCGGGGGGGGGTGCTACATTGCTGACAAGCTTACTGGCACTTTCTGAAGCGACAGGCTCTTCTAATTTGCGGAAACGAATGAAAAGGAAAAAGAATTACGTCATCAGCGAGTACGGGGGAAATCGGCACTAAAGGCCGTATTTCAATCGTCCGCATTCTGGAAAGTCTATACTCCCGGAAAAAAACTCTACACATGTTCGTCGAATGTGGTTCGCATTCTCCATCTACTCTCAACAAAATGAGTAGAGAAAGGAAATATCGGTAGAAAACAGTCGACTATAAAGGGACGGAGAAGGGGGAAGGTTGAAGAATCAATCAGCACGGCGAAATATTTGCACCCATGAAGAGTCGCAGATCCGAGGGATGAGTCCCTGGGGAGATGATCTTTTGGAATGCGGCCGGAGGGCTCCGCGCCGCGCCACAGGGGAATCAGTTAAGGCTGTCAGGGAAAAGGCAACAGAAGAAAGATCGGGAAGAGGGGTTCGTGGTGTCCCAGGAAACAGGTGATCGGGCGAAAGGGGGAGGCCCTGCTGCAACAGGTTCGCGATGGAGGTGAGCACAAGGCATGGGGACTCAAAGGACCTCGGAGTCAAGGGGCAGGTCTATGGAGTGTAGCTCCACTTATAAAATTTCAGTTCTGCAGGAAACAACATATAAAATAAAAGCTGATTCCGTGAATCGATATACTCGGGGGGCTCGGAGAACACTGGAAACAACACGATAAATACCATGGTTGGGTCCGCTGTGAAAGGATGCAGAAGGACCGTACAGTAACAGTGACCGGGAACCACCGGGTCATCTGAATGACGTATGGGATAGGGAAACGCACAGAAAAGTAGGGAGGGGGAGTAATCATGAAGGGAGAGAGGTAAAGATTATTTAGAAGAAGTGAAAGAGTAGTGTGGGACCAAACTTAAGAAAAGCCTGGGGTTGGAGAAAAAAACGGAGTACATAGCAAGGGTCTCGAGAGACGGCAAAACGCAGAAACTATGACCTGAATGTAAATCATGAAAAAGCAGGAGGAGAGGTCTTGGGGGTTCGTAGGTATACACGTGAGAGGCGGGAGCAATCGGGCGGGAGTTTTTAAAACTCGCCAGTTCAAGCCCGGGGGCAGGAAACTGGTACGAGGTCGGGCGACTGAGAACAGGAGACAGAAAAATGGGATTCAAAAAAGGAAATTTCATGGAGACCAAGTAGGGGGGGGGTTGACCGTAAGTAAGGAAAAAAAGATACGAAGACTGAGGGCATGATGGAATGCAACGGGCCACGAAGACTAGAACATGCCAAGGTCTAAGGCCACTCGATCCTGACAAAGAAAATGGGGGGGGCCATCAACCAGATTCACCCGGACAGTGGGTTTCAAGACAAGGCGCCGCCGCGGCAGAACCCAGGGCGGCCACAGCCAGATAGGACGTCCATCTCTAAAATGATCGGGGAACTGGAAGGAACGAACAACGAACTGGGAAGCGTGAGCGAGTCTCAACCGCGGGGACGACAAACCTATTGAACAGGACAGGTGAAAGCGCAAGGCGCGTAATGCTCAACAGGGGCGGAAACTTATTGAAATACTGAACTTCGGTAATTATCTGCTCGAATAGGGGGTCGGATATGAAGATCGCAAATGGGTAGGCGCTGAGGGGAGGGGAATCTGAAAACCTATGTGTGTTTGAGCAACCGCGGGAGAATGAAACAGTCTCTAAACGATGGTATGCGAAAAGTGCAGGCGTGGGTGTTATTGATTCAGGAAAAATAAGGGGACCATCTTTCGACATCGGGCCATAGAGGGGGAGGAGGACAGAGATGGCGGAGAGGGGCAAGACATGGGGTTGCGATGTGGGGTTCGGCCCGGGGCGGGGCTGAGGCGAAATGGTAGAAATAAGATCGCAGCAGTGATAAGACGTAAACAGGTGTTGTGAGGTCTATTCGCCGGGCTGGGGGAGTACGAGTCAAAGGTTGAGAGAGCAATTCTCAAGGATCTGGGGGTTGGGGGGTGGGGGGGGGTTGGGGGAGTGGGGGGTGGGGGGGGGGTTTGGGGGGAAAACGGCCAATTGGGCCGGCGAAGAATCAATCACAGAACCTGCGTGGGGCGTCCCAGAACTATGCTCACCATAGGGGGGAAGAAAGTTCTTGGAGGAGGGCGAGCTGATCACCGGGTCTCTTGGGGCTCAATAATTCTAAAAGGGCGAGGGGTGTCGTGGAGAGGGTAAACACTTGGAAATGTAATGTGGGAAACTGGATGGAAAAAACCAATACGAGACCGGGTGTCCTCGTAATTCACTTAACGTTTTAAAGCCGAATAGACAGCGAGGAACAATTAAGCAGTACTAGGGGGTAACAGTTCTCGACAAGTTCTATGGGGCCTTGGAGGGTCCAGCTCGAACTCGTGAATTTTCATTCAGGGGATAGTGGAGCGAATGGTGAACGCCCGCCGCATGGCGGGTTTGTAATACACAGATACGAGGACTTCAAACAAAAAGATCACTATTCGAATGCAGCT
>Ga0179593_1552050_pt1 | contig 22794 bp, 39 predicted proteins | sample CZODoug2_1_08_16_FD_185931 | JGI IMG/M metagenome (GOLD analysis project Ga0179593, IMG submission 185931) | Vadose zone soil fungal communities from Angelo Coast Range Reserve, California, USA - CZODoug2_1_08_16fungal (PacBio error correction) | ecosystem: Environmental > Terrestrial > Soil >...
CATTAAAAAGAAAAAAGCGTTGCCTACGCGCATCAGGTTTCTGCAATCCTCAGAAATTCGCTAAAAATTCATGAAAAATGAGGGAGGAAGTGGCCGTAAAATTTCTGCTTGGCCCGAAAAACCAGGAAAAATATGTTTCTAGTTGTGGGGATCTCGACCAGAAAAAAACACTAGAAGGGGAAATGGCGACGGCAGGGGAAAAAAGTCTGAGCCTGTGTAGATGGAAAAATGGTAGTTGGCGGAAATGTGTCGGTGAAGAAAACGTTGCTGAACTCCGGTCACGGAAAGTGTAACGTCACAAATAACAATGAAGGGGGGGTCAGCGGCAAGAAGGGTGGCAGTCAAAAAAAGAGTCTATGAATCAAAGGAAGGACGACGTCCTGGATTACGTGGTGCTCAGGCCGTCGCGTGCACGGGGGAGGCATGCATCGCCCTGAAGGGAAGCTTTTGCGGGGAGGGGGGGGGGAACCTCGAAAAAGGCTTGAAGAACAAAAGATGTTCCAGTGAAGAGAGAAACGGGCAGAGGGAACAGTACAGACCACGGCGGAAGACGAAAGAGGTCTCAAGAGAGATTCTATCTGGTGAACCTTTGAAAACTTTGGGCACGCGAGAAAGGATCCGCACAAGAGGGGCTCTGGAAAAAATGCTACCTCGTTGCGACCTGACATGGGGCAGGAGGGAAAGTCAGGGAAGAAAAAAAAAAAAAAAAAAAGTCCACCGAAAAAGACCACTGGGGGGGGGGAAAAAGGGCTCTGCTTAGGTGGAGGGGGGGGTTAATCGAAGGAAGGAGTGCCGCCTGGACAAAAGTCAGGGTGGAGATACTGACGCAAGGTGTGCGCAAGGGGGTGGGAAAATCGTGTTTGCCTGGGAGGACAGAAGAGTACAGAAAAGAAAAACCCGGAAAAGGGAGGATCGGGGGACGAGGAAAGGGGCCGTCCGACGAGGGGGAAAAAAGCAAGTGCACGAATACCTTGAACTAGAGGGGCCACACGCAAGCTTCGTGGTTAGAGAAAGTATAATAGGGAAAGTGATTCCCTTCGCGGAGAGGTAACGAAACTATCTAAACAGGAGGAGGAAAAGAAGTTCTGCCAAGCGAGGGTCATAGCAAGAAAAGAAGGTAATCAAATCACAACGTAGGAATGTCAGGGCGTGACAATAAAAAATACATAAATGGGCCGGACAGGAAACAGACGGGGGGAAACCGGGGAAGGGGGGGCTTTGCGTACTCGGGGGGAGGAGAAAGGAGAGCTGTGCAAAGGGGGGGGTCAAAAAAAGACACGGAGATGCTGCCTCGCAAGGATGGAGCGAGACAACGTAGAAGGCACACTGTCGAGTAGTAGAAGGAGAGAAAGGCCCTCGGGGAAAAGGGCAGACTCAAGAAAAAAAGTCTGCTAATAGAGGAGTGAGAAAGAAAGCACAGAAAAGGGAGCACGAGGCTCAGCAATGGAAAGGACATGGTCAGGGGTCCCGCTGATTTGACGAGGGAGAGAGGAAAGGGTCAGAGAGGGGGAAGGGGGGGGTCTTGCCTTGAGGAAGGAGCCCAACCCTCAAACAGGGGGCACAAACACAACGAAAAGTACAAGGTTATCCTAGTATTTGGAACTTGTGTGAGCGGTCCCGGAGAGTTCATTAAGGGTCTAAGGGGGAAAAGACGTATCAGTGCGTATGTCAAGAAAAAGGGAAGGGGGGCATAGAATCGGTCCGGTGATTCAAAGCCCGGGATGATTGGCGGGAAAGAGAACTGAAAATCCAAGCAGCCAGTCAAGATAGAAGAAGAAAACCGCGTACGCATACGCAAGACCCCGAATCGAGGGGACAATGAATGAAAATTCCGGGGGCTCAAAGGGGAAAAAAGAAGCTCACGGAAGTGAAAAACCTTAGCTGCGGGCAAAGAAGACAAAAAGGGATTTTAGGAAGACCGGAAAAAAGGGGGGGTCGGATGCAAACGAAAACTGGCCTAGGAAAGATGGCTGGGACGGACCACAAAAAAGCCTTGTAAAAAGGACCTTTGGAAACGCGACGGGGCGGACAAACAGTGCTTAAAAGAACGCTCTGGCACACCGAATGGGAAAAAAAGTCCAAGGAGGGCATATTAAAAAGGAAGAAGTACTATGTGGGGGGAGACTGGAAAAAGGCGGAGGAAAAGTTCGACTGATTCACAAGAAAGTTTCAAAAAAAAAAATATAAAGTACCGGGAAGTGAATGTCAAAGGAAGGCTAGGGAGGGGTCAAGCGACAAAGAGTTCCGCTTGGCGGCGGATCAGTCTCGATGAGGGGGGAGGGCCATTGAAAAAAAAAAGTCCTTTCACAAGAAAAGACGGTTGTTGTAATTCAAGTTCTAAAGGGAAAAAAATAAGGAGGCTCACGACAGCCCAGAAGAGAAAAAAAAATATCCACGGAAGAGGGGGGAAAGGGAGAAAGGGTACTAGGGGGAATTATTAACCAAGAAAGGCTCCGGGGGGGGGGGCTTTGTTCTGGGCGGGCGGCGTTGCATCAGCGGTGAGATTGCAAGGTCCGAGGGACTTCAGTGTACAAGGGAAGGGGGACCTGTGGGATTACCTGCGGAAAACCTAAAAAGTAGTAAAAAAACCCCACCATGACGCGGATTGGAGAGGAGTTTCAGGGATGTACTGAGGGATAGCCGTTTGTCACTTAGGAACGAAGGGGGGGAATAATCTCGAATTCTCGGTGAGGGCGAGCCAACCGCCTGCAGGTAAAGTGTATCGTACGGGATTGCAGGTCTAAAGGGGGGAAAAGAGGCGGCGGAGGGGGGGCTTTTTAAAAGTCCAAAACCCCTATCCCCGAAAAGGCACCGGACGAAGCAATCAGGGGGCAGGAGGGAAAAAAAAAGGCACTTCAAAAAGACGCCGGAGTCTGATGCAAAAAAGAAAGGACTCACGCGGGAAAAGAGCAATGTCGGAAAAAAACACATAAACAAGTTCTTAAATGAAAGACACCTTGGACTCAAAAAAAAAAAAAAAAGAAGAAACTTGAACAATTGGGTATTAGCTCTTATACTGGAATTGGGGGAGAGTGTGGGCGAACCGAATATTCAGGGAAAAAAGATGGCGTAGGTCTTCCATGGCGAGGGAAAAGGGAGATTCCCGAGAAATCGCTAGAGGAGGACCTTGGAAAGAGGAAGTAAGCAAAAAAAAAATCGTAAAAAAAAAAATAGGAAGAAAGGGAGAGGGGGAAAAGCCAAGTCAAGAATCGGGAGAGGTTCCTGAAAAATTTAAAAAGATCACAAAGGGCATAACATGTAAAACACACACCATAAGAGAAAAAGAAGACGAGGAGGGGAGGAATTTGGGGGAAATCGGGTCCCAGGAGGGAAACGTGCAAGCAGGGAATTCGTCCGAGGTGTCGGGAACAAAATAGAGAAGGAAAAAAAAACAGCTCCCAATGAGGTAGAAAAATTATTTCAGAAATATAAAGAAATATAAATTCCGAGGAAAAGCGCTGGCAAAAAAGCCTGTAGGATGATGCCGACTAAAAAAGGAAGGAGCCCCAAAAGGACAAGTAGAAGGGAGGTCCTGGTGAAAAAATCCGACCAAGAGAACAAGAAAATCGAAAAAAGAAAAGCAAGGAAAAAGATTGAAAAAAGACAACCAATGCATGAATCCACTCATCGAAAGAAGAATCAGGAAAAGAGGCGACCAGAGCCAAGAAAAAGCGCAAAAAAAAACGGGGGTTATTCAGGGGTCACAGAACCACTTAAAACCCGGGAACAAAGAAAGGAAGTGGGGTGTTTGGTACTTGTCAGAAAAGGATCATTACAAAAAAAAACATAAGCGGTATGGGGGAGGGAATAGAAGCATCAAAAAAAATCCACTTGGAGAACGCTGAAAAGAAGAAGAAGATGGGATAAGATGGAGCACAGAGAAACTAGCTCGAGAAATCCATGCGCAGGGGACACCCAAAAACAAAATACCCGCCTGAGAGGGAGTCCTAGAAAGGAGAAAAAGATGGCATTGCCACGACTCGGAAAAAGGGAAAAAGTCTTCAGTTCAGGTGGTTGGAAGGATTCCAAAAAATCCCCTGGCGAGTCTTTTGGGGAACGAACCAGTCAAACCCACTATTTCAAGGCCCGAGGGGAGGGTGCTACTATTTGTGGGGAATAGGAGGAATAGGATCCTGGAGAAAAATGTTGTGAAGAAAAGGACGCAGGCTTTGGCGAAAACGCCTTTTCCGGGTGTCGAGAAGAGTGGAAGGAAATCTTTGGATGGAATACGGCTTTTATGAAATTTAAGGGGGGGGAAAGAGCTTTGGAAAAATAAGGGTATGTAAACGACTAGCAAAAAAAATATTGTTACGGGAGTTCTGGGAGGGGAGGCTCTAAAAAGGTACGAGCCGCGCTGCTCTTTGGTCTTTGGGAAAAACCCACCCTAAAATTTATCGGATGAAAAGGGATGGTGTGGGGGGCACAGGGGTCCGGGGAAAAACAGAAGCTCTTGAGGGGGGCTCACGAAAAGACAAACTTTCACCAAGAGCGCTACAAGATTAAGAAAGGAACCAATTCAATTCATAAAAACATTCAAAAAAAGTGCAGACCGAGTCTACACTCTATTGGTGGGGTGTTTTTCTAAGGGGGAATTAATGCAAGGAAGTCATATTCAAACTCAGAAAAAGGGGAGACAGAAGAAAGGTGCTCGGGCTACGAAGATACTTATTAATGGTGTCAGAATTTTATTAACGGGGGGGAGGGTTTGGCGGATCCAAAAATCTAGGCTAACTGATCTCAAAAGACGACGCAAACGAGAGATCGAACATTTAACACACATGGACAAAAAATCTGAAGAGGGGAACAAGTCCAGAAATTGCGCAGGAAGGGGGAAAGTCTTTGCGAGAGTTAAAACATTTTCAGAGGGGGGAGGTGAAAATATCATTCGACAATAGAGGAAAAAGGGATTTGTGGAGAGAGAGCTCAGGACTACCCCGGGTCGAAAAGTCGGCTCAGAGAAGAAAGACTGAACCTTATTGAACGGTTACTGGGGTCCGTGATGAGGGTTCGGCGGGGATGGTAGAGGACCATTCCTCCATCAAAAAGGGAAATCGACTTGAAGAAAACGCGTAGAAAGAGGTGGTTCAAACGCGAACGCGCCGATGAAATGGAAATCCATGGGGAAACCCAAGGAGATAAGTTTGTAAAAGTTCTGACCCTTATTTAGGTACGGAAATAAATGCTGGCTGAAAAGAAAAACTCGCCAGGTATGGTGGTGAGTTTTGAAACATCCTATCAGGCAGGTCGATGGGCTGAGAAAAGATTGAAAATTAAAATTGGAAGCAGTTTGGAAAGAATCCTTCAGCGACCGCAGAGGTCAGCATGGTCGCGCCCAAGCAAAATTTGGGGAGAAAGAAACGTAGAAACGAAAAAGGGGTTACTACAAGGGTCCCGTGAGGGGACTCATGCCTTTGAAAAGTCGGCACGGGACGCGTTGAGGAATAGACGTTACGACGACGGGGTGAGGGAAAAGGAATTTCGAAAGGTAACCTGACAAATGATTTCAAAAAGAAACAGGCAGGGGGCAAGTACTCAAAAAAAGAGTCACCGAGTCAAGCAAAAACCAACTGATGAGGGCTGCAAGGGGGAGCGCGAAGCAGTTGAGGGAGGGGCTATGTCCCATGAAGGAGACCTTGAAAAAGACGGGTTATTGAAAGGAAATTGAAAAAAGGAAAGGTATGCGATCAAACCGGGTCCATCAAGGAAAACTAAAGCAACGCTCGAGCCGCCAAAAGGGCAGATGTTCCTCTAAACAATACATTACAGAAGGAATGCGATTAAAAAAGTAAAGGGAAAGAGAATTGGGTTCTTGGCAAGCGAAACATGAGGAAAGGGAACCCGTTTGGCCTAAAAATCCGTCGCGAAAAGTTCGAGAAGAAAGTTGGAGGGGGGGGGTGGAAAACCTTAGGAAAAGAGCGTCATCCGAAAAAGGGGAAAGTCCCAAAAAAAGTCCATACCGAGGGTTTACCGCAAAGCTGCAAAAGGGGTCTCAAGGAACACTTTACTCGAGATCCCGGAACCCGGGAAAGGGTGGGAAAAGCGAAAGATGCCTTCGCACCCGCGACAACGGTAGCACGTACGCGGGAAAGGAGAAGGTCGATCTTGAAAACAGCGATAGGGGACAAGAGAGAAGGGAAAGGTGGTCAGGAAAACGAAATCCGAAAAAAAAAGAACATGATCCCCAGGCCATCCGGCAAAGACGATAAAGGGGAAAAAAATCTCCCGGGAAGTGCAAAAAAAAATTCCGTAAGGGGAAACGGAAGAGCCTCATGAAGAAAGCAACCACAAGTTCCTATAGAAATTGAAAAAAAAACCGGGGGTGAGGAAAGACGTGGACAGAACTACTGCTTGGAATTGTTCACAGGGGGGAAAAAATTTCCAAACTGCACATGAGCTTCTAGGGAGGGCTAAGGGAGCGAGAAAAAATCCTGTAAAAAAGGACTTGCGTGTCATCCAATAAAGTTTAAAAATCAATTATGAAATTATAGAGTAGGGAGGAAGTACTTTAAGCCCGTAACCAACTCTAATTTAAGAAGATGTGCCAGAAAGGTTCTATGATGCCAGTCCGGGGGATTAAAAACATCAGAAAAAACATAAGAGTTAGAAGGCTGTTGGGGGGTTGTCAGGCCTCGGAACCTCGCAGGCGACCTGATGGAAAGGAAAAAATTGGAGAAGGGGACAGAGTCAAATGTGAGAAAACCAAATGAAGCTCGACGCAAAAAAGGTTATGGAGAGAAAGAAAAACAGAAATCAAAAGGTGCGCTTCCTTGGAAAAGGAAACAAAAAGGGGAAAAAAAAAGTTTTTTTAATAAAAAAAACTTTGCTAAAAAAAGGTCCCCCCAGAAAACCCATGGTCTGGACTTCCCACTTAGCCTAGTTATTGGACCGAGCCGTTTTGAAGAAGAATACCGAAACAATAAATAAAACCAGGGAAGCCAGTAAATATCCCGATTAAGAAAAAAAATCCCAAGGAAAGACTCATGAAAATCCGAATAAAAAAAAAAGGCGAAGGGGACTTAAAGGTGTAGGGGAACGCAAAGTCCCGCCCGATTCGATACCAGGGGATCCCACAAAAAACCTGCCATCAGGAAGAGTTGGTTGGGGGGGGGAACGCCCGAAAAAAAACGAAGAACAAACTTTTGGAACCTTGCGTGCGAAGCCTAACGGGGAAAAAAAATCAAAACGAAAAAACCCACTGAAGGAAAGAACTTGACGAAGAAGTTCTAAAAAAGGGGAAGGCGGGGAACAAAAGACGCGGAGGAGGACTTTATGAAAAAGCACTCTCGGGATCAAAGAGAATACCGAGTCCAAAAGCGCTTCCCCTAAAGAACTTCTTAATTGGGAGAAAAGGGTCTGCCAGATCCTTAAGGGGGGGGCGGCATAATCATTAAAAATGTGGGGTGGGTCTTTTATGCACAGGAATGGGGAAAGGTCCCAAAGGACCAGAAAGGCTAGGATTGCTTATGCGTTTTGGTGATAAGAAGCTTGAGACAAAAAAAATTTGAACGGAGAATGAGACCAAAAGGTTTGCGGAGATCCGAATAACCCCAAAGGGAAGGTGCCGTACTGGCTTTGGGGGGGGAAGAAAAGCGTTGAAAGTGCGACTGAAATGGATGCGGGGGAACTGGGAGGGTTTGGGGCAGGGGACGGGAGGTGGGGGCTTGGGGTAGAGAAAAAGAGATGGGAGGAAAGGTGAATGAAAAAAGAAGTTGTTCCCAAAATCCAGCTAGAACGAGCTAAATACGGACATAATTGTTAAAATTTTGGGGGGGTTAAAAAGATGGAAATAACCGGCGGAACTGCTTGAGGAAAAAATCGATGGGGAAGCCACCTCGACAAAGGGGAGAACGTCGGATAACGAGATATGTTGTGCCACCACTGCCGTGAAGGGTAAGGGGGGAGGGGGGGGGGGGGGGGGGGGGTCGACGAAAGGGGGACCCAAGAGGAAAAGACTGAAAGGAAACTACAACGTATCAAACCAGCAGCAATGAAGTCAATACCTCTGGAGCTACTAGGGTGTTTGATCACTGAGAAGGGGCTACCTAAAGGGCCATGAAGGGTTGCGCCAGGCTCGAAGTAGGACGCTGGGTCTTCCGAAAGGAAGGGTTGTAAATTGAAAGGTGGAAGGGGGGCTGGCATCAGAGAATTTAAAAACGGAATCCCCCGATGATTACCGGATCTTTTAATAAAGCCGTGAAATACGAGAAGGGGGAGGACCACACTTGGGGGATAGCAGGAAAAAAAAATGCGCGTGGAGGCGACCGCGAGGGGAAGGTTGAGAGATGTATTGTCATGAAAGGGGGGACGGGGAAAAACGTACAGAGAAAGACCCAGACAGTGTTAAAGGCCCCTTTACTACATGATAGATGACAGGGCAAGCCTCCGAAGAAGGAAGGAAGGCGTATGAAGAAAATCATTGTGACGAGAAAAAGCATGAAAGGACCTTCAGGCTGGATCCGGATGAAAAGGTAGGTCGGGAGGAGCACGAAAATATTAAACCCAAAAAAATAAGCGAGGACTCAGATCGACGGGAAAACGTCAAGACCGGAAAATTACTATACAGAAAGGTTGGAGACGCGCGAATCAGAGGAAGAACTATACAACAATTTCGGATTCATAGAGAGGATCCCATATGGGTGAGCAAAACTGGGAAGGAAACCCTTAAAACTACGAAGGCGGGGCGGCAACCAATACGCGGAAATTGGCTGAGGCCCCCTGACTGGATGGGAGAGCAGGTCAGGAACGTAAAAAAGAAAAAAAAGGGAAATTGACCCAACGGGGGGGTCTAACGCAGTTTAAAAAGATCGCCAGATTCCAAAAAGGTCCCAGGGGGGTAGAGGAAAGCCAAAAGGAGGAGGGCAAAAGAACGGGGTACTACTCAAGGGCCGAAGAACCCTCAAAAAAAAAGAACTGAGATAATAGCTTGGCTGGCGCATAAAGGTTCAGAGAAGAAGATTGAATTGAAATTGACAAGGTACAGACAGGACAAAGTGGGCGCGTGGAAAAGGACTGGAACTGTCAATTCAGGGGGGGGAAAGCCATACACAGGCCTCGATCAGTGCCGGAAATCTCGAAGATGAATAAGAAAGCTTGAGGGGGGACGGAAGGGTATGGAAAACAGTACCGGTCAACCTTTGAGAGTCTGAAAATAAGAGGGGGGGAAGGGGAGGGGTTCCGCAAAAGGTCGAGTTCATCCTTAAAGGGGAGAGGAACGAACCCCCTAGAACCGAATGTAGTCCGGGACTACCCTGGGGGGAACCGGGCAGGGGAAGTTGCGTAAAAAAAAACCAGACTAACTTTTGCGGGGTAGAGACATGGGGAAAGTTGGGGGAGAGGTGAGATTCAAAAAAGATGGATAACTGCTAGATGGGAGGTCCTTTGAAAAAGGGAAATCACCAGGGGAAATTAGGCGATCGGGGGAAAAAAAATGAATGTGCCGAGTACCCAAGGGCAAAAGGAAAAGAACTGATTAACTCAGGGTTTGGAAAGAAAATTTGGGGAAAAAGAAATAAGGTGAGAAAAAAGCGGGACCATAACTGTCCTCGGAGAGAGCCCGGAAGAAAAGGGGCGCGGGAAGATGGCCGAAAAAGTGGAAAACCATCTGGAGAGGGCGCGTAGGAAGAGAGAAACAGATAGCGCGGCTTGGACAAGCCTGGGGGGGAAAGGGATTTTCCAGGTGCCAGAACAAACAGCAAAGCTTGAGGGCCTTCCAGTGCATACAGAGAAAAAGTCGGTTGAAAATGAGCCTCTACTCATGTATAGGGAACGTCACTAGGGGAGAAGTCAACAACCCAAGAGAGATAGTTCGAAACAAAAAAAACTAAGTCAGCGAGTGTGGTAGGGGAAAGTAGCTGGGCAAGGGGTGAAAAAAAAATTCTGTAAACTTCAAAAAAGCGGGGGGATAAGGAACTATAATTGTCCTGCATTTGCTGATCAAGGCGAAACATCGCAATGGAGGGAGCTCTGACAAAGTAGAGGAGAAAAGATTCAAAGAAAAAAGACAAGGAAAGGTCGAATAGCAAAACGCGTAAGTAGCTATTAAAAAAGAAAACCAGTAGTAGAAATAAAAAAACAAGAAGATTAGAAAGAAAAAGAGGCGGGGGTGGGAGGTGAGACTCGTTCGATCACTGATGACCATTGCCGGAGAGTTGTCGAAAGGGGGGGGGGGGGGAAGGGCCCATTGAGGGGGGGAGAAAACAAAATAGAAACATCTAACAAAAAAAAAACGTCAAGTGGTAAGAAAAAAAGAAGAAAAAAACAAATGGAAAAAAAAAAGATTTAATCGGGTGTAGAAAGAACAACCTATCAAAAAAACCTCTGGGGGAAAAAAAAGATAAGGGGGAAAGGGGAGAAAAAAACGTTGAGGGGGAGGAAGAAGGGGAGTCTCGGTCCTAGATGTTTGAACCTTTAAAAAAAACCCCGGAAATCGTCAAGGAGAAAGAAAAAGCTAAAGAAAAAAGTAACGAAATCGCCTGAAAAAAAAACCCTCCCCATGGGGCCCACTTAAGAAAGCTATTCAGGGAAATCTGGGAAAGCAAAAAAAAGTCTTGGGGGGGTATTCATGGAATATAACCAAAAAAAATTCTAAAGGAAAAAAGTGGATACAAATCCCTGCAAAAAAAATAGTGGGGGGGGTCGCCAACCAAACGACAAAAGCAAAAGAGGGGTCAACTTTCCGGAATAAGCAGAAATGTAAACGGACAGACTTCCATCAACCAAAAAATTGAACTAAGAAAGAAGCCGAATTTGAGGGTTGGGCAAGAGGGAAGAGGAAAGGGGACTGCTTTTGGAGGGGTATAGACTCTCACCAACAAACGGAGGAAGGGGGAAGGGGGATCATTCCCGAAAATGCAAAAGAAGGAGACATCAGGGTGAGGGGGGGGGACATCCTAGAAAAGGACTAGAAAAAAAATTCAATTAAGAAGCAGGATGGGCTTTGACCGGTTACATCAGTGAGCTTAGAAAGACCATAAAAGGGACTAGGATTTGAGTTGTGAAGGGGGAGGGGAAACTAGGGAGGGGCAGGTATCTGCTAGAAAAATGGACCTACTCGAATAGGGGACTTGGATGAATAACAAAAAAATGTTGGTGCGCTCAGGGGAGGGAACTTTGTGAAGGGAGCGTTTGGTTCTGTTCTGACAGGATTGGATGGGTTTATGTAAGAGGTTCTGGAAAAGGAGAGAAGGATTTAAATAAAATAATATGGGAAAAAGGGGTGAGATGGGGGGGGAGACACGGCCAAGAGCCAGCTAATCTCAACTTTGTTACGGGAGAAAAAGTGTTTCATGCCTTGAGGGGGGGGGACGGCTGAGGGGTCCTTCGAAGGGAACGAAAGGGACCCTGCAAGAAGTGGTCTGGGGGATAGGCAGGCGGATTCCCTTTTTGCGGGGGGGTTGTCACAAGGGAAAAGCCGTGATTGGGGCGATTTCGAAAGACCGCCTAGGGGTTTTTTCAACGACACCCATGAAGAAAGGCACTGCCCAAAAGGGGAAAAGATGGAAGTCCCGAAGAAACAAGAAAAAAGGGTAAAACATGAACCAAAATAATTTGGTACTATTAGGTTGGTGGGGGGGGAAGTTCTGATGAGAATCGGCCAATAAGGTAATCAAAGAAAAAGGTCGTAAAGAAAGGGGGCGAACGTTTTTCTTCAGAAAGGGATTGTCGAGAAAAGGTGCCAACTTTGAAAAGGGGAGGACTGGGAAGGCGAAGGGGAAAAATCAAAAAAACCGCAGTAGCCGCGCCGAGGAAAGCCGTGGCAGGGAAGGGGCAAAATTTTACAGGAGCTTTGGGGGAAACTGAGAATGCGCAAGGGGGTCAGGTTGCGCCAGGAAAACCAGGTGGGGTAAAAATTGGTTGGAAAAGGAGACCAGAAAAAGGAGGGTGGTCTTTGGGGGGAAGGGAAGGGCTGAGCAATTCTAGAGCAACGAGGTATCGTCTTAAGTCCAAAGGCCATAGGAACATACCTTAGGGGGGAGGAATGCAGGCGGGAGGGGGAAGGCAGGAGCCGACACCTGGAAAAACGAGCACAGGAAAAAAGCCAAAAGTCCAATCCGGGAGGTTTCTCAGGTGAAAATCAGGGGAAAAACGTCAATAAAGAGGGGAAAATTAATACATACGTCCTAAAAGAAAGGCTCTCCAATCTCCGGAGACACTGAAAAACAAGGAAAAAATGAGGAAGTAGGAATTGCTCGTAATCACCTTGTTTGAAGAAATACAGAAAAAACGCTTAAGAAAAACTCGGAAAAGATTTGAGGGGGGGAGGGGGATCCGGACACCAAAGCGAAAAAAAAAAGGTGGCTCCGAGGTCGAGGGGAGGAACCTACGTTGAGGAAAATAAAAAGAAAACAGTTGAAACGCCAAATGCCAACGGGACCGGGGGGTCTCCCTTTACAAAAAAAATTTGGGGAAAGGCGTGAACAAATTACCGATGGGTTTGAGGGTCCTGGGAAACGGGGAGAGAAAGTATCCGAAAGTCTTCTGAGGAGTCCCGTTGAGTACTTGTAAAGAGTCCGAAGGGGGGACCGCATTCTAAATGAGGGTAGAAAAATAAAGGGAAAAAGTCTGGGGGGCGTCGGGCATTTGACAAGGAGAAAAGTCCGGGTGGAACTCAAAAGCAAGAGATCTGACAAAAATCTGGTGAGACAACACCAAAAAGGGGGGAAAGATTCGAAGGATGATCTGGGGGGGGAGGTTAGGGGCAATCCGGAGATAGGAAGTCAAAAGGGGGGGAAGCTAAATAACTTGTTGGGAAACATACGAAGCTCTTGGATCAACGAACGGAGAAGAAAGGTTATGAAATAGGAGAAACGAAAGGAAACGAAGATCAGAAGAGAATATTGAATAAAAGGTACCTGGTCGGTGCCTGCAGAGGGGGGACCCCGGAGGGAAAGGAAATTCCTGAGATATCCTAAAAGGGGTTTTCTTGGGGGAGGATGAAATCAAAGCAAAGGATGGCGAGGTAAAAATCTCGAAGAGAAAACTTCGGTGAAGGGGACTTTCCAGGGGGTAATTTTCCAAAAAAGGCAAAAAAGTACCTGCGGGGGAAAAAAAGCGTCATAAAAAAAAAAGTGTCATGAAAAAAAAAAACATACGTAATGGCGAGTTTTGAGGGGGGAGCGCTTTCAGGGGGGGGGGGAAGTTCTAAAGGTGGACGGAAAGAAAGGGGCAAAAAAGAAACTGGTCAAACCTGAAAAGAGTTCACTAAGCCGATGGCCCAGAAAATAGAGGGGCTTGCGAGAAAAAAAAAAAAATGGCGGGAGTCCAGGGAAGAAAAGGGGGGACGTATCCAGGAGAGAAAGATCTTAAATCCAAACGTTGCCGGAAGTGAGGTTTGAAAAAAAGTGTCTAAAACGAAAAGAAAGGAGACTGGACTAAAGGAAACGAAATTGATACGCCGATACGATCCTCGTACGGAGAAAGGACTGATCCTCTCCTCATGGGAAAAAAGGAGGGAACAGAAACAGGCCGGGGGATCGTCAAGTCCCAAAAAAGAAACGTTTTCTCAAAAAGCAACAGAAGAAAGGGTTTAGTAACTTATCGAAGGGAAATGTACCCAGAAAGGGAAAGCTCGAAAAAAAAAGGGAATAAATGGCCAGAAAAGGATGTCACAAAAGGCATCTAAGACAAATTCTCGGCCTTTTTCTCCTGCAGGGGGAATCAGTCAAAAAACCCAGAAACTTTTTGCATAGGAGGTAATGAGGAAAAAAAGGCGTCAGGGCAGGAGGTCAGACAAGAAAAGGTAAAACTGGCCTGAGAAACTCGTGGTCGACTATGAAAGGAAATTAATCAGAAAAAAATAATAGGGTCATTGGGGGGGGGGGGGGGGGGTTACTGGAAGGAATGCGGGAAGGCTGAATAGAACATCAGTGTAATTGAACATTGAGTCAGAGGTGAAAAAAGAGCTCTGCCAACTAAAGAGAACAAAAGAATGAGAAAAATTTTTCAGGGGGAAAGGAAAGAGAGGTCGAGAAAGGAGCAGGGTGCCGACAGCCATTCCGCCAGGTGGAAAAAAGAAGGTCTGCCCCTCCGAAGGGGCCCCAAACGTGGGGGGATTGAAAGTGACAAAAAAACCTCCCCAAAAAAAATCTCCCGTTGAAAAAGACCAGTCAAATCCCGTAGAGAGCAAGAACCAAAGAACAAAGACTTCTCAAGGAAAAAGGGCGGCTATGCAAAAAGAAGGGCTTCTTAAAAACGAAGGTCAGGAGAAGGAACGCCTATTCGAAGGGGAAAATGCAGAATATCCCTGCCATCACGGCCACTTTGAAAATAGCGGTTTGGTTACGGGGGAAAAAGGAAATCGCGACTCGAAAATACTAGACCCTACTATTGGATGCGCGGGGGATAAGCTCAAAACAGGAAAAGCCACTTGAGAAAGGAACCGTATTCTTTAAAAGAATGCGACGCTATCAAGGGAGAAAGAATAGGGAAAGAATACGCTGGCAAAAACACTTTCTTTGGAAAAGAGTATGAGAGAAAAAAAAACAACAGGGGGGGGAAACCCGCCTGCCGAGGAAAACACTAGTCAAAGACTCCGCACGGACTTAATGGGGAGAAATAGGGAGAAAAGCTCCGGAAGGAGCTAAAAATCACAAGGGAAAAGCTGAAAAAATGCTGGTGGATTGCATTTCAGACTTAAAAAACATACCCGCTGAGAGTCATGGGCTTTTGGGGGAATCCTGAGTCCGCATAGGGGGGGGGGGGGGGGGGGGGGGGGGGAGGGAAAAACCCCCAAACAAAGGAAAGCTTTAGAGGGGAGGGCTGATAAGGAAAAAATGCCACATGGTATGAATAGGCTACTTTGGGGACTGACTAAACCCAAGAAAAAGGTTGTTTCGCTAAGGAAGGGTACTGTTCTCAGAAGGGAAAAAAAAAAACCAAAAAAAAAAAACTTGTTTAAGGAACCGAGTGATTCGGGGGCCCCTCTGGGGAGTGTTTTTCTGGCGATAAGGAATTTCTTGGGGAAGGGAAGAGGTCAACCGGGAAATAGAAATAAAAGAAACGGCCAGGGTCAGATAAAAAGATAACAAAGCTTGAACTTGCGGCGGCGTTTATCAGGAAGAATAGAAGAATCCCGAGGGGAGTGCGCGCGGAGGTTTTTCTCAAAAAAAAACGGCATGAAAAAGGGGGCCGGGGGGAGATTTTTCAAGAGGGCATTGATTGTTTCTCAGGCTGTATCAAGGAAAATTTTGTGAAAAAACCCTCAGGCCAAGGAACGAAAAAAGGGAAAGAAAAACGTACATAAAACAAATGCCCTAGACACACTACTGAAAAAGCCGCCTTACCCGGGGAAAGGTTTGGGGCAAGGTTGGTTGGGGGGGGATCTGATGGTGGGGAGGGCAAAGAGTCAAAATCGTTAGAAAAGTCTTGTGGGAAAGGCGGTCTTGGAGAGGCCTCGCGCAATTTTCTTGAAAGAGGAAAAAAAGAAGGTCCTAAAAAAAGGGGGAGGCCACCGGGGTTGGGGATTACTGCGAAGGAAAAAATGAGGAAAAATTTGAAACCAAGGAAACCCAAACCCGGTTACCAGGAAACACAAGGAGAAAGAAAGCAGTCAGGGGAAAAAAAAAGGGAGCCGCGGTGTTAAAAAAAAAAAGGCACACAGGGGAAAAACGACAAAAAATTTTGGACTTTAAAGCTGTTGCGAATCTTCATTTAAGGGGGATCTATGGGGGGGGGGTTGAATTAGGGGGGAGTCGGGACGAAACCCGAAGGCATTACGACAGAGGAAAAGTCCTTCCTGATAGCCCACCGACGAGAAGACAGGAAGACCCTTTGAGAAAAAGTGCCGTTTTGAGAAGCTGGAAAGAGAAGGGATCCTGGAGGAAGGGGTAGGCTACCCGAGGAAACTGACCAAAAAGGCTTTATCAGCCAAAAGAACTATCGGGGGAAAGGGCCGAAATCCCAGCGAAAAAAGTTAACGATAAAAAAAGAAAAAAGAAGCGTTCCGCGAACTCAGCTATGAGATGAACGAGCCCAATTTCTGGAGGAAGGAAGAGAAAGAACGATTACATGGGGGGGGGGGAAACGGCTCTTAAGGGGGGGGTGCATACAGAAGGCTGCGAAAGAGCCGAGAGGTGGTACTAAAAGATTTTCTGAATGGTGCGCTCCTGGCTCCGCAGGTCTAGAGATCCAAGAAACAAAAGGAACCTTACGCAAGAAGCCTTTTGAGAAAAAAAACACAGGGGGGCGAAAGGGGGACCGGGAGGAAAAAAGTCTCAAGGTGAAAATTGGTTCTAAGAAAGAAAAAGGGTTTTACTCAGCCCGGCAACACCCGGTAACCTGGGAGGGGGGAAGGGAAACTAATATTCTCAAAGGACGTCGGGAAAGGAGGGTGAGGGGAAAGTGTAAAAACTTTAGTGGGAAAAAATCTAAAGAAAAAAAAGGGAAACGGACTGAGGAAAAAAGGGACCCAAAAGGAGGGTCTGCAAAGGAAAAGCTGCATGAAGAATGAAACCCATCCCGAAAGCCCGAACATTCCGCCGAGGAGATCTCAAAAAAAAAGGAAGGGGGGAGGGAAGAGAGATGAAAAAGGCATGCGATCGAGGCCTTTCGTGTAGGGGGGGGAAAAACCTGCTCTGGAAAAAAGAAGAGCGAATAAGTTATGGGTTTGGGAATAAAAAAAGATCAACTCACAAAGGGAGATGCAGGGACTTCCAACGCCAAAAAAACTCCAATATCAAGAAAGAAGAAAAAGGCCTGAGGGGAAAGAAGGACCCTTTGGACAAAGGGGAAGAAAGTTGAGTAAAAAAAAAAAAATCCGAAAAAAGGGGGCAATTGGAAAAACGTTAAAAAGGGCCCGTTTGAAGATGGGGCAGAGAAAAAAGCGTCAACTGAGGGGGAAGAACAAGTGTAGTTCAAAAAAAAAAGGTCCGTATAAACGAGCGTCAGCGAAACGGCTGGGACGGATTACCCAAAAAAAAAAAAATCACCTCCTACGAAGGGGGGAGTTGAGAAAAAAGGGGACATCTTCAAGTTAGGGGAAAAAAGGGAAAAGGTCCTCCCAGAAGGAAAGGGGAGCATCCCGGCCGAATGTTGGGCTCGAAGAAGAAAATCGATTGCCTTAAGGAGAGAATCTCGGGCAGAAAAAAAAGAGACGCTTCGTAGTCTGGAGGGAAAGGGTACGCTGGGAAAGAAAGGTTTCAAAGAGAAAAATTCGCGTCAGAGGGGGAGGGGGCTGGTGCCTGAATGTGATGTTTTCAACAGTGGGGAGGGGGGATCAACCAGCCCAACAAGGAAAAAGGGAACTGCACAAAGGGAGGGGGGCAGGGATCTCAGAAGGCCGAAAGGGAAGAATCGGAAAGAGCCTGATCTCCAAAAAGGCCAGTGGGGTCCGAATGGGGAAGATATGCAAAACCGGGGAAAAAAAACTGAAAGAAGAAAAAAACTTTGGGGAAAAGCGGAAAAGGGGGTTTTCAACGTGAAAAAATACTGATGTCAAGTGTGGCCAGAAGAAAAAAAAGTTAAAAAGAGGGCGCTGCCCAAAGGTTGGAAAAGCTAGGGAGAAGTGGGCGGGGGGGGAAAGCTAATGATTTTCGGACCTTCCTGGGAGGGAGCAAGGCCCCAACTCCAGAAAAGCAAGGGAATAAAAGAGAAAAAAAAAAAAAAAAAAAAAAAAAAAAAAAAGAAAATCGAAACGCAGAGCAAACAATCTCTGTCGGTTCGTAACAATAAGAGCGGAAGAAAAACTATCATCCAGGGGGAATAAAAAAAGAGGAAACCTATAAACAGAACTTCCTAAGGGTTTACCTTATTTGTTTGCCGAAAAAGGGGACTCTCATGGGGAACCCGGATTGTCTTGAAAAAAAAAACTCTCACAGAACTCAAGGGAGAAAAACAACAATAATCAAAGACAAAATGATCAGGGAGGTTAGGGGGGAAAGAAAAAAAAACTTGGGGAAAAGAGAAGCTCTGAGAAAAGTATTCCAAGAGAGGCTAAAGAAAAAACCCAAGGGACAGGAAGAGAAAAAAAAAAAAATTCCTTTTACCAGGAAAAGAAAAAAGGTTCGAGGAGATAAAGAACCATTAGTAAAAAGAAAAGGAGCAAGAAAACAGGCATCCAGGAGGCAACTACAGGAGATTAAAACGCAGGCATACAACTTCTTCAGGGGAGGGCAACAAAAAAGGGGAAGGGGGTCATGAAGAGTCATCGAGGAAAAAAATTGCTAAAAACTGAAGCACAGAAAAGGGGGGTGTTTGGTACTTGGAAAAAAACAGAAGAAAAAGACAGAAATCCTATAACATAAGAGTGGGGGAAGGAATGATTTGGAATCCAGGGAAAGCAAAACTCACCAGAATGAAATTTCATTGGGGGAACAGGGGGTCTTGGGAAGAAAGGGGTGCAAAAAGAGGGCGCTTTCGGGAGGAAGCTTTGAAAAGACAATGCGCTCGGTGAAAAAATCTCACACACAAACGTAGGGAGAGGATCATGAAAAATTCAACAAAAAGGGAAGAGAAGGACGACTCCGAAGAGATGAGACATCAAGCGCCTCTAATTGAATAAAAAAGGAAAGTCTTGAAACCAAGTTGGGGAGGGAAAAGGGGAATATGCCGTTTAGGAGCCCAAAAAGACCCAAGGGGGAGACTGGTCCTTTTGGGGAGAAAACGAGGAAAAAAACACTATTTTGAAAAGAAAATGGCAGGATTTGCGGCTACATGTGAGCCAATTGGGGACAGGATAGGGGTGACTTTTTCGCTAGAAAGGACCCCAGCAAAAGGGGCTCCTGGTTTGTATGGGAAAGGCATTGGGAAGATCGAGCCAGTGAGGGGGGGGGGGTTCAGGGGCGATCTACTGTTTTATTAATGTCTTTTCGGGGGGTCACCGGGGGGGGGGAATCGAATAGAAGGGTTTGAAAAGGGAAAGGGGGGGGGGGCACATGAGAAGGGAGCTACTGGTAAGGGGAGAAATTTGGTGTGAAGGAAGGGGTCAGGGCGGCGTCCCTTATCTTTCTTGAAAAGGGAAAGGTAACTGTCGGGAGGGGGAAGCTTCTCTGGGAACACATAAAGAACATGTAGAGCTTTTGCAGGGGGGGAGAGTGGTTGGAAAAATGGATCAATGACAGTGGTTCTAGGGGGGGGGGGCGACTCATTTTGTTTTTTTTCAAAAAAAGAATTTTCAGGGAAACGATTCAGCACGAGAGAGGACATATCAGAAAAGTTGTTTCAGAAAAATTATGGTTGGTGTTTTTGGGGGATTTTGCTGTTGCTGGCGGAGAAAAAAAAAAGATTCTACTTCCGCGGGAAGTGGAAAAAGCTGAGGAAGGAGAATCGCACGCTTTCTTCCTATACTGCAGGAGGAAAAATCGTGGGGAAGGGAAGGACATATGGGGGAGGTTTGGGAGAAGGCTTGCGAAAGGGGAAAAAAGGAGAAAGGATGCCAGCAGCGAAAAAAAAGTAAAATCCGAGCTGAAAAAAAAAGGAAAAATTACCTAACAGAAAAACGCGGGGTGTAAGAAGAAGACAACAGTGCAATTGACTTGTAGAGGGGGTCTCAAGAGGAGGGAGGGGGAAGTCGAGGGAACTGGGAAGGATCTCATTCAAATCAGACCGGCCTTTTCTGTTGGGAAGGAAAGGCCTTAAGGAGCCTCAAAAGAGATCTGGGGGAGAAAGGAAGGTGAGGGGGCGGGGGAAGACGGAATGGGGCGAATTCTTGGGCTGAAGGCTACACAAGTTTCACAGACCTGAAAAAACCAATCCGAGGGTGGAAACCTTGGAAAGGGGGGTGCAATCCGCGGTACCAAAAAGAAAGAGAACATCAGCCTAAGGGGGGAGGTTTTTGAGAAAAAAACTATCAAAAGAAAGAGGATGTTTCATGCAGGACTGAAATCGTAGGAAGAGTAACTGTTGTTAATGAGCCATCTTTAAAAGAGAAAAGATATTTTTCAAAAAAGAGGAAGACTTAACCGCGGGAGATTCCCCAATAAAGAAGTTGTGGGGGACAAAGCAAGTGGGTTCGGATGATAGCGAGAAAGTCTCCGCAAGGAAGGGGGCTTACGACAAAAGGGACAAGTAAAAACGAAAGGTAGAGCTGAAAAGGCCTCCTTCCGAGAGGAAGCCTTAGCAAGGGGAAACTGTGCAGGAAGATCATGTTGACCAGCAAAAAAAAAAGGGGTAGAAGAAAACAAGGGGGAAACAAAGGATGGGTTTCAAGAAAAGGAGGAAAAAACCCGGTAACACGGAAACGCAGCAGGGTATTCTCAGGGAGAGCGAGTTGCCTGCGTGCATAAGGGACTCCTTCGGGGACAGGGAGGGAGGAGTTTATAACGAAGGAAGCCTACTAGAAAGACGGGAGGAAAAAGGCACCCACGCAAGGAAGAAAATTGAAAAAGAAGGAAATGGATTACTCCCTGCAAAAACAGGGCTCGAAATTCTAAACCTCCGAAAGCGAAGAGAAAGACGGAGAGAGAGATGAAAGGGAAGGGGGTATCAGGACCCTTTTGCGGGGTCCAGGACCCAGAAATACTTCCTAACCTTGGCAGAGAAGGGGTTGAAAGGGAGGGGGCGAAATTGGTGAGGAGAAGGACACTGCAGGGAGAAAAATCTCTGTCGGAAGAAAAAGAAGATGAAAGGGGACTCCGGCCCCAGACTCTCAATAGGGGAATAATATAAAAAAGTCAACGGGACATACTTTACCGGAGGGGGGAAGACCTTTTCAAAGGGAACGGTGGTGGGGGAGGAAGAAGGGTCCCCACAAAGGGGGCCTTGGGGAGGTGAGACGTCGTCAAGGACAGTTGGCACGCTCTATTCTGAGGGATGGGGGGGGGAAAAAACCCGACGCAAATCAAAGCACCCCAAACAAAAAAAAGACAAAACGAACAGACGGGAAGAGAGAAAAAAAAATGAAAAGAAACGAACCCAACCAACCAAGGGAGTGAACCTTTAGGAATAAGGTTGAGAAGAGTGGAGGGGAGGGGAGGTTATGTGAATACAGCGGGGGGGGAGGGGGGGGTGGGGAGGGGGGACAGGAGAAAGGGATGAGTAAAGGTAGAGAGATAGAGGGTGGGTAGGGTGGGGGGATTTTGGAATGAAAAGAGAATCGCAGGGGGACGTGTGTGGGGAAAAATCGCGTCGCGAAAAAGAAGACTTCTTTAATAGAAGAAAAAAAGTGCAGGGGTCCTGTTCAAGTCTTGGAACAAAACCAAAGAGGCGCCAGCCGAGCAAGATCATCCTCAAGAATTCCCCAAGGGAAAGGAAGAAAAGAATATTTGCAGGGGGATTGGCCACAGGGTTTGAACACTAGGGGGATTGGGCTCCTGATGAACCGGAAAAAGGAAAAAAAGTCGCGAAGATTTTTGGCATCCTCGGGAGACATAAACACGAGTTTCGGTCTACCAAAAAAAGGGAAAATTCAGGGGAGGAGGTATCTTCGAAGAGAACTCTGGGAGGGTCTCTGGAACTTCTCGAGACTTTGTCATGGGGAGAGTTTTCACAAGGTTGGCGCTGCCAAGCCAACGAATAGAAGGAAAGTCACCAGAGGAGAGGAAAGGGGGGGAATTATCTCTCAAAAGGGGGTCCTAAAGGGGGAAAATGAAATAAGTTCTCAAAAGATGAAGCGTTAAGGAAAAAAAAAAGAAGAGATTAAAATGAATCGGCAACCATTTCAAACAGGGAAAAAAGGCGAAAAAAAGAAAAAGTTCTCACAGAAAACTCTTCACAGAAAGATGTTGGTAAGGTCTTAGAGACAAAGGGGGGGGGAAAAGACTTTAACCGCCCTAAATGCCATGAGGGGAGGGGTCCGCAAGGGGAAGGCATCTTGAGAGATCCATGGAAAAAAGAAAAGTCTGCTGAAAAGGGAAAAAGGCCTTGGGCTCATTAAAAAAAAAACCAGCATTCGTTGAGAAAAGAGCGAAAAAAAGGACTTCTCTTGAAAAGGAAAAATTCGAGGGAAGATCCCTAAGAGGAGGAAGACAATATTGAAAAAAAAAATAAAACGAGTATTCCGCAAAGGAAAGCAGACGCAGACTCCAAACATAATAACCAAACCTATAACCGCAGAGGAGGTTAATGGGGGTTGAATTGGTAAAACCTCTTGCATAAGCGTAGGGCCTTATTGAGAAGTAGAGTGTCCGGAAAAGAGAGGGGAAAAGGGGAGGAGGGGAAAAATATAGCGTGAAAAAAAAAAAAAGAAACTGCAAACATTGATGTATCAATTTTAGGTTAAGCAAGCCACAGGAAAGAAAGATCCGATGTTAGGGGGAAAAAAGAGAATAGAGAAGAAAAAGGGACGCCTTTATGCAAAAGGTGATAAAAAAAGGTCCTGAAAAACCTCCCGTAGAAAACCTAGCTGATGCCTTTCCCAACGGGGGCACAAAGAAAAAAAAGAAGACATACGGAGGGCGAAAAAACCAGTTTTTTGGAAACTTGAAGGAAAAGATAAATCCGGCAAGAAAAAAAAGGAAAAAGACATCCCGCAGGACCGTAATAGAAGAACACGGAGAGGAAAAGAGCTCTAAAAGTCCGGAGAGGGCAACACAACACGGGGGCGGGAGGGAGAAGAAATCTCCAATGAAAAAGAGGAGTGTGTCAAAGGGAGCAAGAAAAAGGAAAAAAAAAGGAAGGGCCACTTTGAAAGAGGGGGATCTCCAGAAGGGAGAGAAGAAAAAAAACGACCAGAAAAAGAAGAAGTAGGCCTTGCTCGGAGGGTATACAAAAATGGGGGGGAGGCCCTCAAACCTGCAAAAAAAAAAAGAACTTGAAGGACTTGGAGGGGGGAAAGAGTGAGTCGGGAAAAAAATCGGAGGAGGAAACATGAATAAAAAAGGAGGCGACTTTCTGGGGGGGGAAAAAAAAAAAAGAAAGCTT
>Ga0179593_1664096_pt1 | contig 22787 bp, 19 predicted proteins | sample CZODoug2_1_08_16_FD_185931 | JGI IMG/M metagenome (GOLD analysis project Ga0179593, IMG submission 185931) | Vadose zone soil fungal communities from Angelo Coast Range Reserve, California, USA - CZODoug2_1_08_16fungal (PacBio error correction) | ecosystem: Environmental > Terrestrial > Soil >...
TCACCTGACGAGCTGGGAAAAGAGGGAAACGCAGGCGCTCGTAGCGGAACTGAAGGGAAAGATGAAGACGATATTATCAGAAGGAGGGCGTCTTCTCGATAAGGCCCTCGTGAGGGGAGAGAGAAAAAAACGCCCTGGGCAATGATGGTCTGCCAGGTGTCGGGAAAAGGTAGGAACTTGCGATGGAAGAGAAAGTTAGGCGCCGTCGTTCTCCCTGGGGAAAAAGATCGGTCTCGGCTAGGGAGATCGACTACTGCTGGGGCTTCTTCCTGTACAGGAAGGAAAGCGCTCGAGGGGAAAAGAGAAAGAGTGTCCCGCCATAGGAAAAGGGAGTCCACACCGGTGATGAAAAAAGAAGACGTTCCGGTAGACTGTTGCTCCCGTCCGACCCGACGAACCCGCGAGGGAAATGAAGACCCGATTTGACGCGAAAAAAGGGGGGGGGAGAATGCAGCTGCGATTGTTCGTGGGGAAAAGGGCGCACGTTTCCGGTTTTGGAAAAGGAAAGGAAGTGGACGCATCGTCCGTCAGGATCTACCGCAACGCGGGGAGGGAGGAAGGTGACCCGGTCCGCCTCAAAAAGAGGGACAAGAGAGGGACACGAACGGAGGCCGTCACGTGGTCAAGGATCGTCTGTGAGGGATATGCAAAAGGAAAGGGGACATGGAATCTTGTACCATCGAACTGATCACTTCTCAAGGCCTCTGGGGCGGCCGATTCTTCAGGGAAAACGCCACGCCTGGCCGCGGTGGAAGAGAAAGCCCTGTCTACCGGCTACATCTCCCGGCTTAAGGAAAGGACATCGTCTACGAAAGGGGAAAGAGGGGAGGACCGGCTCTACAGAAAAAAAAGCTTTCACCGTCCGGGCGTGGAGAAAAAGAGACTGAGCGCGACGGGATTAATGTTGGCTTTGCCTGAGGAGAAAAAAGCATCGGCAGACGGGCCCAAAAAAAAAGAAGAGAACAAATAGGCCCACCTTGCCAGCCTGCTGGAAAGCGGGCTGCTCAGGATTCCCGCAGCGGCAGGGAAAGGGGACGCGTATTCTCTTACAAGAGGAGGGGGGGGGGGGCTTCGAAGACTCGACTGGATCTCCGCTGTTAAAGAGGGAGAGGGGGCTGGCTGCCCGCAGTCCTCTGTGTTTCCGGGAAGAAGGGGACGAGAAAGCCCGGCGAGCCGACCGTCGTGAAAGACAGAGCCGACTTCATCAATCGACATGTTCGGCCAACCCGTCCTCGACGGAAAGGGTACGAAAGCCTGCGGAAAGGGGAGAAGCGTTCAAGGGTCCTTTCTAGCCTTCTGCTAAAAGAAGAAAAGGCCGGTTCGCCACCAGTGCTTCTTTCGTCGGTAAAAAGAAAAGAACCAGGGGAAAAAAAAGTCCTCTGCGTGAGGAGGGAGGGACTTAACTCCAACGACAAAGGTAGACCACTTTGCAGTCATAAGGACCAGAGAAGGGGAACATCAAACAAGGAGGCTTCTCTACAAAAACTCTACACTCCAAAAGAGCTGAGATCGTTTCTCTACTAGGCCTCTAAGGGGAACTTGAGAAAGGGGTTTCAATAAAAGGAATGTCCTACGGAACGACTAGCGCTGACCTGTCAATTCTCGAGAAGAAACCGCCAAGGGGACTACCTAAGAAATGTCTAACAGATCTTTTGGTCGCTAGTAAGAAAAGAAGAAGAAACTGGCAGCTGGCGGCCCTATCCGCTGGGAAGAACGGTCCATTCGATCAAAGCTTTAACATCCTAGGGGGGGGGGATCGCTCATAGGGGGGGGGGGGGGGGAAACACTTGCACTATCTTACAAAAAGCGACTAAAATCTCGCCCATACCTCCGGGGGAGAGGAGAGCTCTCAACAAAAAACGGGAGGGAGTCAAATATATATATCCTGAAGGGAAGGGGGAAAGCCTGGAGGGAGGGGGGGGGGAAACGATAGTCTGCCCCTGGGGGGGCTCTTGGACAGGTTCAAAAGCGGGGGGGTACAAAGTTACGGCTGTTCCATCTGCTCGAAGGGGATGAAGAAGTCCGCGCAGAAGAAGGGTGCCGTCTTTAAAAAATCTCTATCGCCTCGAAAGCAACAGATCTTTCTAGATGGTGAAGGAGGGGAGAGATCTGCAGGGGGGAGGGGGAGCGCCTTGAAGAGGTGGGGTCAAAAGGCGGGGGACGCGGGATATTGCCGCCGGTCACCGGGGAGGGGGGACATGAGCCTCCAGAAAGCCTCGGATTTGTCAGGGAAGGGGAGAGCACATGTTCCACGTGGCGCTGAGCTGTGGGGAGGGGGGGGCCTCAAAAGGGAAATGGTCCTGTTCTGGGGAAAACCTCTTCCCGTAAAAGGGGAAGGAGTCGGGTTGGCCCGTGTCTTCTGTTAGGAAGTACAGCACCGGTGGAGGAAAAAAAAGCGTGGGCAGCAGCCTCGAAAAGAACGTCCTTCGGAGGGGGGAGAGCTGTTGCGCCGAGGCGTCTTAGCCCGCGTCTAGAAGAAAAGGAGATCAAGGAAAGTCAAAGGGGGAGAGGGGAGAGGGACCTATCTCCTTCTTAGGGGCGGAGAGAAAAAAAAGAAAGATTCCTACCGCACGTCGCAGTACTAACTGAAAAAAGAGTGGGGGGTAGAAACAGCCTGCCGATCCATTATAGAAAAAAGAAACCCATCGATGCTTGGAAGAAAAAAAAGAAGAAAGAGAAGGTAGGCCTAATCAGAAGGAGAAAGAGAGCATGTCCGTGGGGGAAGGAAGGAAGAAGGTTGCACTTTCGGTTTCCAGTAAACAGGCAAAGCCCCATATCAAAAAAAGGGCGATGTGATAAGCCTCACGCCAAGGACTGTTAACGCGATTATTGTGGCTAAGAGGTAATCAGAAATCTTTTCCAGAAGAGAGGGGAAAGGGACCAACCTGGCAGGAAGACCTTCGCCCCATTCGCTGAATCGGGGGGGCGTCGGCGGACGACGAGTAACATTTTAAATTAATTGGGGCACGGCACCAAAGGGAGGGAAGCTGGATCATGGGAAGAAGAGACCTTCTCCGATTTCAACTAAAAAAAAAACGGGGGAACTAGTAATTGTAACACTTGAGGGTCCTCCGTTCCGTGCCGCTAAGGAGAAAGCGTCCGGAGGCGAAAGGAAAAGGGGAAGAACCAGCTTTTGCTTATATCCGGAGAAGAAGCCAACACACCGGCAAAAAAAAACCAAGCCCATCTCCAGCCGCATTTTGGCCATCAAGGGGGGGGATCAGTTACAGCGTGTGTAGCGGGTCGTACTGGAGCACTAGCGGGGGAAAGGGAAAGGGTCGCCTAGGGAAAGGAAAGAAAAAAGGTGTTACGGTGGCTGAAAAAGAACGATTGCGTGCTATGGGAGGGAAAAAGGGAGGAACTAAAGAAAAGCAGGTACCAACCTACTAGCCATACTATCTGCCGGAGAGGAAGAGAAGGGTTTAAGGAGGAAGTGGGGGGAGGCCGACCGCGGCGCCGACGTCAGGAAGGGAGGGGGGACCTCCTTCTTCTATTGCCGAAAAAAAGCGCAAATCTTTCTATCAGCAGCGAGACCACCCTTCTGTTACTCTCCAGAAGGGGAGCAGGAAGGGGGAAGTTGAAGATGGAAAGGGGATGACGTCCATGATTCCTACGACGAGAGGAAAGGGGAGTCTGCATCCTCGGTCAGGTGCACATCGAGGGAAAAAGAAAACTGGGTGCAAATGATCTGGCATCAGGGACAACAAGTTCGACCCTCAGAAAGACGGGCAGCAATCAAGGAGGAGGATGATCACGGAAAAAAGGATAAGTCCATCCTGGTGTCGAGCCTGCTGCAAAAAAAGTGATTTAGGTTGTGTCGGCATACTTCCGCTGTCGGCACGAGGAGATCTGCTGCGTCACTTCTCAAGGGAGGAAGAAAAAAAGAAGGGCACATCTCGGCAGGGGGACCGTCCACGATCTCTGGGGGGGGGGAAAAAATGTTCAGTCCTGTACCGTTCTCTATCTCTTCCCTGGAAGAGGGAAAAAAGGAAAAGGACTTTGCCGACAAACGAAAGGATGGGTTTCCTCGTCATCGGCTAAGGGAGGCAAGAAAGTAGGAAAGAACTAAAAGAGGGGCCACCACGCTTTCCCTTATCCCTATTTCGAAGAGGGGAAAAGGAACATGCGAGGAGAAGGGACGGTGTGGTCATGTAGGGGGGGGTTTTTCCAGAGAACGAGAGGGGGGGGGGAGTAAGGGCGGGAGCAGATCAACAGGCGGTTGATTCGGTCCGGTGCCAAGAGAAGGGAAGAGGGGGCGTCCGCGGGGAAGGGAGAAGGAAGGAAGGCCCGTGTACACCTGGTTAGCCAAGGGGGGGCCGTTAATCCGGAGCAATCGTCCGGGAAATGTCTGGACCATTCCCTAACATGATCATCGAAAACTGAGGAGGGAAAATCTTCCTTGAAAGGGAAAGGAAGAGACGCTGTCCCGCGGTGATCTTCCAGGGCTCCATCGACTTGTTGGAAAATCGCCCTTCCCTCCGGGAGGAAAAAGGAGAGGAAAGGATTTTATCCAGAGGAGGAAAAGAGCTACACTACAAGAAAGGGAACTTCCTGGCGTGGGAAGGGAACAATAGCACGTGGGGGGGCGACGTTATGATTTTGGGGGAAGGGAAAAAGGCGGGACCGGAGGAAGGCCACCGCCAGTGCACTACAAAAAATCTTCTGCTCGCGTCAAAGGCTCCTGAGGCCCTCAAAAGAGGCGGTCGCGTCGATCGTCTGAAAGAAGGAGGACCTTCGCCGGGGGGGGGCAACGTCTTCCTCTACGAAAGAAAACTATCCGGTCGTCGCTCCGGGGGAAAGGAGGGAGGTCCTGCGGTGTGGCCCCAAGAAGTCCCAAGAGGAAAGGGAGGAACAGGCGGTCCCCTGAAAGGACTTCTTCTTCCAAGGACCAGCGAACTCGTTGCTACACTATCTCCTTCGGCCATCGTGGAAAGAACAGACGAATCGGGCGCGGGAAGGGGGAAAGGAAAAAAAAAAAATCGCCCCGGTCTTCCACCGGGAGTCCTGATTCGAACTACTCAGGCATACCCTTTCCCCAAAAAAGGGGAGGGCGCGAAGGGGGAGGAAGTACGCAACGACCAGGAAGTTGAGGCAAAAAAAAAAAGTCGCGACAAAAATTTGGCGGAAAAAATTCCCCTCTACAACTAGAGGAGTGTCCGCCAGGAGGGGGGGGAAGGGGGGGGGAGCATACCTTCCTCAGAAAAGGAACTATCACGCTAGCACTGTCCAGAAGGTCCCTACCCTACCGAAAGAGGGGAACTTCAAGGAAAAGGACATAACCCCTTCACGATCAAAACTTCAGGTCCATCGGAACGATAGAGGGGAGGGCGAAGGGGAAGAAGGCGATGACGGGCAGCGGCTGAACAACCAGGAAAAGCCTGGCCTCCTTCATCAAGGGAACATCCTTACCGTATCAAGACGACATTCCAAGAGCTTCAAACTAGTGGCAAGAAGAAGGGGGAAAAAGAAGACAGCCTCTTTCACCTCAAGGTCTCTTCGGGGAGGGAAAAATATGAGTCCTTCACCTGGGGGCAAGACGTGGCGTTCTTGTCTAGTGTAGAGGGAAGGCCGTTGAAGCTAGGAGGTTCGACCGCGAGGAGCTTGTCCGAAACTTAGGGTCCAGCGGCTCGGAAGGGTATGCCGAGTCCGGCGCCCAAGAGCCTCTGCCCGTGATCGCTATCTCCTCGGAGAGAAAGAAAAAAGGATCGTTCAGGGAGGGAGGGGTCGTAGGTGCCGTGGAGGGGAGACGCGTTCCGGTCACGCTTCTTTCGGGGAGGGAAATTCGAAATGGGTGATATTACAGGGAAGGGGGCCTTTCAGAGGCCTTCTCTCCTCCAAAGAGACTCAGAGGGGGGAGGTCGATTTCCTTGTGATGAGTTCCACTGTTGAAGACGTTGCGCGCTTTCCTGAGGGGGAAACTGTTCTGGTCAGGGGAGGGGAAGAAGACCATCCCTGTCTCGCACCAAAAGGGTCTGTGGAACTTTCTTCTTTGAGGGAAAAAGCAGAAGAAAGGGGGGGCGACCGGGGAGAGACGAAGCAGCGGCTCTCCAGGAAAAAGAGGAGGTACTGTCGAGGCCCGGGAGAGCTGAGAAGGTCGCCCGCGTAGGCGTTTTTGCGAACATGTCAGGAGAGAGGGAGTCCGGTAGGGGGGGAAAAAGAGACGCCGGGCTTCTGTGCGGGAACCGCGGACGGAAAAAAGAGGGGACGCCAGGACGAGTGGATGAAGGTATAACAGGCCTGCATCCAGTAGAGGAAAAAGAAAAAGGACGAGCCCCATCCTAGAGAGGGGGGGGAAGAAAAGAAAGCGACTGCCGCTATTGCCTCCAAAAAAAAGAATCATTATGGTCCGTGGACGGGGGAGGAAATCTGGTCCCTTAGCCGACAGTCGCATTACTATCATTCAAGCCACAAGAGAGAGCACAGGGAGAGGAAGGGAAAGAAAAAGACAAGAGCTGTTAACTCGATTAGGGGGGGAGAACGTCCAGCTTGTCCATCGAAAAGGAACTGCCGGGTCGCCTGGCGTTCTCCTTCTACCCATTCGCTGTATCAAAGGGGGGATTCCAGGAGAAATAGAGGAGCGTGGCGACGAGGAACAGGTAAAGAGAACATCATGCGGGAATGGAAGTATGGGTGCATACTCGGTCAAGGATCTTTCTCCGTATTCCACGTCTAAAAACAGAAGAACGGGAAGAAAGGGGGGGACGGCCTCCGTTCTTGCCGCTCAGAAAAGAAAGGGAGGCTTACTCTTGCACCGACCCGAGAAGAGGAAGGCCATTAAAACAGCTGTCTTCTTACGCAAAAAAGGGAAAAATACCGCCGGGCAAAAAAAAAGGGGAAATCGCCAGCCGCATGTCATCAAAGCGAAGGGGAGGAGAATCTTGGTGCCAGCAGGAGGGACGGAGATACGCGACAAAGTAGCCGATGACTAGGAACATCAAGGGAAAAGAGGAAACGGAAGCCTGGCGGGAAAGGGAGAGAAAAAAGGGCCGCGAATCGCGACGGGAAAAAAAGACGACGAAGCCATACGGAGGTAAGGGTTCCAGCCGGTGGCCAGACGTACCTCGGCGCCGACGCCGAGGAGAAAGAGAAACCTTGCCGAAAAAAGGACGACCACCTTGCGACCATCATCTAAGCAGCATCTCGCCCACCCAAGAATGAGACGTCCTGGCCGGGGATCATCAGCGTATTTATATTAAGGGGGAAGGGGAAAAAGGGAGGCGCCTTCGGGTCGAACGGGGAAGGAAAAGGAGGGCACTCCTCTCTCAACAACACCAACTTAGGAAGAACCGAGCTTTCCCGTCCACAATGAAAAGGAGTCGGAACAACTTTCCGGCATCCGGATAAACACCATTACTCTTATTAAAGGAAGAGGGAGGACCCAGGGAGAGGAGGGAGCAGCCGGGTGGTCTAGCTGCTGAGGGGCATCTGATGGTCGCAGGTGGGGAGGGTTCTCAAGAGATTGCGATCAGCTTCGTCTTCGTCCTCCGGAAGAAAGCAGACGGACGCCTTTCACAATCGAAAGAGGGCGGGTCGCAAGAAAAGTCTTCTGTTACATGCTGTGCTTCTTCCTGTAAAAAAACGGATCCAGGGGCGGAAGAGGAAAAAAGGGGGGACAACGCCATAGGACGTTGTGCCGAAAAGATGTATGTTCTGTCATCGGCTACGTGATCAGGGAGAAGTCGGGACCCAAAAAAGCCTGGCCACACCAAAGCCCTTTCCCTTATCCCGATGGGAGAAGGAAGCTTATGAAAGGACGGCTTGCTGATGGGCGGGGTCATTCGGTGTTCGCCGGGGGGGGGGCCCAGTCGGGGGTCTTCCGCGTCCGAAGGATCTACCCGCAACGCTGGTGATGGGAAAGGAAAGGGGGAAGGCAGCCTGACGCCGTGGCAGGGAAGGAAGAAAAAAGAACGGAGGCCGTCACGTGGCCAAGGGTTAGTATATGTCCGTGAATCCGTAGCGAGAGGAGAGGGGAAACCGCCCGAAGTATCATCTTCGGCCCCGCCTGAAGGGGGGGGGAAGGAGAGGACCTTGACCTGTTCCTCGTCAGAAAAAGAGTCATTCCATCGGCGAAGGGAGAATTCCTCGCCCAGGCGCAGGGACAGTGCCCTTCTCTGCGAGCTGAGAAAGAGGAAGGGACGTGATGAGAAAGAGGGAGAAAAAAAATCCATTCGTTCACCGTCCGGGAGGGGGCACCATCTCCCTGTTTCTGCGCAGAGGGGACTTCTGGCAATTCTACGCGGTGAGCTACTGTCACCAGGGGAAGAAAAAAGAGGAAGGCCACGTCCAATAAATTTTCTTCCCGTCGCTGCTAAGAGAGGGAGGAGAAGGAGTCTTACACCAAAGATCGTCTTTTTTCTTGGGGGGGGGCATAAGAGAAGACTGGAGCGCCGGAAGGGGAGACAGCCTTATCCAGGTCGTCGCGGGAAAAAACTCCCGTCCGCGGTGTTGCCGGAAAAACGCACGAAGCCAGGGGAGAGCCTACCTGCTGTTCCCCAGAGGAGAAGGGACTTCCTGATAAAAAAATGACGCCAACCCTAGGGAAAGACTCTTGCTGCCAAGACAGAGAAACCTAGCCGAAGACGGGCGTCTGCCTTGCGAAGAAAGGGAAGAAAAATCGAAAGGGACACCGGGAAAAGGCGCCTACCATCAGACCCAAAAAAAAGGCCAGGCGGTGCGCAGAAGGTCTTGTCGGAAAGGAGAAAATACCCGGAAAAAGAACACGTTGAAGGAACCTACCATCTCCGGAAGACCGTGGGCCCTTCTGAAGAGACCATTCCCAAAGGGGGGAAGGACCCTCTCTGAGAAGGGAAGGGGGATCATACCTTCCGGAAAACTTTTTCACTTCACGATCGACCCTCCTACGCGCCTTACCTCAATAAACTCTCGAAAAAAAGGAAATATCAAGAATTCATTCCATCTCGGGGGAGGTATGGCTCCGAGTCGGATAGTTATCGCACGAGGGAGGGGGGGGGCAGGCAAAAGAGAAAATCGGCATCCAGAAAAATTGAACATACAGTAACGTTATCCATCTCATAGAGAAAAGGGAAAAGATTTCAGAGAGGATGGGGGTGCCTACTATCGTCAAACACTCGCAACATCACGTTCACCTCAAAATTGATAAGGAATCTCTCAAAAAGATTACCCCTCTATATATCCTGAAAGGAAGAGCTTGTCTGGGGCGAGTTAACTAATCTTCTGACCGGGGAAAGGGGAGAAGGTGTCCAGGTTCGGGAAAAGGGAGGAAAGGTACTGCTTTTTCCATAGGGGTGGATTCCTAGTCCCAGGGGGACGAAAATGATGGTCTTTTTTGCCTAGACGTCTTCCCGGGGAGAAGAGAGGGAGTCACCTCGCGCCAAAAGAAAACTGTCATTTCTAAGGTAGGAAAAAGGGGGAACGTGGGACTCATGCCGTCCTCGCTTCTGTCGGAGGAAAGAAAGGGATTGACCCCGGAAAGGAAGGGGCGAGGCGCGGTCTGCGAAGAAAGCTGCCGCTCGGATTTTTCGAGGGCCGGGGAGAAGAAAAGGGGTTCTGAGGGATCTGTCAAAAGGCTCTGTCCTTCAAACTTGTCGAACTGAGGGGGAGGAAGGAGACGGACAGAAAGGAACACAGGCCGAGGACTGAGTGGCCCGTGTCTGCTGGAAAAAGGAAAGCAGGTCTACCAAAGACGATCGTTGCTGCATCAGCAGAGAGAAGGGGAAGCCGCCAGAGGGCGGGACGGGCCTCAGCGTAGAGAAGACGTTTTTGGCGAAATTGTCTATCCTAAGGGAGAAAAAGGGGACGCTCCGTTAGGAATAAGGGGGCTTCGGGGCGGTCAGAAGGACTCGCCGGGCGAAAGGACAAAAAAAGGGGAATATAAACCTTCAGATCCAGTAAGGATACTCCCCACCAGTCTAATGAAGGGAGGGGGGGAGTACTCTCGAAGGGGGAGGAAAAAAGGAGGGGCTCCGAGAGCAGCAGGCGACGTAACTAGGGAAAAAGGGCCTTCTTGCCTATGTTAGTGCAAGAAAAGAAGAAGGAGAAAGGTATCATGGACACCAAATCACTTCTCTCATCACCATGTCTTAGGGAAGAAGGGGAAGAAAAAAACGTACGGTTAACAGAGGGAGGGGGGGGAAGAGGGGATATCCGTCTGCCAGAAAAGAGCCTATCCGGGAACAAAAGGGGAAACAGTACCATCTGGAGCACGCCTTTCCATTACTAATCACCTGAAAAAAGGGGGGGGAGAGGAACTTTAAAGGAAGAGGGAAAAAAAGCGGCGGGCGAAGCATGTTCTGTATGTTCCAACGCGGGGGGGAAACAAGGAATCCACCATACGACAAGAACGTAGGCTCCCATTTTTACACTTGGAAAAAAAGGGGGGGGGAGGGATACTCTGCCCGCAAAAAGAGGAAGAAGGAAGACCCTCATCCCACCGGGCTGGGGGGAGGGGACGCTGCTACCAGCCAGCGGGAATGAACAAAAGGGGAACAAAACTCATTCCAAAACTGCCCCTCCCGCGTCCATCCTCATTTTGAGGGAGGAGGAAAAAGGGGGAATGACCGCTTTGGTGGGAAAGAGGGGGAGGCTTCCGTAAGAAAAAAAGATTACTATTAACATCAGCACCGGGGGAAAGGGAACTCTGTAACGAGGGATCTTATTGCCTCTATTCTGAATAAAAGAAAAAAACAGTCCCATAACGAAACGGGAAGAAGAGGGGAAGCCGCCTCCTATTCCTAGAGGAAGTTGCCAGGCCGACCGCGAGGAAGGACCAATCTTGCAGACTTCTTCTATGACCCTACACCTGAAAAGCAAGGAGTCCACGGAAAGGAGAAGGGAAGCAGCCTCGACAAAACGATGGACTCGAATAAGGCGACCTCCTGGCCTTTGAGAAAGGAGGAGCCTTCAAGTCGGACGACAGCAGGGGAGTTTCTACCTTTTGTTCCTTTTCAGAATGGAAAGAGAAGAAGAACAACAACAACTTAGGAGGGAAAAAAAGGAGGAGGAAGGACCGAGCTTGCCCCGTCCACAAGGGACAGCGGCATCCTTGCCGGCATCCTGATCTTAGGGGTATCAGTTCATGCGTACGCCAAGGTTCTTCTTCGATTAGAAGTCCAGGGGAGGAGGGCTCTGCGAGAAGAAAAGGGGGAGAGGGGACGGCAAGGTGTTCTGGAAAGGAAAGCTTCATATTGCGGATCATCGGGAAGAGTTCACAAATCCTGGAACAGAGGCCTCTGCTTCTTAAAGAGGGGGGAGGGAGTCTTTTACACTGCTGGGCTTCTTGGGAGTCTCGATCGAAAGGAAAGAGGGGAGCAAAGAGGAGAATCCAACCTTCACACGGAAAGACGTCATCGGGTCTACTTTCTTGAGGGGAGAAGGGGAAAAAGTACGACCCTACGACCCCAGAGGGAAAACCTGGAGAAGGTTGAGAGCGCGCAGACGCTGATGCCCAGAGAAAGTGGTGCTTGGTGGCCGGTTGGTGGAGGCGGGGGGTGGGGACGCATCCCCCTTCTTTTCTCCGTGAAAAGAGGAAGGGAAACGCGTGGGATGACGGAAGAAAAAGGAAGAACGCGTGGCGGGCCGCGGAGAGAACACGTGTACACCTTTTAGCCGAAGAGTAAGGGTAGATTCATGTCCGGACTCCGTATCCATATCTGAGGGGGGGAGTCTGGTACCATCAAGAAAAGGGAAAGAGGAGCCCCAGCCTGAGGGGCAGTGAGGATCTCCCACTCTACTCAGGGAGGGGAAGTTCTCTGGGGTCCAGCGAAATGGGAGGGAAGGCTAACGAGACAGAAGTAGTCCATTTTCAAGGAAGAGGAGGAGAGGGACATCCGCTGGCCGACTCTTCTCAGAAGAAGGTCAACCTTCCTTGGCGTGGTCAGGGGAAAGAGTAGGCCGCGAAGTGATATTTTTGCTTTCAGAAAGGGAGGAAAAGACGTCTTCAAGGCAAAACAAATTGAACTACATCGCAAGCTAGGAAATCATGCTTCTCTCGTTCCCGTCGCTGAACCCTAACGTCTTCGCGTGAGAGAGGGAATTCCACTCGATCGGGGGGGGGAGGATGCCTGGGGGGGGAGTCGTCCTATAGGGGAAGGACTGTTCTACCTTATTCCAGTTAGAAGAGACCGGACGTGATCTGTGGGGGGCCTGCTACAGAAAAAAGAAAGAACGGACCGGCGGTCCACCGCGCCGGAAGGAAGGGAGGGAAAAAAACTATCGGGTCTACGGACGACGAAGAGGCTTCCAATCTTTCCTAAAAGAGGAGCCGGAGAAGGCCGTGCAGAGAAGAAGCTCAAGGCCGGGGGTCGCCACCTGTGCTGCTGTCTCTCTTGAAGAAACCAGACAGAAACAGAAACCATACGCGTACAGGGCCTACGGAGGAGAAGGACAACGAACAGCCCATTTAGGGAAAGTCAGCGCAGAAAGACGCGACACACCTTTGGAGCTTCGGACCAGAAAACCGATGAAAAAAGGGAATAGGGGGGGGGAGCATACCTTCCTTAAAAGGGAGAAAGAAGGGGGGGAACTATCACGAGGTCAAAACCCCTACCGAAATTCCAATGAGCTCTGAAAAGGAGTACTCTGACGAAAAAAAAGGGGAGAGGCTCCTTAGGAGAAGAGCGATCAAACTTTGCATCGGAAATATCCTCTTCGCCTGCCTAGGAAAGGGAATGCGACCATCCGTACCGGGGGATCATTCTTCCATCAGGAAGGGACCAAGAGAGGAGAAAGAAAGGTGCCTACGGGACCTCAAAGCTCTAGACCTCCCGGCCCTTCTTTCCCTCCATTGTAGTGTATCAACAACACAAGGAGGGAGAAGCCCTTTCACCTGGAGGGAGAGTCTTTTGGTCGAGGGGAGAACGGGGTAAAAGGTCTAGCCGTTAAGCTCTTTGGGGCAGAATGGCGATGGAAGGGAGGGGGATGTTCCCCGGCTATGGATTGCCAGGGGGTTCTGGGTGAAGGCGTTCAGCCTCGGGAGAAGAATCTCCGAGGCAAAAGCCACCTCGTTCGCTATTTCCGCGGACGTTTCCTTTTCCTCGACTTTCGGCACGCCTTAAGTTTGGTCCCCCCCCCAAAGATCAATAAGCGGTGTCTCTTTATAGGGAACCAAATTCTAGCCCCGTTTGGGTCTTCTCCTATAAAAAAAGCATCCGGATTGCACTGCTTCGCTTTTTCTCAGGAATAGTGTCTCAGCGCTTTCCGGGATGGGTAGCTGTCTTCGTCATTTCCTAGGTAAAGACCTGGGGGAAGGGGTTGAGAGACAGCCCTTCTCGCACCAGGGGAAAGGGGTCTGGTGGAACGGGTCTGAAAGGGGTAGGCTACAGGAGAAAAAAAAAAGCAACGGTGGCGACCTTTCGAACATCACATGCTCAAGCTGGACCCTTTCGGCGGAAGGTCTATCCCTCTTTTCAGAAAAAGTAAGCGTCTAGTGGGGTGGGGAGGAAAGGAGAAGAAGGAAGTCAAAGGGGGAAACCTGCCGTTTCTTCGAAAAAGGGAGGGAATGTCGAAGACACACCTCTTCCTAGAAGAAAAGCGCAGAAAATGGTATTTGAGAAAAGGCCCTAGTGGGGACTCCCCCACCATCTAAAGGAAAAAGAATATCTGGACTCATACTCTACTCCGGGAAGACGAGACATCATCGAAAGGAAGAGAGGGAAAGTATGGCCTTGGACTAATAATTTCAACTGGCGGGGAAGCAGTCCACACCAGCATAACGAGAGCAAGCACCATTGCTGATTTTGGAAAAAAAAGGAAAAGGACTTTTGAACGAGAAGAGGGGGGGAAAAAAGGTCGATACCGGTCTTCCATAGAAGACCGATCCCTTTACACATGGAAGGGGGAGGGGAATCCGAACCAGGGATCTTTTCTCCTGCCTATGAAAATAGCGGAAATAGGGGAGCTTTTGCGACGAAAAAGGAAGGTAAAGGCACACGACAATAAAGGGCGGCAGGAGGGCCGGATGTCCGATCTTCTCCTTATTCACGGAAGAAAGGACTAAAGACCTATGCTACAGGGGGAGGAAAGGGAAGAATTCTTGCCTCTCTCAAGAGAAAAGATGCTTACCCGTGCACTTACCGTCGGTGAGGGGGGGAGCTCGACGAGTGCTACTAGAAGGGATTATTACCACCACACCTAAAAGAAAAGAAAAACAGGAAAAAGAAAAAAAAGAATGGGCATACGTCGGCACTCTAACTAGGGGTTTCCATCGTTTTTTCGTAAAAAAGGGGGGAGAGTAAGAACGATCACTTAGCCGATGAGAGGAACATCATCACCTGGGGGGGGAAGCCACGTCATATGAAAGGGCACGGCGTTGTCCGCTGAAAGAAACCATTCGTTACCATACTACTAGAAGAAGGGGGAATCCGAAGAGGAGAGATTTTCCATTCTCCGGGAAAAAAATACGCCTCCGAGGATAGAAATAGGTACGTAACGACGGCGGCGATGCACGGAAGGGGGCGTAACTTCCGAAAAAAAAAGAGGGGGGGACTCGAAAAATCGACCGAAGCAAATTGGCTACCGTCCTTCCTTTTAAGAAAAAGAAGAAGCAAGGCCATTATTCCGCGAAACGAAGGAGGGGGGAAAAAAGGGAAAAGGCCAGATCGGTCATGTGCACATCTAAAACTTCTTATTAGGTAAAGAGAGATATTTGAAAAAGACAGTCGAGTCAGGAGAGAGGAGAGGCATCCTTGCCTTCTCCTGATCTACATTAAAAAAGAAAAAAAGGGTCACTCCCATGGAGGAGGAGGGGGCACATCAGGGTGGTCGAAAAGATGGGGAAAGTGTCACTTGATGTCGGCAAAGGATGGGAAATCTACTTAGTCGATCAATAGGGGGAGGCGTCTTCTCCTCTTGAAAGGGGGGAAGAAGGTCAGCAGCTAGGGAAGAGGCGCTGCAGGGGGCTCTCGTCCTTTTACCTGCTTGGAGAAGGAGAGGGAGGGGGAATAGGGCAGAACTCCCATCGGAACCGCCAGGATTACTTGCAGAAAAAAAAGGTGCTGATGTTCCTCGCATCGGGAGAAGGGGAAAAGAGGGTCTACACGTCCGACCCGACGAAAAAAGAAAAAATGGTCCATAAGACCGAGGAGCGCCCGACTCTGATGCCCAAGGCGGCGGGCAGGGGATGGAGGGTGACGGTGTGGCAGGCAGGTGGGAAAAGCCTCATCCCGCTGAGGGTCAAAAAAGGATCAACGTCTTGTGAGGAGGGACTGTGCCCTTTTCATCTTCCGTTACGAGAAAGAAGGTCACTAACGGAGGGGAATAAAGGAAAAGGGGGAATACGTTCGGTCAGTAAGGGGAGGAAAGAGGAGCAGAGCGCGGACCGCGTAGGAAAAAAAAGATAAAGGCAGAAGCCTGCTTGTCTGAGGGAAATGGAAAAGGTCACTCGTCGGGAACAAGAGAAGAGGAAGGGGAGGGTGAATCGTCCTGGCCTCGGAAAGCTACTTTTTCTGTGGTTCAAGGCGCCTCAGGGGAAAAGGCTCTCGAGCTGAGGGGGAAAGCTGTCCTACCGGCTCTCTAAGCCTCGTTCACCGTCCGGGAGAATGGACTGACAAGAAAGCCAGGGTGCTGTCTCTACTTTATTATTTTGGAAAGAAGGGAAAAGGTCTGCTACGGGGGGCAGGGGGCACTCAGCGTGCAAAAAAAAAGGCTGCTCGCGTTCCCAGGGGAGAAGGGGAAAGGATAGCTGAGAGGTCGAGCAGTCTTCCACGCGATCGGGAGAAGGGGGGCGGAGGAAGGAAAGGACCGCTGTTCTAACATGATCAAGGAAAAGATCTGTTCCGTCGCTCCAGAAAAAGAGTACCACCAAAAAGACCCCTTCTAGCCTACCTTCTTTAAAAAAAAAAAGAAGAAGGAGAACTGACTTCAGGAGAGGGAAGGGGAAAAAAAGATTAGAACTCTGGAGAAAGATGTCCTCTAACCGTAAAAAAGCGTCCAGGGAGAGAAGATGCTGCGCACTTCTCCAAAAAAAAATTCTGCAGAGAGGAGAAACACATAAGACAAGGGCCAGAAGCATTCCCTCGCTTTTCGAAAAGAGGACTATAGCAAACGCAGGCAAAAAAAGGTCTAAACACTTTTCAAAGGGAGAACCAGCGACAGAGAAAAAAGTGGCCCTTCTGAGGAACTCTAACAAAGGGGGAAAGGGGAAACTGTATTATGAAAGGATTCTGCATACAATAGAAAAGGACAGTATTAAGACTTTCGCTACTGGAAAGTAAGGAGGACCTTCAGGAGCTTCGGACTCATAACCCCTGCAATCATCTTCTAAAAGTAAAGAAGCGAACTAAGCTGTGGAGGGGAAGAAAAAGATAGAGGATCAACTTGCAAGGAAAAAACCCCCTATCAAAAAGAGACCGTCATCGATCAGATGGAAGCCTTACCTTATAAAAGAAGGGGGGACTTCCAGATCTTAAAAAAAAGGGAAGAACGTTGCCCCTAAGAGAGGGACAAAAAAAAGGAACGTCTTGCACCTCCAGGTGAAGGATATAGAGAAAAAAGGAGGAGGAGAAAGAGATAAGAGAAAAGCGTCTTTCTTTTCGAGGGGAAGGAAGGAAGGGGAGACGGGAAGAGCTTGAGGTTCTTCCCTATTTCGAGAGGGGAGGGGAAAGCTCTGCGGAGGTGGGGGGACAGAGCCGGCGCCGCGGATCTTGTTGAGGAAAAACTTTTATCGCGATCTCCTAAAGGAAAAAAAATGGACGGGACTGCAGGTTCTAAGACGATCGCCGGGTTTCTGGTCGAAAAAAAGGGGGAAGCGTTCGGGGTAGGGAAAAGGACAGACGGATAGTGACACAGGAAGGCTAGTCCTTGAAAAAAAACGAAGAAGTCCAGAATACGGATTTTTCTATGGGAGACACCGGACAAGAGGACGCGGAGCTGGGGACTCAACGTTCTAACGGGAGGGTCGTAACGTAGGACCTACCTCCCTTCCAGGAAGAGAAATGCTTCGGTGGAAAGGGGGAGGGGAGGAGAAAGAGATCAGCAGAAGGAAGGGATCGTTCTCATTCAGCATTAGGAAGACGTAAGCAAAGGATCTCTTACAAAAGGGAAGCAATGGGACCCTCCGGGGAGATCTCCACCAGGAAGTATGTTGAAAACATATTTCTATGCAGGAAAAAAAATACTTCCGAGGGGACGCACGGTCGCTAGAGGGGCTTTCATTTAAAAAAGAAAGGTTAAGACATGGAAGAAAAAACTTCTCCTACTACAAGAGAAAGCTTCCTTCGAGAAGTGAGGGGGAAACACACAGGCGAGCCCCATAACGGGATGAGTACTCTAAGAAAAAGAAAAGGGGCATCTATACTGGAAGAAATCATTATGTCCCTTGGGAAAGAGTATTGAGGGGGGGGCAAGTAGCCTACTCGTACGCATACATCACTTCTCTCATGCACCAGTTCAGGGGGGAGAAGAAGGCAACTGATAACGAGAGGGTTATTTTTTCTATAAAGGTCGGCCACGGGGAAGAAGAGAAAGGGACAGGGACAACGGGGAGTTTCCTTCTCCCATTCCGAAAAGGGAAGAAGAGAACTCTTCAAGAGAGCGGGGGAGGACTATTAACATTTAACTTAATATCAAAAAGAGGTCTACTTCTGGAAGAAAAGGGGAGGGCATACAGGGGAAAGAACGAATTCACGCATCTCCCTCCCAGAAAAGGTAGATATTCCGAAGGAAAATTTCCGAGAGAAAAAAAAAAAGGACGTAGTCGGAAAAGGGAAAGGAAAGGAAAAAGGTGAGGTAGATCCGGCAAAAAAAAAAAGTATGATACTACCACACCTTCCCGGGGAGAAAGGGAAAAAGCCCAGAGGCCATCCGCAGGGCAAAGGCGCTCTAACATCTGTAATCCTTTAAAAAAAGGGGGAGGAGTCGGAAGGGAGCCAAAGGAGACGAGGACCCAAACATTACATCAGCACGGGACGGGGTTTCGGACAAGGGAATCTTTTCGAGGGGAGACAATTCCTCTACGCACGAAAGAGGAAATGGACCGGAATGTACCGACGAAAGAAACCAGAACGAAATCGGGAAAAACCTGATATGTTCCCTTAACAATAGAGAAAAATCGCAGAGGAGGAATCGCCATCTGCAGCTTGGAAAGAAAAAAAAAACCTTGCCGGAAAAAGAGAGAAAAGGACGGAAGAGAAGCCAGCTTTCGACACCCAGGAAAAAGGGGCTACCTCCTTTCTCTTGGAGGGGAGGGAGGAAGACAAAGGGTCCGAGACGAGCGCCTGATAACTTTTTTTCTCTTTTCCACTCGCAGGGGAACAGGGGAAAAGAGAGAGGATGGGAAAAAAAAAAGAGAATGGGACAAGGCCACAATTCGAACACAGGGCGGCATCCTTTCCTTACCTGATCGAAAAAAAAAGCCGTACAGAATGGAGTAGTGAGGGAAATTTCCAGCCTTTTGTGTCAAGGGGAAAAAGTAGCGCCCTGGAAGATGGGAAAAGGGGGAGGGAATAGCCGAAGGAAAAGAGATGTCTATCATCTTCTTCTTTCAGGGGGAAGAGGGAACGGCGAATGCAATCGTCTCTTCTGCTTCCAAGAAAGGGAAGGTACCTGAGGGGAGGAAAAAAGGGGGAGCCGTTCGCTATCTAGAACGTCCCTCCATTAGGGACGTTGTCCGAAAGGTGCTGAATGGTACTAAACGTCATCTCTACTTGCTCTCTTCTAGGGAGGGAAAGGAAGACCGACGAAACCCGAGGAAAAAATTGTCCCTGAGCCCAGAGGGGAGGAGCCCGAAGAAGGGCTGAATGTGTCTGTTTCCTGTGGGTGGATGGGAAACCGTGACGGGGTTTGGTCCCACCCGCTGCTGAAGGAAGAAGGAAGCAAACGAGGGGGAATGGAAGAAGGGGAAACGGGGTCCGACGCCGGGACGCGGAAGGAGCCCCGTCACGTTACACCTGGGAAAAAAAAAAGGCTTAATAGTTTAATCCGAAAAAGGAAAGCGGCCCTCTTCTTTACCATCCAAAAGGAAAAGCCTTCTGGCGGGAGGACAGGATCTTAAGTGAAAAACTTTTTCAAACTCTTTCCTCTGGGAAGAAAAGAACGGCGACCAGCGGAAGGGGGAGAACTGCTCCCTCTCCCGGAGAAGCGGGGGAAAAGGATAGGAGATGATGGAAAAAAAGGAAAAAACATCTCCTCCACCAAAAGGAAATTGTCCTTCGCGGGGGGAAGGCCTGTCCCGTTTCACAAGAGGGAAAGACTGAGCGACGTGAGAAGGATTCCTGAAAAAAAAAGCGGAGGAAAAGAAAGTAATACATCTTCCCTTACGGGGGGAAAGAATCTTGCTAAAAAAAGGAAAGTCGCTGCTAACTCCTCAGCGGGAAAGAGGAGCGAGGTCAAACTCTAGCGGGAGGGTTCTAAAGGGTGGGGGAGTAGTAGAATAGACTGTATAAAAAAAAGGAGCCTTTCTTTCTTCGAAGGAAAAAGGGAAACAACCTGTGGTGCCTCTACAATGACGAAAAAAGCCTACCGGAGGGAAATAAGGACGTAACGAAAGACTCATGACCTGTTCGCCACCCTCTCTCAGGAGGAGAAGTGGACAAGAGGGAAGACCCAGGAAAAAAGAAGGGTCTGCGTGAAGGGAGAGGGAAACCCACATGCTTCTTACGAACACATGCTTGAGGGGAAGAGCAAAAGGGAAACAATACGCATACGCGTCTTTTCTTCTACTTGGAAAAAAGGAAAAAGAAAGACCAGGCCCAGGTCCAGAAAAGTGAAAAAAGAGCGCCGAACACTACGAGAAATTCTTCTCTACCATAAGAAATCACTGATCTATTCTGGAGGGACGCATACCTTCCCTCTCAAAGAAGAGGAGACTTGGTCAATATAAAGCTGGAGAGTGGCCGACCCCGACCGGAAAGGAAGAAGGCTCTCGACCAAGAAATGAGTGACTAAAACCTGCATAAAGAGAAAAGCTGTGGCGCTAGGGCGAAGAGGGGAAGGGGCAGCGGCTGACAGCCGGAAAAAAGGAGCAAGCGGGACGTCCTCCGAGCCTCTGTAACATCCTTAAAACAGAAAGGGGGCAAGAAAGGTCCGATAGGAACGTCTCTCAGACCTTTGGGGAAAAACCCGCCGAGGTGAAAGACAGGTGAAGTGTATCTCGAGCAAGAGAGATATATCCTTCACAGAAAGATGGAGAGACTAGAAGGGACCCGTTCTGCTATCCGTTGAAGGAAAGTTCGGAAAGGAGAGGCAAGGTACGGCCTGGGTGTCATGCCTTGATTCCGATGCCGAGAAAGGGGAAAAAGATCAGCAGGAGAAAAAGTTGATCGCTATTCTCCTTTGGAAAAAAAAAAGGGGACTGCCGGTAGGAGGCGAAGAAGGGAAGGGAGGGGAGAGGAAAAGAGTTCGGTGGTCGGCCCGTAGAAAAACGGGAAACCTGGAAAGGAGGAGGCCGTCTTGCTCCTCCATCAGAAAAGGAGAGTTTCGAGGGACCGGAGAGAGAGGGAAAGGTGTAGCGGATCGAAAAACAGTGTCGACCTGTGCCTTGTCGGAAGGAAACGGAGCAAACTCCTAGAGGCGTCTTTTTTCCGTTCATAAAAAAAAGCGTCAGAAGAAAGGGAAAAGGCGATCTTGCGCATTCAGCAGGGAAAAGCCGCTCCCGTCTTCTGGGAGAAAAAGGTAGGAGCGTCGGCGAGAAACGAGTCTAGCTTTTTGTCTACATGGTAAAAAAAATAACGTCACAGAGGGGAACGACGGTAAAGGACCGGCTTCGTGCGGGGAAAAAAAAGACGCGGCCGGAACGCCAGAAGGGAACGACGACTTTATCATGTAAACAGGAGGAGGAAGAAAGGGGAAAAACATGCTAAGCCAACAAGGGAAAGAGAGTGGAAGACGCTCTACGCCGAACAAGGATTATTGCCTCCTCGAGCAGAGCAATTGAATAAGGGAAGAGTTCCTCATGTGAAGTGGGAAGGGGGGAACCGAACCGACTCAGGAAAGAATCACATCATCAAGGAAGGAAGTGGAAAATCCGAAAAAGAAAAGGACGTTTACCTCTAGAGGTATAGCCAAGGAAAAAAAAAGAGGGTCAATCATAGAACTTTCTATTCGCCTGTCTATGAGAAAACTATTGAAGGACTATCAAAAGGGAGCCATCTTCTCGAAAAGGGGGGGGGGAAATCTGTGCAATACACAGCAGGAGGCGGGGAATGTGAGGGATGGTCCAGACGAGGTAAAAGAGACGGATTCACTGCATCTCCTCCCTCGAACAAGAGGCAGTCCGTATGCCGAGAAGAGCCCTCCACTCTTCCTAAAAAAAAAGGGAAGGGGGGGGCATCACCGAGTGCAGGTGATACATCGGAGACCATCATCTGGGAGGGGGGACAAGTCACTTCTACCCAGAAGAAAAAAAAGAACCCTAACCAGAAAGCCTATGGGGAAATAAAAAAAAGAGCGAACATCTTTATCCTTGACATCGGAATTAGGAGGGGAAAAGGAAAACTAAATCAGAGACAGAAAATCATTCACCTTGGAGGGACGTCCTCAGGGAGGACACTATTTCTGGGAAAGGAAAAGCGTAAAGGAAGAAGCACAGCAGGGAAAACAGAATCTTTCCTGCCGCCAAAAAAAGGGGGGGAGAGAACCTTGCAACTACCAGAGAGGCGACGCCGCCTATTATCTCATCTTCATCAGGAAAAGGGGAAAGGAAACCTAGCCGACCAAAACCAATGAATGAGTAAGGAGCGATCAGCACTTACCACCCTTCAGGGGAAGAAAGAGGAATCCCGCGGGCCTGGCCGGTGGAATCAGCGTCATTTATATCATTATTCCTTCCAGGAAAAGAAAGTAATTGTGGAAGGGGAAGAGGAAGTGAAACGATCGCAAAAAAAAGGAGGAGGGAAGGCTGTCCCCGCCCATCCATTTCTAAAAAAAAAGGAAATGGCGGAATTATCGACATGACAAATTATCAACTCCATTCTGAAAGAGGAGTCGAGGAAGAAGTGAAGAAGGGGTGTAGAAGAGGAGCAGAGGCAGTCGCCCCGGAAAGTGGTCTTCATCTCCGTCCTGTAAAAAAGGGAAGGAAAGAGGCGTCGGAGAAGAGGAGAACTTGCCACCTGCTCCTTTCAAAAAGAACGGCGCAGGAAGAAGAGGGGCTAGGAAGGAGTCTTGTACCTGCTAAAAAAACGTTTTCGCATCGGGGAAAGGCCAAAAATTAGGGCCGAAGTGTTCACACCGGTGCGGGGGGAAAGTGCTTCGGCGTCTGGGGGGAGAAACCTACTACCCGCTGGCCAAGAATCACTGGACCGGGTTCGCGCCGACCTCTTCTGCCCATGCTGCTATGGTGTGGCAGGGGGAGGTGGAGAAAGGGGGGGGTCCTCATCCCGCGCGGACGGAATCTACCACCTCAACTCGGGGGGAAGGGGACGAGAAAGGTACGCGTGAGGGCACGCGAATCGGCCACTAACTTATTCCTTAAGGGGAAAAAACGTTCGTAGGGGGAGAGGACAAGGTAAATCCGGAGCAAGAAAAAGGGACCATCCCGAACATGATCAGCAGAAAGGCGTGAAGATCTTAGGAAACTGTCCTCGTCGCCCACTCTACGAAAAGGGGAAGTCCTTGCCAGCGGGGAGATAAAGAAATGGTCGACTCGCCTTCTCCTAAGGAAGTAAAATGATGCTATTGGACAAATGGCCTACCCTGGAAAAAAGAAAATAAAATCTCGTTAAACAGGAAGGGGGAACGGGGAAAGGATGGAAGTTCACCATCGCAAAAAGGGGCTGACTCGGGGAAGGCTGTCAATGAACTTCGGCTCCTGGCCTAAAGATCGTCAGAAAGGAAAAAAAGGAAAGAAATATTCCTCTCGGGCCCGTAAGGGGAAA
>Ga0179593_1402050_pt1 | contig 22784 bp, 17 predicted proteins | sample CZODoug2_1_08_16_FD_185931 | JGI IMG/M metagenome (GOLD analysis project Ga0179593, IMG submission 185931) | Vadose zone soil fungal communities from Angelo Coast Range Reserve, California, USA - CZODoug2_1_08_16fungal (PacBio error correction) | ecosystem: Environmental > Terrestrial > Soil >...
TGGATCGGAAAAAGAGAGTCGACGAGAGTAGGAAGGGAAACACCGGAACTCATAGTACTGACTCACACTGTCTAAAAAAACCGCTTCGCACCGCCATCACTGACCGGAAGGGAAGACAAGGGGGAAAAACCGTGCATACGCACACGGAAGAAACCCAGTATTACGGAGACAAGAGGGGCAAAACATGGCCTAAGACGCCAGCTTCGAAAAAGAGCGAAAGAACAGAGGCACAATCAGCCTGTCTTTACAACAGGCAATATAGAGGGAAAAGGACTCTAGACCTCGGCGCGTGGGCTCATCCTCGGAAACAAAGAAGAGAGGAGCGTTGGCAGAAAAAAATCCTTTACGGAGGCGACCACTGCATGGCGCTAGCATCACAGAGCAAGCGGAAGCATCGACACGGTTAGCAAGTAAGGGGGGAGATAACCGACTACGTCAAAGGCAAGAAATCGAGAACAACAGGCAGAGCATCTTACACAGAGATGGCCAACAAGGGGGAGAGGAGGTAGAGACCGGATGCCTCTGACAATCGGCGTGATCCAATAGCAATGCCAGGGGTCACAAAGTGAAAAAAACGAATATAGATCGGCCATAGCATGGGGCCGAAAAGAGGGGGGAAAATATTAATCAAGGGAAAGGGACTGGAGGGAGAGGCGACCCAAGCAAAGCGCCCGACAAGCGTTGCAAAAACAAACGCACAGGGAAAACTATCATTCTAACTGGGCAGGAATACTTCCGAGTAGTAAAGACACGTGACAGACCAGAACCTAAGCGCTCCATCCCTACATGACTAACTATCTTGGGAATCAATGGAAACTAACTTTAGCCGCCCGAGCAAAAAACAGGGCGTCGTCAATTAGCGGACAGTTTACCGACGCTAACGGAGAAACGTGTGGGCGGAAGGAAAGCGGGCTATGCTCTGCAGTCGTTTAACATCAGGGACCAGGAAGGGAAAACAACTAAAAAGTAAGGGGATCGCTGAACCGAAGAAGTGGTGAGCCAAGCTGCGAGCTGGCGATAACATCGGCCGACCAGTTCAAGTGGCGAACAAAAAAAAATTGGTCAGAGGCGGGGTCCTACACCCGTCCGAAAAAGGGAAGTTCCTACATCACTCCACGAAGGAAAGGAAGGGCCGAGAAGGAGAGACAAAAAAGTAACTTTTAAGACTCAATTACAAGGTGGCTGGTCCAACTAAGGGACAAACGCCGACCCAGGTTTGATCGTGTTGCGAAATTAGCAAAAAAAAGACACAAAAGGGGAAAGGGGGGGGCGGGGGGGAAAAAAGGTCAAAAACAACGAGGGGGCGTTCACGGTCAGACCTCACTAGGACAAATCCTCGGCTTAGGGCACGAACGGGGGGGGAAGGACAACGTACAGGAACACACCCCAGATACGAAGAGCCAACCTATTTCAAGAGGGGTAAAGAAGTACACATCTGTCACCAGGAGGAACCGTAAAAAAATACGAAACAACCCAAAGGGGACAAAGGGACAAGGCGAAACCAACCAAAAACGGGTAACACTCGGCCAAACGAAAAGCAGTGCAACGAAAAAAAAAACGACCATTTCCAACAGGGGAAGACGAGAAAGAGGGCATAGTACAAAACGAAAGGGAATGAAGCAGCACGTAAAAACACTCCGGAGGGGGCCCTCAAACCTGAGGGCAGCTTCGAGATAAGGTCGCGAACAGGTGAAAAACAGCGATGTGCGGGAAGAGGAAAGTAGGCGCAGGGATGCGCTCAAAACCCATTCGACGTCAAACTGCGGAAAGTGAAGGAAACCACAACGGGAACTAAGGGTAACAAAAAGAGGGGCCAGGGCAGAGAGTCCCGAGCAAGCTAAATAAAGAGAGGCACAAAGCGGGGGAGGGAATTAGAACACCCTGAGACAAAAAACCCCCAAGCGCGAAGGTCTACCGAAGACGGATGTACATCTCGGACCGACAAAAAAAAATACATTCAAACATAGGCGAAAGGGGACATGGAAGAAGGGGGAAAAGGAACCAGAGCGGAAAAGGGTCCATCGGGCCTCGCAAATCGCGTCAACCTCATCAAAACTCAGTAGCGAATCAATTCGCTCTTGAATAGGGAGGGAAAAAAAAATTCTTTTCCGAAAGGAAAGAGGAAAGGGAAAAGAAAGTGGGAGAGGTCACTAGGGGCAGTCGTAGTCGCCAAGACAAAAGCTGGGGGAAGAGGCAGATGACCAATCAATCGAGAAAAAGAGTCTGCCGACCGACGAGAAGGAGGTTACAGGGGATGTCAGAGGTGAGGGAACGAGCGATCAAACAATCGTCACCCACAATGTGATGAAAAACCTCGGACTATCTCAGCACAAAAGAGGAAAATCGGGAGAAACGGGAAAAGGGGGCTAAGGAGTCCGCAGACGCGTGTGAAACGGGTGATATTCAAACACGGGACACTGACAAAAAAAAATCATCAGAAAAAACAAAAACAAAAAAAGACACAAGTTACCACTGATGTTCACACGGAAACCTCCTAACGACGCCGCGATAAAAGGAGGGGGGTCAAAAACTACCAACCAAATGTAAATGAAGGGCACACCATATGCTGGAGGGGAACAGGGTAGAGAGAGTTGAAAAGGGCAACGTCGGACTCGTGGGGAAAAGAAATAAATGGGAAAAACTCCTTATATCCTCGGTGTCAAGTTAAAGCAAGGCAAAGGGGGGGAGGGGCGACACTAAAAAACCATGTGTCGAGGGAACTCAATACTGACGAAGACCACCAAAGAACCAAGAAAAGAAATGAAAGAAATGGGATAGCGAAGACGAGAAAAACACAGCCATCCACAAGCCACATAAAAAAAAATAGTGGTCCACTGGTTGCCAAGGCGAGAAAGAAGATTGCAAAAGCGCCTAGATGCTAGCCAACGCGCAAAGCAGTAGAACGTCGGCCTCGAGAGCTCAAGGACAAAAATGACTGTCGGTAGAAGCACGACGGCGCGACGGGCAACTATACGCGCTAGCGGAACGCGGCGCAAGTCTCAGAAGGTAAAGCTACAACCAGGCGAGACTGCATCCCACATCGCCCCGGTCGCTAAACCTCCAAACAAAGACATAGTCCGATAAGAATACATACCTCGTAACAACATCGCAGCCAGGAATCACACGCTGAAGTGGAAGGAAGAAGGCTAACGCGCTCGCTTCCACGATCTCGGCCCACTCTAAAACGGACACAAAGCCAGCAAAACATCGAGAAGAGCAAAAGGGAAAACCAAGAAAGACTTAACATAGACGGAGAGAGAAAGAAGAACGGGACGACAAGCTTCTAAAGGGGCGACAGAGGAGGGAGCGTGACCGAACAGGCGAGACCAAACGCCGTTGCGTGGAACTTAAGCACCATCGCGACTGATACAACAGAAAAGCCTTATGGAAACAAAAAAGAGCGCAACATCTCGTCTCCTGCAAAGGAAGAAAAGAACAGGTCTAACTCGGGCGCAGTACCGCAAGAGGACCCAGGATAAGCTGCGCCCGGAGAGGGTAGAGAGGGAGTCGCTTCCGGTACAGAAAAAGGGCCAATAACAGCGGGAACGCCTATAGACCGGGAAGGGAATTATCCACGAAGGGGGAAGGCAAACGGTACCTTGGACAGAACTATCACCAAAAAGACCATAATAGTGACGCAGTCAGCGACTACAAAAGACAACCGAGGATGAGCCGTACCGAAAGTAAGAGGTGACCGACACCGGGGGGACAGTAAGCCAGCAAAGAGGGGAGCTACAGGTAATGGGACATCAGGACACCAACGGGAAACAAGGTCAGGAGGGGGACGGATGAGCACGGGGGGATTGTATCACCGGAAGCACCTCGCCCGGTGATTCATCAGCAAGAAAAAAACATAACCATCCTACCGAACACTCCACTACAACGGAACCCAAAAAAAGAACCTACTTCGAATTTCAGTCAACCGTTCCGCAATACCGACGGACAGGGGGCAAATCCAGTCAGGACGAATCAAATATAGCCGCAAAGATCCCGATGAACGTATGAGGAACAAGAAAGGGGGAGGAACCAAAGGGAGGAGAAATCGCTACCGTGGGAGGGAACAAAAAGGCTCCGGGCGAAGCAGGACAGGGCGAGAGAATTGTAGGAAGAGGGTTAAAAAAAGGACAAAGAAGACTGCGGTAAAAAAGCGCCAAGAAACCCGTAGTGAACGACCTGGACGGTGTCCCAGAAAGGCAGGGCAGAAGGGTCTTATAGTAAGGAACGGAGGGGGAACAAACGGGGAAAACGAGTGAGAGGTACCCACGACCGGCTGCAGGAAAAGCGGACACGAGCCAGGGGTCAAACGGAAAGAAAGAGACTGGCTCTAAGGATATCAAAGCAATGTCCAAAACAGAGTAAAAGTAATCGAGGGAACAACGCCTCGCCGCCCCGCCTGTCTAAGGTAAATACGAAAAGAAAGAACAAGACCGTGACACCCCCGAGCAAATAAGAAAGAATAGGGGGACTCACTGCACAGAAGGGGAGGCACGATTTACTAGAGGGAAGGCAAGAAATGCTCTGCAAAAATCGGGAAGGGGGACTGCGCCATAAAATAAAGTGGTTTGGACTGGGTTCTCGGACTTCCGAGACCTCCAGTAACTTGAGGAAGAATGAAATAGTGCCGGGAGCGAAAGATGGTCACCCGAACACAAATTGGCGAAAGGGGGGGACCACCCAAAGCCTTTTAGACGCCAACGCTCGACATGAGTAGGACTCAGATAAGGTGTGGGCGTGGAAAGGAGGGATTTGTACACTACAACACGAATGCCGCAGAAAGGGGGGGCTCTCCAGCGAGCAACAATAAGCCCAGAACAGGGTTCCGCGGGGGGAGCAGGTCAGGGAAAAAGAAAAGAAAAGAATCGCAGGGAGGGGATTTAGGGTTAGCCGGGCGAGGAACAAGAGCAGTAAGGTGTGGGGGGATTTACCAGGACTTTAACCCAGCGGGCGCAAAAAAAAAGAAGGAAAGACCGCAGAACCGGAAAAGCGTACGAGACCAGTGTCTCAAAAAAATGATTCCAATTCGTAAAAGCAGAATCACTCGAAAAAGAAAGTTGGGGCGCGGGGCGAAAACCTCTTCTCAAAGCAATCAAATACGGACACACCCTCCCCGAGTAGAGAAGAAAAAGAAAAGGCTGGGCTTCATCGTCGGGCGCTGGGCCCCCGCAAACGGAAGACCTGCTCGGTCACTCCGGAAACAAAAGACGACACGTTTCAGAGCTCTCACGCTCTCCACAAAGAAAGACCCGGGGGGAGCCATGTCTCGCACGAAGGAAAAGAGGGTCAAACGTCAAGACGTACGGGAGGGTTATTACGTGGAAGGAGGAAGGTACAGGGGGAACAGGGGAAGCGGGACCACACGGGGTTGTTCCAACCTCACGTGGCCTAGGGTGCGGGGCAAACACCTCAACCAAAGAGACGCAGAATGAAAAGGGAGTCGCAGGAGCATCCGGCCTTGAAACACACGAGGGGGGGGGACAAGCAACCGGGGAAGTCCGCACCTCCGAAACGCGGCGCGCATTCGGGGCTGCCGAGGACCAAGCCGGCGCGCGAAAGGTAGGATCGCGAGGGCTGATCGGAAAAAGGGATCGGAAAAAATGCACTCGGCGGAAATCAAAGGGGAGTGGAACCAAGAAAAGGCTTGAATACACGCAACGACATAAAACCCGGGACGGACCGGTAAGAACACTTGTGTGCGAAAAGAAGAAAAACCTGCGGGGAAAATGAGAAATGGGGGAAAAAAGAAAAAGACGGTGCGGAACGGTTGACAAAACAGCACCCCCCGCGAGACGAGAAAAACTCAGATCACATCAGGAACAGGGAGAGGGCACAGGACAGCGGCCGGAACATGAGCCGATAAAGACATAAAAGCCGATGTTCAATAACAGTCGGAGAAAGTCATGGCCGGGCGGGTAATGGACAACACGCATCTCTAATTCGTCTAAAAAAAATTCGGACGGGGGTGAAAACCCCAAGGTCGAGGCGGTGGAGCTTCAAAAGGTGGGGGAGGGACGGGGAACCCGCTCAAGAAATTTTATCATGTAAGGGGCAAATCACGCGAGGGAACTAGTGGCGACGTCATGGACGCGGGGACAGGGAAGGGGAAAAACTGAATCGGGGGAAAAACCCAAGGACTGTTGAAAGAAAAAACCCGGACTGGGATGGTGGACCTGAACGGCCAAAGCAAACCCACCTCAAAATATGTAACATCTCGTCGACAACCTGGTCCCCGCTTCACGGGGGTCGGTAAAAAGAGCAAATTGTGGACGCGGGACAAAAGTCCTATACCAAAAAAAAATGGAAAGAAATTAAAGGAGACAAAAAGGCTCTGCGAGGCTCCCTGTAGATCGGCCAAGGCGGCAAAAACAAGGTATGGCAAGTATTTTGAAAGCGAAAAGATGGGGAGGGAAAGGTTCGTATTCATAAGAAGGGACAAAACTCAGTGGTCCAGTCGACCTCAAACGCCTACGTTCGGACAAAGACGCCACCAGAAATCCGTTACGACACAATGAACCCGGAGGGAAGATAATTATCAGGCGTGATCACCCTTTCATTAACGGCACGAAAGAGTGGGGGCCCGTATGGGAAAAAAAGAGAGTACTCTGACGAAGAACAAACTGGACAAAAAGAGAGACCAGAGAAGAGAAAACAACTCGCTAAGCACAAATCAAGCTGTCCGTCACGCTGTTGAAAGGGCTAAGCAAAGGGCCGCCGGGAGACCAAGAGCAGGAAGGAGGCCACAAGAGAGGGGGGGAAAACAACCAGTCCACGTCATCCTCAAGGATCGGGCTGAGCACCAGAAAATCTTCGAACAATAGTCCTGGAAGAACACAGAGGGACTCGAACTTCATATCGGATATAACAGCAGACCAAGAGGAAATAACAGGACGAGCATCAAGCGGGGGAACGATCACTACCGCTAGACCATGAGGAAAGAATAAGGAGCTATCAGTCTCGTCGCTAAAGTACAAAAAAAAACACAAAATCAAAAATCTAGGCAATTACCGCAACCACGCGCGCGCGAAAAACTCTCTTCGGAAGCAAAGGCAAGTCAAGGAATGGGAAGCCGAAAACTGGAGAACCAGCGGCAAGAAAATGGTTACAGCAAAGGAAATGCATAATCCTTGCAAAAGGCACAGCACAATGGGCGCAGACCGGAAAGAAGAACGCCACTCAGGCAAGCGCCCGATCCAATTGATAAACAGGATCGAACAGACACATGGGTACCCTAGACAAGAGGGATGCGGGAGGACGCAGCGACAGAGGCCAGTCGGGCTCAGCCAAACGAAACGGTCTGAAACGAACTTTCCTGCAACGCCAAAAGACCCGCCACCGGGAATCCGACAGATCGTAGAGGAAAGGGCACTAGCGATAAAAATAAGACTCAGATAGGAGATGCCCCGGATGGAAATGGAAGCGAGCCGCAACATACGGGGCGTCTATTGTAAAAAAAGCTAGGAGAACTGGGGGGCTTGAGAAATAAAGATACGCTTGAATCAGCTGAGGATCACAGGGAAAGGACAACGTTAGTAAGCAAACCGTCGAAGATGGCCGGTTACTACAACAAACGAACCGGACGGAAAAACAGGGGGAAGATTGAGTGAAGACCTAGGTTACCAGAGACAGATCCTCTCACAAACCAACGTATTATGAAAAGAACGAAAAAAGAGATGAAAAAGAAGAACATCGAGCGAAGACGACATACCACGTATGAACGCCGGGCCGCGGAAGCCCAGAGGAAAACTAAGGTCCACAGGCGACCAGTAAACGCGGCCCCAGGAAAATCCAGATGAGGTGCGCTTCCCTACCGACGCAAATTAGACTCCACGTAAACCGAATTAGAGAGTCCTGTACGCAGCCAAAGATGCAACGAACATAAAGCGACCTCGCGGCAGAACTGAAAGTTTCACAAGAAGCTCTCTCTAAGACGTCCTGCATCATGGAGGAGAAAGGGAGACGAACTACGCTCAGCGCTGTCGAAGCAGAATAGCCCCGAAGAGAACTAGAATGGAGCTGAAAAGGACCGGGGAAGAGTAAAGGGATAACGGCCCTCGACAACCACACGGTGGACACCTGGATGCATCTTCGAAAAACAATCTTGACTCCTACCCCTGGGTCCGATAGCAAGAAATCCCACTAAGAAACTACTCAGAAAGGGGGAACGGGGGCTAAGGTCGTGGAAAAATCTGCTAACAAATGGTGGCCCCCAGAAGTGCAAGCTGGAGTGCACGCGAAAAATCATCGGGTCGATCTAAAGAGGGGAGCTTAAAAACACTCCGAAAACAGGGTGCACAGGCGACTGACATGGAAGTCGAACCGGCTTATAAGAGGATCCACAGAATAAGGGGTGGGGTAGGACCGACACGCTTGGCAATGCTCCTTAGAACCGAACCCAGGGCGAGTCTCTGGTGATGAGAAGAACAAATAGGGGAAAGAACGTTGAACAAAACCCCCGCATACTAAGCATCTGCTAGCCGAGCGGGGAACCTCTAAAGTGTGAAAACAAGGGTAAAAGCGAAAAAAAAATACCCGTCGCTGACGAGGGGAGCGTGGCTCTAGAGAATAGGAGCACCGAGGCACCACGGGGGACCGACAGAGTTAACAGTGAGGCGAATAGTCGCGCGCCCCTCTGAAGAGGTCCGGTAGAAGCACGGGGTGGGGCGCAAAGAGGGGCATTAAATGCGAAAGGGAGAGTTCACAGAAGAGGTCAATGGACAAAGCAACAAGGAAGCGGCCTCTACGACACATGAAACGGGCCAATCAGGATCACCTGGAACAAAAAGGGGGAGGGGCGACCGCTGAACAAGTAAACACCCGGGTGTCGGGAGGCGAAGAAGAGGTCGGGGGGATAATAAAAGAGGAAGACAAGGGAAAGGTGCATGGAGGCGAAAGAAAAAGTTGCAGATGGGGCCCTCAACTGAGAAAGGTCGCAATACAAGAACTCCGACATGGGAAAAGAAAATCACAAACACAAAACATCCGGGAGCAGAGGATCCCAGGCAGAGGGTTGGGGGGGGAACAAATGCGAACGTCAAAAAAGGGGGAGGCTCCTAGCCCGTCCTTTGTACACGCGATGCACAAGGAAAAACTCGGCGGGGAAAGACGGTTGTGGGGAAAAACACAAAAAACAGTGTGGTAAGAAGATATGTGCGGGAAAACCCAAAATTTTCCGGGGAGTAATTAAGGTCAAAATCTCAGCGACCAGAAGGGCGGAACGCGTCAAAGGAAGGCATGGGACGATGACATTCCCGGTCCACTAAAAATCTCACGAGGAAAGAGGGGGAAATCAGCTGGCTGCAGGGGGGAAAAAGACAAAGTACAACTTTGTGACCAAACTGAAAACTAGAACCAACAGAAGAACGTTTGGGCAAAAAGGAGGGGGCAAAATAAACCCCACAACCCTGCCCGAGTGAAAAGAGCAAAGAGGAAAGGGGCAGACCACCAGTACGGCACAAAAGGCGCGCCTCAGACTCGAGGCGAAAAACGGATTCTTCAAGGGAAGGTTAAGAAAGAAGGGAGGAGAACAAAAACTCGAAGGCAGCGTTCAAAACGCAAAAAAGAGGTGTCCAAGCACGTCGGAGCGCAGGGTCGTGCTCTCGCAGAGAACCGGAGAATCACTGGCAAGGGGTCACACACACACCGTGTCTAAGGAGGCGACAACAGATATAATCCATGGGCATCAGGAATCCAGATCCCGAGAAAAAAAAGCATGCGGAAAACAGGAGGATAAAAAAGAACCACAGCCAAAGTCTAGCCCCCCAAGGTGCTAGCAATGTTGGCAACGCATGATACAGGCCGTCAGCACAGACACCGCCAGAAGGAAAAGTCCCGCGCGCGACTCCCGGACGGAAGGAGGGGGGGGGAGGCACAGCAAACCGAGAAAAACCAAAAAGGGGTAAGAGGAATCGACGCACTACCGAAACACGAAAGTTCCTGAAAGACGGCAAGGAAATCGGGTACCCCGGGGCCAACTTTTGAATGGGAAGAAGGGTAGATAAGGAGCGCAATAGGGGCGTGGGGAGAAGCACGGGCAGATGGGTGACATAGAGAACGGTAGCGGAGTACAATTCACCGGGAAACGGGACCGCCATACGGGGGAACCGGCCAGACCAAAACGCTGGAAAGAAAAAATTTGGAAAAGGGACCTCCATAGAGGGGAACGGCCTGTCAAAATCGGAATTGTCTCCCGTGGAGAACTGATCACGATCAGTACACATACCTGCTAAAACAAGGACAACATAGAGGGGCCTCCTTCCTCAGGGCGAGGGAAAGAAACCTACTCGGACGTACACAAACTCGGTCAACATCGACTAAGGGAGAAAGAGAGGGGCTCGCGAAAACCACGCGGGTGCACCGAAAATGGTAAAAACCTCAGAACCAAGAAAAAAAGAGCCGACATCCTAAGACGCCACAGATCTGGCTGGGCGGGAGAACCGGGCGGGAAACAAAGGCCTATAAAAAAGGGAGGGGCAAAAACGCAATCTAGTCATCGGTAACGCGGAACAAGAACAATGAAGCACAAGAGGAAGGCTGACAGGGTCAAAACTGGGGGGAAAGCTCAAAACACCTGGTGAAGTGAATCTTCGCGACCCCAAAGAAGTGACAAGAAAGATGAAAGCAACACATAAAAAGATCAACATTGGAAGCCACAGAATCGGTGTTTCCCGCTCCGCGGGGCGGGGGGACCCGACAGTCTCAGAAATAGAGGCCGTAGAAAGAACAGTCATGGAAGAGCAAGACGTGAAAGAATCGGACTAGTCCGGTAATAGCGAGAAGTGTCTAGGAAGAGTAGAAGGCGACGAGTGGTGGCCGCGCCGGACTGAGCACGACAACGGGCGTTGGACGAATCGCCGTCGATCCAGAAGACAGAAAAGGAGAAGTCCATCAATCTCAACCTCCTAACTAGAGAGTGACAAAAAAAAAAAGCATACGTCGACAAATCGACGGCGAAAAGGGCAGAAAAACACTCAAACCAGAGGTTAATCTCACTCTCAAGAAGAAACGGCATTCGTACTATCAGAAGAGTCGGCAACGGAGGCGCGGGGGACCGCGTCAAAAAAAAGTAGTAAGAACCTGGTACGGCGAGCAAAGACCCAAAAGGGGGGGACGGCAAAAGGAGAATTCCATTGTACAACGGTACAGTAACCGGGGAAAAAGACTTAGTTTCAAGCCAAGTCTATCGCACGAAGGTCCTGCGAAGAAAGGCGTGAACTCTAGGAAAAGGCCTAAATGACTCGGACAGGGGCCGGGGTAAACGAACAATACGGGAGAAGTGGATACTTATGGTCCTGAGAGCCTCAAGGGAGATCAAAGTTGCAACCGAAGCGAGAAGCCTGCTTATTTCTAAGGGATGAGGAAAAAAAGGGGAAGAACTCGCTCCGGGGGGGTGGGAGGAGGACACGAGTACAAAGCCCCCGGGTACGCGCGCGAACCACCTAAAGCCAGAGAGAACAAAGAAACGGGAAGCTGGGGCGGAAAAAAAAAGGCGCAGGCGTTCGGATCAAAAGAAAAAGAAAGGGAGAAGCACCGCCTTACACAAGACTGTACCGGAAGCCACCAAAAACGAAGTCTAAAAAAACACCGCCCTTCAAATGACACCTAAGGGACAAAGCGGGACAATCGAGCGAGAAGGCCTAAATCACATGAATCGAGACTTGCATTGAGGATCCAATGTGCAGGCCCGGATAGAGCGACTTCCAGAGAAGAGGGGGGAAGCAGAGCTCCCGGGCGGCAGTACAGCATCACGACTAAAAGAGAGGGAAGGAGAAAACCCATTACCAAGGCTCTGTAAAAAAGCACTGTGGGCAAGACGGAGCGCTTCACTAGGAGAGCGTACGCCTGAGTGGTCGACTATTGAAAGAAGAGGGGGAGGGGACGGCCGCCGGCTGACCCTATCCTTCTTACGAAGAGAATTACTCATGAGGAGGGGAAAGGGAGCCAAAGCCGGGATAACCTCAAGCGAGACAAACAATCCGACTCTCAAAAGAGCGGCGAAGATGGCACTAGATTCTCCAAGAAAACGTAAGAAAGGCGTGAGGGGCTACATAACTAACGGAGCCGATTCGCTACGACTGAGGGTACAGAGGGGGTAAAACGAGAATAAAAAAGAAAACACAGAGCCAGACGAAAGGGCACTAGCCAGGACTCGAACGTGGTAGGGTTACTGTGTCTAGGTATTGAGAAAAAAAAAACCTACCGTAAGAGAACGGGATCAAGGGAAACGACACCAGGGTTTGGAGCTTTCGGGGAAAAAGAAAAAAGGTGGGCGAAATAGACTAAAGTTGTTGGACCTTAGGGGGAGAAAAAAGAGCCACTGCTGGCGTTCCCAAATTCTCTCCCCTCCAAACAAAAAAGTGGAACAAGAAAAAAAACAGCTCGGGACCGAGCGGGAAAACGTGGTTGACCTGGCTCGACAGGGGAGTCGTGGCGGGGGGGTGAAAGGATCAGTATCAGTTACCGATTGGGGGTTCTCACCTATTATCCAATAGCCGAGAAGGACGCAAGAGAAAGGGGGCCCGGGGGGAAAAGACATGAGGGAAGTGCGAGCGGTCATCAAGAAGCTCAGGGAGTCATAAAAACACGTACATGGAACGACCGACATACCGAACCACCAATACGGAGAAAAACATAAAACAGTGGGGAGGCGATTTAGGGAAAGGGACAGAGCTGCACCCAGAGTGCACATGAAAAACAGCAGTGGGAAAAGAGGTCCCACCAAGAGACCTCATCTGCAAGATTGATTCGAGAAACCTCCAAATTAAAGAAGAGGTAAAGTTGGAGGGGGGGGACCCAGGGTGGCGCAGAAAAGGCTCCAGGACGACTTGTTAACCGATTATCTTTGACTTGGGAACCCGCGGCCGGACCCGCCAAAAAACGCCGTTAATGGAGGGGGGGGCTGGGGGGGAAGGGAAAAGAAAGGGAGAACTAGCTCCTCCTACTTTGACTCCTTCCAGACAAAACGAGCGCCTGAGGGGGGCTCTACGGCAGAAAGGACAGAACGATTTTCAGCAGAACGGGATGGGGAAGGAAGAAAAGTTCAACCTAAAACTACCCCGCGTAAAGGTACCAGAAAGAATGTGTTAAAGCTAAACCACGCTCCGGATCGGAGTGGGTGAAAAAGACAACACGAAGCCCTAGCCTAGCAGTCTGTAACAAGGAAACGCAGCTTTTCAAGTCGAGACACTTGACCCAACAGCCTGTCGACCACAAAGGGGAGATGTAACACGATCAACGAGCGCCTAAGGCCTCTGCTCTTGTGGCGCACGCGCCGTGACGTGGACACACATGCCCGGCCTACAGGGATAAAAACTATTCCAATCGATCGCTAGACAGAGACTCCGAGCAAACATGCCTCGTGGAGTAAGGATCAAGAGCCACTCTTTCAGGAAGTATAGGATAAAAAGTTGTTGCTGTGAAATTTCTTTTGAGTTTGCGCTCTGTGAAAGAAGCGCTTTTCTTTAGTATAAGGGGAGGGGTCGTCAGCGTCGTTACAAGGGGAGGATAGGAAAAGAAAGAAACTGACGACCACTCATCGGCTCCTTTCAGGTTTTCTCACGGGAATAAGCAAAGAGGTCAACGGAACTTAAATAAGCCAGGACGAAGGAGTAAGAGAAACGAAAAGAAAAAAGACCATACCACTCACCCAATCCCGCTAGCCAAGCCGGTGAAAAGCTTTTACCACCCGAACCAAAGCTAACAAAGCGTGACTGGCGGTCAAAAAAACTCTCAAACGTCCCTTTTGTGACCTCGCTGCCAGGTAAAAAAAGCCTCGCCCCTGACACCCGAAGCAATATCAAATCAAAAAGAAGCACGAACTTGGGGAAAGAAGTTGAAGTTCGCCGGCTAACTACTCCGCGCTAAGAGGAAAAGGGACAGGGGAATTCCGCCCGCAAGAGGGGGAACGGACCATGGAGGAGGGACGTTAGAGAAGAGGGGGGTCCACACACACAAAAGGAGGGGAAAAGTGCCCACAAAACTAGAAAGGGAGGCCTAAAGAAAAATTGGGGGTAGAAATACGGAACAAAAAAAGGCGGAACAAACCCCCTCGTCAATTAGAAATAGCAACGATTCAAACACGCACACCAAGACGAATTCGCCTACGGCTCACTTCGAGGATCTGGCTACACTCAGGGGGGAGAAGCGAGGGGCCAGGGCGTAATCCACACAGCAAACACAAAAAAGGAGAGAAGAAAGCGGCACCCGGGCGCCTAACTAAAAAAACACGGAGAGTACAGTCATGGGGAGAGGATGCAAGGCTGACCGCCAGAACCATGAGGGGTAGAAGGCAGAAGCAAACTACCAGGCCAGGGTGATTTCCACACTAGTCTTGTCGGCCAGTCCATACGACACGCCTAATACTAAGCAAAAGCAAGAAAGTTGGAGACGTGGGGGCAACCTGGGCTGCGCGATAAGGACGCTCGCAAAGCAATGAGAGAGAACGGACAAAAGCCAGACGCCCTGACAAAGACAAAGCCAGCGCTAACAAAACCCCGAGAAATCCTGGGGGAAAGAACCGCCTACCTCGGCTGAACTTCCATGGAAAACACGGCCTAAATGGAGGCAGGGGCAAGAAGGCACTATAGATTTCCAGATGACACTCAAAGAACAAACGACGGCCGGGTCCAAATAACACATGCGACGACACAGTGGAAGAGCAACAGTTACCTAAAAACAGAAGTGACCAAGAACGAAAACATGGATAACGGGAGAAAGAAAAAAAAGGTCAATAGCGCTCATACTATGTCTCGTAATACGGAAGACGGGAAAAACAGTTGGACACGCCTCAAAACGGACCCCGTGGAAGACGCCCTTCCTGCGGAAAAAAGAAGCTCCAGCTCTGATAAAAGAGAGCGGGACTACTGATGACCCTCGCGGTCCCGAGTCAGGGAAGCAAGGCCAAGAATAAACTTTAACACAATGATTTACCGCCGAGAACAAGTGACTGCCACAGCCTGGGTACCTATCGGGAGGGAAAAACGACCTCGGCCCTGGCCAAGGACATAGCCTAGAGAAACCCAACGGGAACGAAGAGTACGGGGGGGAGAGCACAAGAGAGTATCCCAGAAGTTGATAGCAACACGGGAAAAATCACCCCTAGAGGGGGGGGAGCGCGAAGTCGCCCGCCAACGGGCGCGTAACGGGGCGAAAAACAGTCAGTCACTCGCACGAGCAGAGAAACAGAGTAAAAGTGTGTCATCAACAAAAAAAAAATGAGAAGGAGGCAGAAATAAATGTCTAAAGAGGACGCGACAGGAGGGAAATTCCAAAAAACCTGCGTGAAAAAGCCCTGGGAAAAAGGCAGCAAAAAAAGAAATCGATGGAAAAGGGACGAAACAACCACATCGGCATAACACTTATCCAACGACGAAAGAAGACCCACCGAACTGGAGGAGTTTGGCAAAAACACACACTTCGGGGCCTCAACGGCACGCGAACCACTTCCCACACACCCACTCGGAAACGACAAGAACAGAGCCCGCCGAATCGGTCAATAAAGGGCAGTAAGCAATCGCAGGGACGCCAGCGGCGGCGGGCAAGATAGGGAAACCAAAAGACACTCTAAGTAAGCAGGGCTGGAGCGTGATCTTATGCTTCACTAGGACAGGGCCGCACGAAGGCCAGACACGACAATACACTACGGGGGGGGGCCCGCTCGCTTCTAAACAAAAAAGAAGTTCGAACGCAGACCTAGTGAAAGCGGAGGGTCGAGTACAAAGACTAGCCAGGTCAGCGAAACCGGAAGGGAAACCTACACGTCTGTTAGCCAGCGACCACATTTACATGGAAAAAACGGCTCGCGTGCAAGAAGGACGTCTTCTCAAGGGGAAGACTCATGTATATCCGCGGGGGATCCCGCGGCGATAACGGTGACAGTATAAACGTGCCGCAAGAGGGCGTAGGATAAAGGAGGAGAACAGGTGCACGGGCGACCTCATCTTGTATATGTACCAATATGTCCACGGTAACGAGGAGGAGGTCCTGAAGTCGTGGACGGCGAGCTCGGCAGGAATGACTCATCCAACGCGAGGCCCGCCGCTTAGAAAAAACCGAAGGAAAAACTGGGAGAAATGGGGGGGTCGCGTCCTATACTCAATGGGAGTACCAGGGGGACCTTCAAACAGGATCCTGCACCAAGGGACCGAATGAAATCCAAGTCCATACGGCGCTAACCTCAAGTCGAATCGAAGCCATCAACGGAAATGCAGGGGGGAGGGGCTAGGGGAAAAGAGGTAGATGCGGCCTTGCCCATGCGTTTCGTGAAAAGAAAGCGAAATCGGCGACGTCTATGCAAAAAAGGGGGTAACCACCATAGAGAGGGGCTACTGGACCTGCAAAGGGGGAGCGCGGACCAAGGAGAGCAGCCTATGGGGGCAGGGGATGAAAAACCGAGCGGTTGCAGGCCACATACAGGCAGCAGTTGGTCACTCAGTTGCTGGGAAGCGCAAGCCCATGGGGACAATGTTACAGGCAGGAACTAGGAACTAAGTCCTAGAATGTGGCATGTAAGAACACTCCTTGACCAGGAACGCACAGGGCCGAGAGGAACGAGAATTCGCAAAGAATAAAGGCGGGCGATCAAGCATGAGCAAGTTTGAGGGAAAGGCAGCCTGGGAACAGCGGGAAAAAAAATTGCTCGGGAGCTTTTTAAAGGAGCATGTCATGCGAGCAGGGGGGGCAGGGCGGGAAAAAAAGGTCCAAGAATGGGGGGAGGGGGGAGGGGATTCGAGGAAACGAAAAAAGAAAAAAGGTAGTACAAGCCGTTTGCAGAGTCCAGTCTGCCTCCAAGAGATCCAAGAGAAAAGAAAAGGTGACTCAGAATCGTACACACAAACACAAGTTGTCGCATGAGGGGGAAAAAGGAAAACCCGCTCACTCCTTGGGGGAACGAGAAACAAACATCGAAACGGACCTGTCACCAAAGACAGATTATCCCGAGAGAGATCGCAACAAAAAAAAAGACCATTGCCACTCCTCAAGAGTCGCCGCCACTGAGAATCCTATTAACAAAAAAGGGAGGAAAAAAAAGAGGGGATGAGCCTGCGGCTGATAAAGAAAAGGAGTGGAAAAAAGCAAGACCATCGCCGTGCCACCCGCTTTGTAATTCAAGAAGGGCCAAAGACAGGTGCAGGCACGCACCTACGCGATCGAAAGCTGAACAAAATGGGAGAGGGGAGAACAATAACAACAAGCCCGTTCAATACAAGGTCCAGTCAATCTCGATCCGAAGAGCAAGGAAAAGGGACAAGGAGTCAGGTAACCTTAAAACCGGAAAGAAGAAACAATAGACAACGAAAGTGGGGGAAAACGAAAGGGATCGGGGCACACTACAGCCACAACAGGTAAAGGCCCAGCCGGAAAGGAAACAAGACCCGAAAGCGGCTGGGGGAAAGAACCAGGGAATGTTGGGTTCCCACTAGAGTCACGGGCGCCAAAAACGAGACGATGCATCGTAACAAAAAGCTGCGCCACAGGGTGAAACGAGGTGGTAAAGGGGTAAAAGATGGGTTCACGCGCACCGTCCCAAGGCCACCAGTCAGAGGGGAGATCCCGTCCGCGGCGTGTACTTAAGAAAAAACCAAAAACTAGAGGGGGAACCCCGGAAGGCCATCCACTCGGAACCAAAGGGGGGATGGCTACGCTCCGACGCAGCCTGAGGGAAAGTGGACATGGGGGGGGACCCCACGACCTCACCCAACGGTTAGGAATCCAATAAGGAGAGCCCATGGATCAGGAGCCGGGAAACAGGTAGATAGCGGGGAGAAGGGGGAATGCGGGCGCCCCCCCTCGGGGAAGAGAGCGAGAAAAGAAGCACCAACCTGGCCAGATATGACCAGAGAAAAGAGGACAACCCGAACTACACAGGGAGGAGGGTCGAGCGAACACCCTGGTTTTGGCAAACAAAATGGCACTAGCGAAACATGGGACTTTGACGGGCGGGGAAGGGGAAGAAGAAAAAAGAGAATTTCAAATCATCAGTACAAAAATAAATCGCGCCGGAGGGGAAGTCCAAGAAAAGAAAAACGATTAGCCCGACATAATGCAATTTAAACTCGCAAAAGGGTTGAGGAGGGAAATACAAAGGGGGTCAGCGTGACATCTTCACAGAAACAAAACATGGAAACAGCCTGGGGGGGGGTCTCGGAAGAGAAGAGAAGAAAAACACACTTAAAATGATCCCTCGGTCATAGAAACCAGAAAAACAAATATTATGAAGCAGGAACGCGCAGATAGCCAGTATCTAAAGCCTACGAGACACACGAATAGGCGGAAGAGCGCGTAGGGACAGAGGCACAAGTCGCCCGCATATTTGAACAAAGGAAAAGGGAGAAATAAAGGGGGACGCGCCGTCAGAGACGTCACACAATCCACAAACAGCGGAAACCAGGACATCGAAAAGCATCCGTCCGCAAGCGGGAAGGAAAAATAAGAGCAAAAATGAAAAAAGGCCGCTTGAACGAAATAACGACCCGAAGAGGAGGACCGACTGAAAATGCCTGAACGGCAGCCACAAACCTTGACGAAAGGAAAGGAATACGCACGCTTCATCCACACGGGGGAAAACGGGGGGGAAAAGGCCAAAACGAAAGGGGAAAGCAACGAGCTTCGACCGAGTGTAGAACACAAGACCTGGTCGTCGACAAGATAACGCAAGGAAGCATGGGAGGGACTAAAATTTTAATGCAGGATCGACTAAAACCGAGCCGGACCAGCCCAAAAGAGGTTCCGCCAGGAAAACATAAGAGGGGGGGGAGTCCGGGAAGCCTCCGAAACAAACCCACCTCGCGCCGGTGCAAAATCACGGACGAACTGACGGGGGGGGGGGGGGGGGGGGGCGAAAAGGGGGGAGCCTATGAAGAGGGGGAGGGCGGGCGGGGTTGGGATGAACGTACAATCTCGCAAGTCTGCCCTACGAGAATAAAAGGAAACAGCGAAGACCGTGTGTCACCTCAGAAACTGCCAAACAAGGACGGGACCCATTCAAGAAACGCATTCTCTTCCACCTCTCCCGAAAATCATAAAATAAAAAAAAAAGAGTGAGTGGTTAATGAGAGAGAGGAGAAAGTCAAAACGGGAGGCAAAAATAAGCCCAAAAGCGCGGCGCACGTGGATGCATCAAAGGACAACATGGAAAAACGCGGGGGGGGAACAATGCAAGGGTCAGAAACGGGCGAGAGTACCAATAGTAAGAAAACGCAGTAGCGAAGAACGCGAAAGGAAAGCAACTTCAGGATTGTAAATGGCCAGAAATCAGGAGGACAGGCAGTCTGAGGACGAGAATTCCATAGACGCACGAGATGGACTGCTGAACGAAAGGCGAAGAAAAACGCGACCGAAAATCAGGCGGGATAGTCCAAGAACATGACAGGCGTCAAAGGACGAACAGTTCTTATAAACAAAGGTACCTCAGGAAAAGGGAAAGAGCGAACAAAACGGACCCGAACCGGGTGCAAGGGCCATCCAATGGGAAAAATCCTGCCTATAGGAGGATCAGGGATGAAAGTAAACTGTGCGGGGATGGAGTCCTAAAATGACCACTCCGGGGGAAGACAGGCCAGCCAACGACAGGGATGACGACAAAGGCGACCGGAGGCTCTACGGAAGAAATGCGAAAGCAGTGTCAAGACACGGGGACAAACACGTGGCACGGACGCAACGAAGGCTCAGAGCCAGAGCCCGCGAAGTCGAGGCAAAACTATTTAAAGAAAGACTATCCGGGGAAAAACCATCCCCGCCAGATACTATTCCGGAAATCTCCGGGATAGTAGGAGCCTAGTAGGGGGAGGCAACGGGGCGATGCTCTCCCTAAAATAGTAGACCCGGGGATCGGAAGACGGTGAAAAATACACTTCTGGCCGACATCATGTGAATTTAGACGTGTCGCATGGGTCCTCTTCTTTACGGTATCGGGGACCATCTGAGCCCGTATGGGAAGGAAGACAAAAAATCAAACTAAAAGGGGGAAAAAAAAAGCTGTTTGCACCAGGAAACAAATTTGGCGGGGAAAAACCAATAACCAGAGGGGGGGGGAATTATATCGGAGGAAACAAGTGCCACATGCCTTGGTCCATATCAATAAAAAACGGCACAGAAAATTGGGGGAAGGCTTTGGAGGCGGAACACAAGCCATAGAAGGGACACCGAGGAGTTACGGGGGCCCGTGCCTGCTCGTACATGTTAGGGTCTAAGAGTGGAGAATCCTTACGTAACATTTGACTTTCCCGAGGTGAGAGGCAAGCTAAAAGTCCAGCGAAACCGGGGACGAAATTCAGAACCCGGAGAGGGGAAAGACAGTTAGGAAAGGCAGTCGGCGCTTTCATCACCATTGGGGGGAGGGAAGGATTATAACTGAGCCACTTGCACAAGCCATTACAGGAAAGAAATACCCAGAACGCGCAGCACGACCCCTTTTGTAAAGAAAAAGGGGGCGAGGGCCAAAAACCAAGAACTATTTAGTAGGCAGGGAAGGACAAGAAAAGAACACAGAGCAGGAAAAGAACAAGAACATGGGAAAGGGATGCTATGAAAGGATTCCCATTCAAAATAATGAAAAGGGGGGTGTACGATTGGAAAGTACGAGTGTCAGTGATGGAGGACTGGCGGGGACACACTTGTGGGGAGACAAAAAGAAGAGAAGGAGTGGACCCCACCCCCCCGGAGAAGAGGGAAAGAAGCCTGCTAGGTAACAGGCGGCGTCAAGGAACCTCAGGAAGATCGTCTCCAACGCGCAACAGAAAGAAGGGCGGAGCACGATAACATGGACAGAATGCACCGAAAGGATTTGTAAACGGGGGAAATAGGGGCTCAGGATCGGTGAGTATCAAGGACTAAACCTAGGAGGAAATTACTTTGTTTGTCTAAAGGAACAGGGGTCGGGGGGTTGGGGGCGGGGGTGGGGGGGGGGGGGGGGGTGGGGAAAGAGAAGCGGTTTGAAAAAAGAAGACAGAAAAAAACTGCGGTGGATTAAACTATGGACGGCGAACGTACGGGACCGATTCCCTGGAAAAAATCTTACCCTAGAAGAAAGACAGAAGCCATCAATGGGAGGAGTACCAGAACCTGAGCAGTCCGGCCGTAATATTCCCTAGAGTCGAAACATAGGGAAAAGGGGGCGTTGGCCGAGACGCTCTCAGGAGAACATCGTCAGGACCCGTAAATAGGTCTGCGCTCTCTCTTGCGACAAATTGGCGGGAGAGGGAAGGGGGAGAGGACCGGGTGTACGTGATGTACAGAAAACGATAGGCACAACGAGTTTAAGTAAAGAACGTAGGGGAAGAACCTGAAATCTTAAACAAACGGAAAAAGAGCCCCGCGTTATTTGGGAAATTAACGTCGAAAAAAAAAACAAGTGGAAGTAAAACGAAAACAAGCTAAAAACGGGGGGCACAGGAAAACGCAGAAGCAAAGGTGTTGTCGGGTCTGGCGTAAAAAAAGCAGGCCCCAAACACCCTTTCCACTGAATTTGTAGTAACGAAAGGAACTCAAACAGGCAGAAAAAGGCACTCGCGGACCCATGAACACCGCAAAAGATCGGGTGTCTCAGGCGGCATTGGGAACTAACAAGAGAGACTCTCGCTCTGTCCATAGGAAAGAAACAACGGAAGAAAAAATCTGGCGACGATGACGCAAACGGACTAACTCAGGCCACGAAAGGGAGATCAACACACACGCCTTGGACGGCAAAAGAACCACCAAAGAGGTATACTAATAGAAAATGATGACTCCCCCGGTCGATCGCTCCATTAGGGCAGAAATTGGGGGGAAAAGGGAGACTGAAAATCGGCAATCTCTTCAAGAACAAACATGTGCAAACCAAATCACCGACAATCATCCGCTTAAAACCCACCGGGAGGAAGAAAAAAACCCAAGCTCGTAGGGATGGTGCTCAAGTAGCCGTGCAGCAACGAGAAACACGACATGCAAAGAGAGATGAGTCTAGTGTCAACAAGAATGCGAGGTGAAATCAGTGTTGAGAAGAAACGCTCGGACAGACAAAGGGCACGGGAGACAGAAGGAGGAACGAAAAGAGCGAGGGGGAACTCAGAGATGCGAAGGCATCACCACACGGGCATAGAAGAGAAGACGCGACGGACTCACACAAGCAGGGGGTCGGCGAAAAAGAAGGGGAAAAAGTCAGACTAACGAACGAACGGGAGGCTGCAAGGGAAAAGGTGGCTACGGTCAAAAGAGAAACAGATAAAATAAGTATTAGAGAAAAAAACTGGAGGGGACCTGATACAAGCAAGAAGCCCAAACATCACCTAGGGGACAGTAGGGCCAGAAGAATACTCGAAAGTTCCTCACAAGGGGAAAAAAACGGAAAAAAATGCAACTGAGAACACCGAGAGAAGAAAAAAATAAACGAGGTCGCGCGTCGCGCCCACGGAGCCAGCATAGGGAGCGGGGGCGAACATAGAAGCGACCGTAGATCGAACAAGAAGCCTCAATCAGAAAGCAACACTAAGGGAAGGGTCTAACGAGGTGACCAACCGCCGAGTTAGAGAGCAATAAGCTAGACCAACTATAACTCCAGGCTAACGACTGGAGCGATCGGGCAACCCGCCACTCTAGTATGCATAAGCTTGTGGCGGGGCTCCAAAGGGAGGGGGACAGGCTGCGTCGGGGTGATACGACACGCGGGGGGGAAGAAACTCCGGTAAGGGATCCACAAAAACGCAGGAGCGGGATTCCAAAAACGTGCTACGCAAGCTCAAGAACGAATGACCGCAGTCAAAAACTGGGGGACAGGAAGGGAACTGTACCTAGAGAGTGTGTGTTCACGTGACAGC
>Ga0179593_1411097_pt1 | contig 22783 bp, 25 predicted proteins | sample CZODoug2_1_08_16_FD_185931 | JGI IMG/M metagenome (GOLD analysis project Ga0179593, IMG submission 185931) | Vadose zone soil fungal communities from Angelo Coast Range Reserve, California, USA - CZODoug2_1_08_16fungal (PacBio error correction) | ecosystem: Environmental > Terrestrial > Soil >...
CAATTCCCTTGCAGGAGATAGTGGGCGTGTCGGCGATAGGCACCAAGACGGAATGACGAGGGAAAAAGCATTTTTGGGGGATTGAACGCCCTAGAAAAGCCGATCACGAGGGTTGGAGGATCTAAGTACGCCCAGGTAAAAAGGACACCGCAGCAAAAAGGATTCCAACGGTGTCAAAAATCCGTTAGACCTATGACCGTTCACTCGACGTTGGGAACACGACGCGCCGGGGCGGCACCGGTGGCCCAGCTCGGTACAAAATGGATGGTTTGGGTAAAAAGGAAGGTCCTCCGGGAGGAGGACCCGATTTGGGGCGGCGTAGCTCATGAAGCGCGAACAAAGAGGCCAGGGCAGAAAAGGCGCTTGTACGAGGGCGACGCGGCTAACAAATGGAAAAGAAAAGGGGGCCAGTCAGAAAAGGAGAGACCTTTTGTCAGGAGGGACAGGTGTGAAAAAAAGTTCCGTATCGGGGGGCTCCTTATTCTGGTTCTACGCACATGGCGGATAGCAAAACAGACCCAGGTCAACTTGCCGTCGAGAGGGAGAAAAAAAAAGGGACACATGGGTGAAGGGGCCGAAAAACTGGGCAGACGTAGGATAAAAAGATTGCGGGCGATCACTTCGGCGCGCGGAGGAAAGATGTGCTTGCGCGATGTCTTTTGTAGTGAAGCCTCTGGGCAAAAAGGAGGACTACTTGTGTTTGGGGATAAATAAGGATACCACTGCGTCAGCAGCCCATAAGCAAGTAGAACCGAAGAAGCCCCGCTAACGGAAAAGGAAAGCCTTTGAAGAAAGGGAATTCCAGAAAAGGCGTCATATCAAAAGCCGACGCAAAAAGTCTGTGGTAGCGTGCTCGGGAAACCACGCACTCGGGGAAGTCGTGCTGTAAGCCCTTATGGTGGTAGGGAGGTGGCCGAGCCGAGAAAAATCCTTCGGGGGACCTAAAGACGCTGGTGGTTTCCCTCACACCACCAAAGGGGTGGGGTTGCGGCACGTCAAATAGGAGAGCGTAGAAAAAGGAAAGTTCTGTGGGGACATCAGCAGAAAGCGTTCTGCGATGCTACTTCAGGGTCAGGGCAGGTACACCATCCGCCGACAGTACCATGTAGGCGATGATGGTTGGGGGTCATCGAACACAAAACAGATACAAGAAGGGGAGCATCAAAAAAAAAAAGAACAAGGGGGCGGCAGGAAAAAAAAGGGCCACTGAAAGTGGGCCAGAGCGAGAGATATCCAGGGAATGGAGCGCACATGGCCGGATATACACCCGCGAGGCATGAACTGAAGAAGGGAAAGACGTCTGCAATTACGGATTGCGGGGCACCAAACCAGGGCGCAACGAAAGGGATCGTCCATCCCCAGCAGACCAACGGCCCACAAACCACTTGCTCTGTGTTTCCGCACCTGGCCTGCAAAAGGCAGACACACAACACCGTTGTCCCATATCCAGGGGATGGACTCGAACCATCAGGGGTCGCTAAAAGACCGCAGACTTGCGAACGGGAGGGCGGACAAGGTAGCCCTTGACCGGAACTACACGAGAAGCGAGAAACATCGAAGACCACGAACTCACCCTATCAAATACCATTGGCGGTCAAAACAATGCGGAGTAACGCCGAGCAGAAAGAAAACCCCGACCCGCATGTTCAACGTGTAGCGCATTCAATGTATCTTGCAAAAGCCGTAATCATCGACGCGTGCGAACCTCCATGGCCACAAAGCGGATATTTCAACGCTAATTCAGAGGAAAAAAAAAAAAATGAAAGCTTACTGCGGAATCTAGTAGGCAAAGAATGACAGGACGAACGGCGAGTTCGGGGTCGTGCAGATGTTCTAAACAAGGTGGCAGAAGCGTACGGTATACCCTCCGAGTCGCCTACTTGGGATGAAGATGGGGATTACTACCGGTCAGCAAACGGAGGAATAGGGGAGATCGTGAGACGAACCTGCGAAGTCTCCCGGTAAGGAGTCAGGTAAGCAATCCGCGGGGGACATCAAGGAAAAGAGGGCCTCGGGGCGGTGTCCATGGAGACGGAAAAAATCGGCTCGGAATGGGAGATAAAGAAATAGTTTCGCCCTCCGGAAACAAAACCAAAAAACCACAGGTAGCGAAGGAGAAAGTGACGTTCATCTCGAAAACGGGGGGGCGCCGAGCCACACCAAACCCGAGCCGTCAGAGAAGAGAAACGCGGATTATTGGGGGTGGAAAAAAAACAGTTGGTGATAGAGAAACCAACACCAAGTGTAGCATGAAAACGCGCCGCCGCGGCCCGCACACCCCGACAAAGGGACGTCCGGGAGGACTGATTGGCTATTTTGGGAGCCACGAAGAAAGACGGAAAAGCGGAGAGGTTGGAGGGGGGAGGTATTCGACGTCACGGAAGCTAAAACACGATGCCATAACAAAAAAAAGTCCAAGAAACTCTCGGTCATAAGGAGGGTCTGAAGCCAGGGGCACTTCCCTGACGGCTCGGGGTGGAAGAAGGGTGTGACCAGAACCCGCAAAGGGGGGAAGATAGAGGCATGGGTCATCTTAAACGACGGCTAGAGAGAAAAAACCGCTGAGCTGAAAGAAAAAAGGACAAGATCTATTTGTTGCTTAGCGACGAGGAAAAGGGGAACATGTGCGAGGATCAGTAGAATCGGCAGTCGCCAAGAGGTGGCATATGCCGCGCAATGAACGCCGTTCAGTCGCTGGGACGGATTCCCTTTCCTTCTTGGAGGGCGGAGAAGAGGGGAGAACGGGATAAGGCGGGTCGAGGAGCATACAGGTTCCTCAGAACGGTCACCTTAGGGAGAGGGCAGGCCGGTGGTATCAGAAGTCGATGAGCTGTGACCCAAGGCCCCAGCGACAAGGGGTTCTGTGTCCGATAGGACCTTACCGGGTTAATGAAGAGAATGAGAAAAACTTGGGAGGTAAACCGAGGGGAAGATTCGGGGCACGGCGTCGGGAAAGGCAGATCGGGACGACACCAACCCCCCGCTAGCATGTCAAGCATTTTCGCGACCGACGGATGCTAAAGTGCCTCCTGACTTCTTCATTCAGGGGAAAATAAAGAGGTTGAGGGGGGGCCTTAGGATCGAAAAGAAAGACTCGCTTTCCGTCCGTTGGGCCACTGCAGTGGGCCTCCTCCTTTGCCAGCGAAATCATTCAACGTTAATCTAAGGGGAAACGATTAAAACGTGAGGGGATGGGAACGGGGAGGCATACAGCCTCCGAGAGGGGTGTATCTCCGAAAGACGCAGCAGGTCGACTACGAGGACATCCCGTCGTGAACGGAGGCGGAAGTCCCGCAGTCGAACACGCGTGGCGGTTAGAACAAATCTAAAGTCAAAAGAACTTTCCAATAGGTGGAAAAAGGAAGGTCGACGTCTGCTGGGCCCACACAAAGGAGGTGTGGACTGCTGTAAAAAACCGCACGACCGTCGATGCTGCCAAGAGGCGCGCGCGTGGACATCGTCTCAGATCCGCGGACTGCGGAGAGGTGACCTGCTCTGCGACCTTCACCCCCTGCCCTTCTTGAAGGACGAAGAAGAAGAGTTCCACGACTTTAGGTCATGGGTCAGAGAGACGCTTCAAAAGAAGCCACATGACCGAGACAGCAGTGTAGAAGTCAACAGGAGCCCACATAAAAGCAACTGAAGGGTTCTGAACCCCAACCAAAGGGGAAAAACTCGCAGGCCGATGATAGGGAAGCTCGTGCGCCGTGTCAGCGCACCGCCGAGCACGCCGATCTGTGGAACAGCACGACATACGACACGCGATCGGACTCGCAAAAAACTGGTGGGTCACGCTACTCGCAAAGAGTATAAAAAACCGGCCTGCATAGCGCGGGCGAGGTAATTAGCTGTTTCCCCCAACCAGAAAACAACCGCGAGCGATCGAAAACGATCGGCCGAACGCACAGCGTCCTCGGGTTCAAAAAACACTCGAAACCAGTTGGGACGTCACGAAAAAAGAGAAAAAAAGGGTTACTCAGGTGGGGGAGGGGGAAAACACTTAGAAACAGGTCCCGAGGATGGTCAGGCGTGTGTGACGCGAAAAAAGCCGCGCTACGTGGTAGACTTGATCAATATGGCATCTCTCTCACAAACGGAGGAAAAGGATATTCCATCACGGGAGAAAAACAAAAGAGAGGGAACGGCTATGTCAGACGAAACAAATCCAAATAAGAGACTACACATCTCGCCTGGTTAACCTCCCACAGCCTCCAACGATCGGCGTGGGGGGAATGGTCCGTCGACTAAACCACTGAAAAGTAGGGGAGAAAAAACCTATGACATGTAAGAGAAGGGAAAGAAGGATAGTAGAGAGAAGAAAATGTGTGGTCTTAGAACCTACGTAAATTCGAAGACAGGCCGGTCGCGAAATGCGATCTGAAAAACTCTCTCCTCATAGCAGAAAATCATACTAGTAGGGAGACGGAGTTCCACAATCGGTCTTTCTCAGGGACGAGAAGCGCGCGCGAGCGGCCGCCAGGTAATCGGGAGGTGCGCAGACGCGACAGATGGGTTGCAAGAAAATACAACGTGAGTGAGTGGGCGCCGGTGGAGCGAGGTCTAAACGGTCCAACAATCGGTGTACGGGGGAAGCTGAGCGAGACGAACAGGGAGAATATATCGGGAACGGCAGGACGTTCTTCAGTAAAAAACCCCCCCCCCCCCCCCCCACCCCGGGGTGACTCGGTAGAGAGCAGTCACCTAACCGGAACAAATCAGAAGAAGATAACTAGTCCACAGGGAGGAAAAAAGAAAACCACCAGAGGCGAAGGATGGGATGTGCACATATGTCCCACCCGTAGCGGGGGCAGCCCATCGCCGTACAAAGATACCTTCAAAATGTGGGGGGGACGTCGGGGAGCAGAGAAGGGAAGAAGGGTCTAACAAAACGCGGGGTTCAGTCTTCGGAAGGTGTCCGAACGCTCAACACGAGAGAATCCTCGTAGTCGACCTGTGCGGCTCGTTCGCGATCACCGAAACCGCTCTGGGGGTCTAAGGTCGAGAAAGAAAAACCCGGAACTCACTACAATGTTTTCGGACGTTCCGAAGATACTGGGGATTGGCAACGGGAGGTTAAAAAAAGGGCAACAACACTTAAGTAGCGTCTCCAAGAGCGTCGTCGGACAGAAGACAATCGCATCAACTATGATACCCCTCTGCCGCAGAAGAGGAGAAACTCGTAGCAAAAGTCGACGTATGCGTGACATTGCAAAGGACTTGGTGGGGGGAGGGAAAAAAAAAAACTGAATTGAAAGAAAAGGGACCTCGCAACAGCGGGGGTCCGACCCAGGAAGAAAAGACTCTCCACCGAAAAAAAAAAACCTCGAGAAAAAAATACACTTGTCGATGTAGTTGGTCATCTCGGAGCGTTCTGATCACACAGCGGCCTGGCCAAGAACAAGAAACTGCCGAACGAGGAGGGCTATGAAAATTCAAGAAGAAAGATAACGCCGAGGACCCGTCGAGAAGAATGCAAACGCCGGCAGACGGAGCAACGTCCCCCGGAAGTACGACGCCCACGACAGTCGCATATTCAAAAAGGCTACTGAGGGACGACGAAAGAAAATGGGACAGACTCGGCGAGGGGGAAACGGGTCAGCCTGCAGCGCCCAAAATATCTCTCGGATCGGCGGGACCCCTAGGTGATCAGCGCGCTGTCCGTCGATACAGCCCCAGGTAACTCGACGGGGAGGAGGGGGTCCTGTCTAAAAAAAGAGCCAACGCGGGCAGTCAGGGCATCCCCGTCAAAACGAAAAAGCGCGGTGTGACAGTTTAGGGGGGATGTCCGAGGAGGGAAGAAAAAACCGAGAAAAGCGACTGAGTGTCATACCGGACGGCGCCAGTCACGGACTAGAGTGGGCAGAAAGCGTCCAATAAGAAAGAAGACAAACCAAGCAAGAGGGAAGGTCAAGCGGGCTGGCACCGGAGGGCGGCGTGCGATCCAGGGTGCCGGTGGTGGATCACAGCCGCGGCCCAAGACAATAATATTGCCACGCCAAGTCTGGGGACGGATAGGTGGTCAACAGGTGTGGTGTGGCTCAGGCGGTCAAAGCATGAAAACCAGCTGTCTTGTTGAGACGTGGGCGTAAAGAATGGGGCAGCGAAAACCCTCTAAGCCTCGCCAGGGAAAAGAAACGCCCTGGGACTGGAAAAAGACGAGGAGAACGGCGCTAAGAGGGGGGCTCTCAAAAGAAAAGGGAGGCTTTTTATAAGGGGGAAGAAGGGGCGAAAAATCCACAGGAGCTCCATCACTCTAAAACGGACGCGTCGGTCCGTCATCACGCACCTACGCTAGGATAAACAGCGTATACCGTACGCTGCTGCGTGAACTATGGTTCTAAAGGAAAGTTGGTTCCTCAATCCCAAAACAAAAAGTAAGGAGCTAGAAGGGGATGGAAGAGAGCATTAAGAGGGGCCTTACTTAGAGGGGCGCGGGGAAGAGAGGTCCTTGCCATATCCGCTGCTATCCCTTGAGGTTGGGCAAAACAGTGGGAGAGGACTGGGTGGACAGATTCGGGCCATGCGACAAGGTCAACCTTGCAGACGGAGCGGGAAGGACTAACTATGCGAGATAAAAAAACCGATCTATTTTGAACAGGGGGGAGGGGAGCGACCCGTTCGTCATGACTGCCGTAAAAGTTAGGCAACTCTGCGTACGAAAGGGGGAAGATTCAGTTCCAAAGGAGAAAGGGAAGAACGGCAAGCAGGTTTCTCACAGCATCGACGTTCCATGAGAATGGACGCCGCTGGCTCCTCATCAAACAGTACGGGACCCTGGTGTGGGAAAAAGTGCGGAACGGCACGTTAGCAAGGACAAGCGTTGGGCCGGCAACAAATAGAACTTCGTGTGTGTGGTCCGGGGGGACAAGGAGTGCTGTACGAGAAAGGAGGGAGGGGGGAGAAGGTTCTGGAAAAGAAAGAAAGAAAACGCCTTCTTCAATGCTCATTAAACATCGCCGTGAAAGCGGGCGAAGAATTACGAGACTTAAGTCAAAGGGTCAACTGGAAAGAACGGGGGCCAAAGGCAAAAGAGACAAAGGGAGAAGTATCTCCCAGTCTTGTTGTGGGAGGGATTCCACCCTCACTGGCGACATGTCTGTCGCAGGCTGCTGTGGAGGGGTCCGACGCTAGGAAATCGCAGCGGGCGGGGGGAAGAATGTCACGGCAGTTCAGAAAAAACCAACACTGTGCTTCGCCGACCCGCGTACTTGCCTGCTAAGATGAGCAAAGAAAAAAAAAAGGTGGGGTATGGCAACCAGAGAGGAGTTGTCACCGACGGCTTCCGTGCAACGGGCCGCATAACCAAAGAAACTGCTGTACGTCACTTCGCGACCATACGAGAAAAAAAATACAAAAAAAAGGAATGACGGCAATTGAATCTGAAGGGACGATGGAGGAAGCCAATATGCCGTCCACTGAGGACATTCAAGCTTTCGCGGGCCTGGGGAAGAGGCTAGAATGCCTGCTATACATACAAGGGTTCACTATAAAGGTCGGCTAGAAACAATCACAAGGCGCCCGCGCGCGGGGTGCACGAGGACCTACACCTGGACAAAAGACCATCGCGACAATCGAGTCTCACTGATAAGAGAGGGGTCTCTAAAAAAAATCCGGGGGGATCTAATTCATGGACCCAGGGCTGGCAAAAAAAAATAACATAAAAAAGGTTGTTCATGGTGGCAGAGGACGAAGAAGGAAAGGAAGATGGGCAAGTATGAGAGAGATACGAATCGTAGCTCGAACTAAGAGCATCGGCCGAAAAGCGATACGGACTTCGACGGTAACACGGGACTCACGCTAACCAAGAAAAGGTGGCCAGGCCAAGGAAAAGGTGAAGCAAAAATTGGCGCTCTTCAGATGGACTGACAAGCTCCTGTGCCGTGGAGGTGTCGCCGCTTCCGAGCGACAAAAAAGATCGAAAAAGGCATCCAGTACTATTGGGGGGAAAGAAATCCAGTTTTAAAAACAGAGGATCGTTTATCTCTGACAAGTCAAAGCGCTGGGCCCAACTGGCTCGGAACGGGTCAAGTTCTGCAAGACCTGAAAAAAGAAAGAGGCGCTTGAGGTTCATGGATAACTGGGCGAACCGGAGCCTAACTAATCCGAGCGTCAGGGATGGCGGGGAAAACAAAGAAAATCAGTGACATCGAGAAGCCCAAAGAGGGTGAACCGCCGCCGACAGGCCACAGCTGCGCGCCAAGACAACAATGAATTTGGAGACTAGAGAAAAAAAAAATAAAGGGAGATATGGAAAGAAGAGAGGGAAGATACCTTTGGTCCATGAGATGATTGCGGTGTCGGATGCCAGCCTCGTGGGATGTTCGTCTTGCTTGTGGGAGGGGGGGGGGGGAAAGTAAACGGCGAAAAAGGTAGAGGATAGTGGTTGTAGGAATCAGGGGTCCGCCCAAAGTTGCCACGCGAGGGAACCACGGTTCGACTGGAAACCGTGCGGGGAAAACAGAGTGCAAAAAGGGGTAAACAACCCCGCGAAGGGCGGGGGGAAAAATGGGGTCAGCAGAGACGACATGAAGATCTGTATTGTCCAACTGGCGAGGCCTCCAAATGTGATGCGGGCAGTGTTGGTGCTAGGGTGTAGCTACGCGGAAACCGAGAACACTCTTCAAACCGGAGGAAAAGGAAATTGGTAGGAGACAGAAGAAATCCCTGGGACACCGGTGGACCGGGTCACCACGGTTGGGTCCAGTCATGTACGGGTTGACCGAGAACGGGAGGAGAGGACTAGCTTTTGACTGTTGGAACGAGAAAGGGGAGGAGGAATCGGGGAGCTCAAAGAAAAAGGGGAGAAAGCGAGGGGACTCGGGACGACCCACTCCTTGAAAAAAGGACGGGGGCTTGCACAGAAACCTGTGCGTACACGCTGTCATTTACTCTGATCAAAACTTTCGGAGGAGGGCAGGGGGGATGAACTGAAGAGGGGAGGGAAGTATAGGGTCTTTTGACAGGAAGTGCCTCGGACAAAACCGGCGGGGCGGGAGGGAACGAAAGTTCGGATGGCGGTCTAGGAAGCCATGAAGAAGGGGGAAAAAGGGAGAAAGGAAACGCGAAAGAGGCCAAAGTTTCGAAGAGGTCGACAGATTGGCGTCCTAACGAATCAGATGCAAAACTTGGCGGGGGGGGGGGGGGGAGGACGGGAAAGGGCAGGAAAAGACGACAGCCGGGCATTTTAATTACGGGGATCCCGTTGCAGAAACCGGGAAAGCCGGGAGGCTCAGGAGGGACAAGAAAAAACCTGGTTTGCGGGACACAGGGTCAAGATGAAGGCGAGGGCAGAGGTTGCGCAGGTGTGGGACTTGCGACAGAACAAAAACGCAACACGGCGGATTAGAAGAAACAAGGGGCGATCGCATTGACAAACAGCCCGACGAACAAGTCCCCATTGACGATGCCGGTGTCTCCAACACGCATGAAAAACTTGGGCATAGCCGAGGGAATCGGAAGGGGGGAAACAAATCTTACCGGAGCTTAATCCCGGAGAATCTCGAAAGACTTGCCCGCGGGATAGTCGCGGCCCGGAGAATCCCGATGTGGCTGAGGCATGAGAATTGAGCATTACGGTATTGGGGTCCGCCAACGGCGCAAAGTCAGAAATGGGGGGAGGAAATAACATCAAGGAGGGGAAAAAACAGGTCCACAAAAAACGAGACTTGAAGAAAAAAACTGTCGCAACGAAGAAACGTGGGGCACCGGAACACCGGTGTCAGATTCCAGGGGGATTGGGGGGGGACGGAGAAAAACCACAGGTACAAATCAGGATAACATGACGCGATGCTGTTTGCGAACGGCCGGGGGTGCCGGCGGCAAGGTACAAAAGGTTACGGTAACCATAAGACCAAACTACAGGGGAAAAGCTTAGGCAGGAGGGAAAGGGGGGAACTGGGGGGGAACTTCTTAAAAAAGCACGATCACATGCGTACACTGTCGGCGGATCGCCGCGATCGTGAAAAAAAACAAAACAAGAAGAGGCCGAAATTTTAATGAGAGCATTCAAATGCCGATCTGCGCACCGCCGCCCAAAATAACCGCCACACTGGAGAAACATCAAATTGGGCAGACAACAAGAAAGGGAAATCGTGCAACAGCGAAAGGCACTGGAAACGCGAACCCGCCGAGTACGGCACGAGTAGCCAAGAGGAGCGAAAGAGACGGCGAGGGATGGGGGGGGAGGGCCACTTCTTGGTCTAAAAAAAAAAAAAGGGGGAGGATGGACCAGACGAAGAAGATACGTAAACCCAGATCGCGTGTAGGCTGAGGGTTAAAGGGGACGACAGGGAGGAAAGTCACCTAAGTGCAGGGAGAAGGTGGGCGGGGAGAAAGGGACCAGGCCACCCTAGGAGTCTGGAAACATCGCGCCGGCCATCTGAGGGGGGGGTCCAGGGGGTACATGGCTTTGGACAAGGGAGACTGAGGGGAGAAGCGGCTCGGCGAATCTAAACATGTAGAATAACGCAACGTTCGCCACAAGACAGCGGGTGGGACTGGACAAAAGGAGGAAAGAAACCGAAAGGGAGAAAAACCACAACAACATCGATCCGGGCAGGTGGGGCGTTTCACTCTTATTTTGCCGCAGGGATGGGGATATCTACAACCGGACACCCGTGGGACGCACAGTCGCTGCCCTCCGGCTCAAAGAAAGAGAGGATGTATTGACGGAAGGGAGGCTGGTATCACAGCCTGCCTCACGTAGCGGGAACAATCTGCGGACGGAGGGCGTTAACTGCAAACGAAGCCAAGGCGGCAGGTGCTCATTCACCATCTAATAACACCTGTACAAACATTACCAAAGAGAGAGGAAGGTATTACTGTAAGTAAAAAGGGAAAACTACCAAGGCCAGCGGTTGAACAGTGTTCGACCAAAGGGACCAAAACGAAAGAAAAGAAGAGAAATCCGCTCGGCGTCCAGCTGCTCGACGAATCGCGGGAAACCCCGGAATAGAACTCTCAGATACAGAGAAAGCAGGGGGGGGAGAAGGAAGGTAGCCTAAGGTGGAAAAAAGGAAGAGAGGAGTATTTTACACTTCGGAGGGACCGATGCGAGTAAATATAGCATGAAAAAGGTCGGGGTGACGAGTCAAAAAAGAGGCAAGGCGTAGGAGAGAAAAGAGAGCCTGTTTGAAAAGAGGGAGAGGAAAGATTCATGATGTGGACTAGAACAATAAGAAGATTCATGACGTAGGGAGCAAAAAGGTGCACATGAAAATTGTGTGATCAATCCGAATGAAGAGGTCGCCAAATAAACCCAGTGACGGGGGGGCAGGGTTTACTAGAGGAGGGAAGGGGAAAAAAACATTCGACTAAAAAACCGGGGGGAGGGACCGGCTGTGACGAAGGGAAGCAAACGCTGGGGGAGCCCGTACAGATCCCGACACAACCGCACGAGGGTCCACGCACGGGACGGCCGACGCCGGTGAGAAAGGGGGGGGAAAGCTAAGTCAGGAGAAGCCAGGGAAAACTCGGGAGTCTATCAGGAAGTCCGACGAGCTGGCCGGTCAACGAACAGGCCACTGAATGGCACCTCCCCTTGAAAAAATAGGGAAAAGAGGAATAGCTTGAAAGCGAAAAGGGAACGGTTAAACAGGGGGGAGGGGGGAAAACGTGATGTCGTCAGACGCCTCGAGGGGGGGAGGGAAAGAGGCGACGCCAGTTCGACTAAGGATCCTGCCGTGCCGAGCGCGACCCGCATAAAAAAGGGAGTACCCCTGGGTCAACGAAAGAGAGGGAGGGAAAAAACCGTTGGGAAAAAAGGGAAAAGGGCTTCTGGGAGGTATGCACCACACCGCACCAGAGGGGGTGGGGACTGACTGGATCCAATCCGTCGCACTGTCGAATGCTGGGGAACAATCGAGACAAGATGGACATCAGGACCGGAGGCCTACTTGGAAGGGCAGGAAAGGAAAAAGCTGAACTAGGAAAAAAGGGAAAATTTAGTGGAAGAAGAACACGTCAAAAACTGAAGACGAGTGGACTCAATGTTCTCGCCCACCGTAAAGACAAAAGGGTTTACCGAGAACGGGAAGACTACTTCAAAAAGCGAACACCTCACTCAAGGGACGTTTCGGCAAACAAAAGCCACTGCAGACGCACCTAGACGCCGCTCGGCGCAGGATGCTGCGCGAGAAGAGCAGGAAGTCATGTGTCCATCCCAATCGAAAAAGAAAAGGAATAAGAAAGGGGGGAAGGGGCCACGAGAACTTCGGGAAAAGGGTCGCAGGACCCCAGGAAGGGCCATAAAAGTCGGAAGTACTGTTCCGACCCCCGACATCACCCGCGATGACGAATCCCGATAGGAAAGGCTTCGGGGGGCTAAGAGGGAAGGGGGGTTGGGGTGGGTGGAGGGGGGGGCGGTCAACACCCCTACCCATAGTGGCCCGTCTTTCGACGAAAAAATCAGGGGACTCGTTGGAGGCAACAAGGAACATTTAAAATAAGGGAAATCTTTCGGGGTGAATGCGCTGCAAAGAAAGAAGGAAAAAGATATGTCTTAGTTGAAGAAAAGGGAAGAGAGAGAAAAACACACAAAAGGGATGAGGAGGGGGGAAAAGATGTAAACGAGTATCGGAAGGTCAGAAGAACTTGACACTCAAACGGATTATGACGCACCCAACACCCCTAGATCCTCTCTCGAGGGGGAGAAGCTGTGCTGCACGCCAGCAAAAAAGAGGGGGGTAGGGAGAAAAAAAAAAACAAGGGGAAACGCCTACTTTGTCTGGGTAAAAGAAAGAGGGGAAGAGGGAGCGAAGCCGGGCGTGTCGGGAGGCCTCCGGGGATGGTCGGGTTGTCGTAAAAAATAGCTAGTAAGCGAAAGAGAGAGGTGGACGTAAAAAGATGAGCTTCGGGACGGAAAGGACCAAAACAGCGAGGTCTGCGAGAGATCAAAAACGCGATTTCGTGGAAGGGGATGAGGGGATTGCATCGGTCGGAAAACGAGAAGACTTCCCTAGCAGGGGGAAAAAGGGAAGAGGAGGCAAAGCGGCAGGAGGAGAGCGGGTGTGGGCAGGGGGAAAGCTCAAGGGTGGTGGGACACGTGACACAGTCGAACGGAAGTCCTTCGGGAACACATAGGTTACTAGTGCTGGCTATAAGGCCAGGAGGGAAAGTAGAAAGTCAGGGGAAAGGAGTCAGGGGGATTCTTACTCACACTGCAAGGGGGGGGGGGGGGGGGGGAGAGTGAGAGCCAGATAAAAGAAGTAAGGGGATCCGGAGACGATTTCCAAGTCGAGGAGTATCTTGTCACATCGAGGAGGGTAGGCAAGGAAAAACGGGGGATGGGGGGAAAACTGGAACCAGAGTATCCGGGGCGGTTTGGAAGCATAGTAAACCAGAACATCCAGTCAAAAATGAGCCGTCGTCCGAAGATCGGCATCAGGTGTCGAACAGCCAATCTTGGATAAGAGCGGGGATCGGGTCCGAAGAAGCAAAAAACATTATTCCTCTCTGAGGAAGGAGGAGAAGGGAGCGATAAAAAGCGCGTAAGATGGCGACATCAAGGATCACCTACAATGTGTTAGCGAACACAAAAAGGGGAAGAAGGACAGGGTCGGAAGGGGGACTAGGTCAACGGGGGGAGGGAAAAGAAGGTGAAAAAACTGATCCGAAGAGGCCATCTCGGAGGAGGAAGACTAACTCGCGAGAGGAACCCTGCTAAGACCAAGCTTCGACGTGTCTGAACCGCGTCGAAGGTAAAATGAGGAGAAACTGTAAAAAAAACGGGGGGGTTGAAGGAAAGAAAGAGAAACAGGAATTTCCACCCGGGAAAGAGACCGCGGTTTAAAAGCCACACCATGGAAGGACGTATCACCAAGACAAGCCTTGGGACCAGGAGAGGACACAAAAGGACCAGAACCAAGTGTCCAAACACTGGGAATTGGTCATCATGGATTTCTGATCATCCAACGCGCCTGGCCAGCGCCCAGACGGTACGCGCGAAAAAAAATGCATTCCTAAGTAAGAAAGAATCGGCCCTAGAGATAGAAGAGGTCTCGAAGCAGAGAAACCTCGGGGAAGGGGGAAAAACGCAAGAAATCGACGACCACGGGTCTGCGCGGCATAGCACCATGCATCAGACTCAGACAAGGAAGACTAGACTACACAAAGGGAAGGTTGGAAATAGAAACTCGGGAGAAAGTCGGAACCCCCAAAAGATTCGCGCGCCGTAGGTGAGCTTCACCGCGAGCGAGACCCATCACCTATCTAACACTAGTGAAGGAGGGGGGAGGGTTTCAATTTGAAGAGAAAAAACATCTTCCAAATGCGCCTCAGGGTCAGGAACCGGTGGCCGTCAACAGCAGCCTAGCGCGGGGGGAGGGGGGAAACATGGTTGACAAGGGGGAAAGAAGGGCAACGAGGGGAGAAATGTTTGTCAGTAAAGAAGAAGAACCGAAAGAGTGGCAACAAGAGACAGGAAACCCCGGCAACCCGGAACAGCCACGACAGCTGTCACTGTGTCTCTGCGGGAAACCAGAAGGGAAGGGGTCGTTCAATTAGAAGGGGAAGGGAGATAGCACACAAAGCCCTTCGAAAAAAAAGAAATAAGGCGTTCAACTAACTGGGTCTGCCCGTGGGTGGTTGGCTGAAACCGGCGAGGGGTCCGAAAAGAAAATGACTCATCCAATCTGCAGGGATGGGGAATACACGAGTGGAGGAAAAAGAGAAAAGGAGGGAGAGAGGAGTCAAGGGCATGGTTCCTAGAGGCAAGATGCAGGGACGGGAGGGGGGCCAGACAATTAAGCAAGCAGGAAACCGCGCAAAGGCCTGGCCGGGACCAATCGATGAGCCGCGGGACGGCCCGAAAGCTCTAAGCTCCGCGGCTGCGCAGTCCGAAGGAGAAAGAGCAACGCACTCAAGGGAAAAAAGGCTTCATCGGGGGACTGGAATCCACACCCAAAAACCCTAGGAGAAGTATGGGGGGAGCAAGGGGGGGGCAACTTCTGCGTAGGGCAGAAGCTCCAGCAGATTGTGCGAAAGATGAAACAAAAAGAAACTCACGTCAGGAAAAGAAGAGGGGGAAGAGACCCAAAGAGGGAAAACCTTACATGGGAGGGAACGGGGAAACCAGAACGTAACACGATCCGCTGCTGGCAAAGTAAATGTTAAGAAAGGGGGGGGGAGTGGGACAGTAGGGGAGGGACAAGAGGGACCCTGAAGAGGAGCACCTGTCGCCGAGTGCCTGCACCTGGGCGGTTCAGGGGGAGGGTCTGAGCGCAGGGCGATGCAAGGGTGTGGCGTACATGGCTGTATTGGGGAGGCAAGACGTACACAGAAGGAAGGAAAATGAGCAAGGGGGAGGGCAACAATACGCTGGGGGGGGATATTGGTTCAAGAACATGGACAACCTGCACGCAAGCGACAAAAGGGGGGAACGTTGCACAGCATCAAGGGCGGATGAGCCTAGATCGCAGACGGAGTGGACGGGCCAAAGAAACAGACAAAAAATAACCGGAGAGGGACAAACGGGGGAGGGAAAAACGGGAGGGGTCTGAGCTGCGTTGGGAAATGCGTGGGGGGGGGTGAGGGGCAATGGAGCACTTTCTGGGTGGTGTCTGTGGCCGGTGTCGGCGAAATGTGGTGAGGGCTGAGCTCCCATCGGAAAATGGCGACGGGCGGGAGTAAAAAGGGCAAGAGTAAAAAACGGACGGTCAGAAAAAGGGGCGTCAGCACAGAAAGGCAATCGCGGGGAAGAAGAAGATGGGCTCGACCGAATTCAGTGAGGACGTAGCTGTGCACATCCGGGATTCAGGCCGTACTGAGGGCAACCATTGTAAACAGAACACAAGAGGGGGGGACATGGAAAAAAAAGAAGTGTATCTGGGGGTTGGGAGAAAAATTAATAAAAGGGCGACATGGGGAAAGCTTCGGGGGGGGGGAAGAAACATGACAAGTTCTCCTCGTAAAAGGAGGGTCAGGGGTAGCGGTAGTAAGGGACAACCACCCCCATAAAAGCAAAGGGGAAAGGACGGAACGCGCTCAAAATGCTGAGGCGCAAACAACTGACCCACGGTCTGTGAGTGGAAAAACAATAGGGGAGGGAAGAACATTCAGGGACAATAGGGAAAGGGGGGAGGATGAAAAAAGGCCATAGCTGGATTGGGTCGGGAAAGAGGTTCGGAGCGTCAAAAACAGAGCGGCTACACACCTGAACGATAGCGTCAAGTGGAATCAGAAAAGAAAGGGAGGGGGAAGAAAATCTTGAGAAAAAGAACGAATTTTCTAAAGGAGGCTTAGAAAAAGGGTTAAAAACCTTCATGGAGGACCGACCGTTGGTATACCAACTCGTCGACAAAGCAAACAGGGTCCTCAAGAAGGGGGGTGTCCCAAAGGAACGAAAAACTGTCAAAAGAAAAGAAAGGAAAGAAACCAATCGAGTTTGAATTCAAGCTAGGGGGCAAATTAGACAAAAAAAAGAACATAAAGAACCGTGGTCGACTACTCTCCAAGAAAACATGGAGGGATCACCGCAACAATGTGTTCAAGGAGTGGGGCACGGAAAGTTCTCCTATGAAAAAGATATGGAGGGAAAGAATAAACTAGAAATAAAGAGATAAAGAAGGCCCTCCAATAAGGAAAAGGTCAGCCTCACCCAGTACATGACGTCAAAAAGGGAAATAACCAGAACTTCCTTAAAACCAGGAAAAAAGGGGACCGGGGGGTTGGAATGACGAAAACTTAAAAAACAGCAGAAGTGTCTGAATGTCATTTTTTTGGCCCGCCCGATTAAGATAAATACTCCCAAACAGAAGGAAGAAAGCGACTAGGGGGGAGGGGAGAGCCTAAGTGTAAAACCATGCAAATCGTCGTGAGACTCGTGTGGACCACTTACTAGGGGGGGAAAAAGGTCGTCGGGGGAAGGGAGGGGCAGTTCAACAGGCGGAAGCGGACAAAACAAAAAGGACTATTAATGTATACGGGAGAAAAAAAGTAAAAAGAACCTACACCAAACGAGAAAAGGGCGGAGAGGGGCGTCAACAAGAACACAAAGAGGGGAAAGGCGCTCTACGCATCCCACGAGGGTTGCAAGAGCCGACAAAGGGCAGAAGCGAAGGTCAAAATTGAAATTGGGAGAGCGCTAAAAAAAACAAAGGGGAGGGAGGGAGGAAAAGGAATGTAAATGAAATGGTCCATTAAATATGAGGGCAAACCACCGTGGAGAGTATAGAGTAAAAGTGGGGAGGTATGGTGAAAAGACAAATCGTCCAAACGGTCGGGGTATATTGGGTATTGTGACGAATCCCCCAAAGGGTAAAGGAAAAAAGGACCTGATGAAAGGGTGAACTAGTTATTAAGTTGTGAAGAAGGACAGATCAAAGAGCTGGGCCAAAACCATGCTGGAAAAGGTTGTCCGAGATCAGTAACGAAGGGGGTGGGTAAAAGCGGTCGGAGAAGCACAAATATCAATGGAGGCCGGGGGAGTGGGGCGTCTTGGAGAAGAAGGAGAACACAGCGACGGGAAGGGGGAAGAAGAACAGGGGAGTTGTCGGTCAGCTCCTACCCAGGGGGGCGCACCGTGGTACGTGGGAAGGACAAAGCTCGAAGGGGGTTGTCCTGAAAAACGTCCAAGGGGAAGGACCGGCACAGTTAATATCGACGGGACTACCGAGCTGAAATTGGTCGCGAAGAACTAAGGTGAGGGAGGATAGCGAGAAAGAAAAAGTGAACGGCCTGAACTCTTATAAACTACAGGGGAAACGGGGGAGTGTCGGGGGAACAAAAGGGGGAAAAAGGGATTCAAGGGTGTTTCGGCCATACACTCGCGGAAAAGAAGTCTTGGAGGGGGAGGGAGTTTACAAAGGTTAAATTCCATGACCCAAAAGGCCGGGCGCTGGATTGAGTTGAGGATACCATGTGATGAGGAAAAGTCCAAAAGTACTTATAAAAAAATTCGAAAGAAACAGCGGCCAAGGCTAACGTGGACGCCAGATGAAAAGCGAGAAGATGGGCAATAAAAAAAGGTGATGGAGCAGGTCAGAGAAAGGAAAAAAACGACAACATTGCAGGGGCAGGTCCGGGATATCACAAGGGACCTTGGGACCAGAGGGGAACGAAAAAACTATATTGGGCCTCCCCAACGGGCTTTGGGGGGGAAAGGGACCATAAAGTCTCTTTTGCTCGGAGAAAACAGGGAGGGGTTTTGAACTGAACAGCCGCACACGCTTTTCTTAGAGAAAAGACTTTGAAGGAAAGTGACCCCCAGACAAATAATAAGGAAAAGAAGGGATGCCGGTGTCATCCAAAAAGAAAAAAAGAATGGTAAGCAGCCGGAAAAAGGGGGGGGGAAGGAAGATTTGGACCCATTAACGGGATACTAATCAAGGATGGTGCCAGCGTCGGAAGAAAGGGAAAAATGAATTCGGAAAAAAAAAAAAAAAAAAAACAACACAAAAAAAAAAAACAAAAAAGAAAGAAAAACAAACAAAAAACAAAACACCCACAAAAACCAAAAAGAAAAAAAAAAAAAAAAAAAAAAAAACAAAACAAAAAAAAAAAAAAAACAACCAAAACAACACAAAAAAAAAAAAAAAAAAAAACAAAACCTAAACAAAAAAAAAAAAAAAACACATCGCCATGGAACGAGTGAAACAAGTTGGGGAATTATGCTGAGAAAAGGGGGAAAAAGGAAGGCCTGAAGGTCAATGCGGGGCGCACACGGACCGAAAAGGATGGGCGTCATCCCGCAAGGAGAAGAAGAAAACACCAAAAAAAAGCATGGCACTCTTGGGGGGGAACGGAAAAAAAGATGTCAGGGGCAACGGCATAAAACGGGAAGCACCAGCAACTTGGGCGAAGAAGGGGGGGGGTTGATGAGTTACAGCGAAAAAGCGTCGCAGGATCATGGAAAATGATGGGGCAAGGCCGTTGCAAAGAAAAAAAGGTAGCCCTTGGACCGGGGAAAAAAGAAGAAACATTCTACTAGGAAGACGTGCTGATGGGGGGTGGGTCTTAAAGAAGGGGGGTAGGGAAAAAAAAACTAACACACGAAGCCACGTAGGAACGCCCCTCTCAACATTTCTAAACAAGCTCTTTCTACGACCAGAAGAAACTTAGGCCACCAAAGACAGGAACTTTTCGTCGGAGCCAACCGTGCGCGGCATTCCGGGACATCTGAGAAAAAGCCGGGAAAAGAAAAAAGACAATGGAGAAAAGAACTTTTCAAAATAATCTTATGGTCAACAAGAGAAGAAGCATAATCCAAACGACAAAATCTCAGTGAGAGTAAGCGAGAAAAAAATGCTTCTCCGGGCTACGATAAGGGGAGTTGGTCGGGAAAAAGTTGGGGGAAAAAAAACAGAGGAAGTATGCCATAACGAGCGTACGTATAAGAAGAAATGGAGAAGAAGCGTTGGGTCGTCTCGGGGGAGGAAACGGAATAGCAAGGGCCCTGTGGATAGTCCTTTGGGAGGAAACACAACAAGGGTTCCGAACAACGCGGAATGGAGGAGGAAAAAAAAAGACCCACAAATGAAAAAAAAAACCACCAGAACGAAAGGCCAATGAGGGGGGGAACATCCGGATTGACGGGGGCGGGTTTGGAGCCAATGGCCAGGGAGCTAGAGAATGCTGAGGAAACATGGTCTCTTAATCTCAAATCGCACAACAGTCCCTCAGGGATCAAAATCGGGGGAGAAATGCGAATAGGGACAAAAAAAAAAACCGAAAAAACGTCCTAGGACGGGGGTGGAATAGGGAAGGGGGGTGGGGGCAGCAGTGTCGGGTCTTATACCCGGCAAAAACCGTGGAGGAATACTCGAGACCGAGGGGGGCACTCAAGCACCCAGTAACAGAGTCGTGAGGGGGGGGTAGACGGGAGGTAGACTGGGCTACAACATACTAGAGAGCGGGAAAGTATGAAGGGAGGGCGTTAAAGGTGAAAGCGAGTGGACTCTGTCGAAAGGGTCGGGGAAATGGAAAATATGGGTTCCATAAAGTCCCCCCACTTGGCACACCTCCCCCCGATATGAAGGGGGAGAATGCGGTTGGGGTGACAAAACCTGGCCCGGGGTCCCTTCCTGTCCAGGGCTTTGGGGAAGATTGTTTTTCAGAAAACACAAACGAAACCGAAGTAAAAAGAGTTCACCACCTGAAGGGGGAGTGTTCAGCAGGGAGACTTTGAAAAAGCGGGAAAGCCCTAGTCTGAGGCCCCGAGCAACGAAAAGAGACGATATGGTTGGATGATCTTGGTAGGACGAAGGTGACAAATTCTGCGAGATAGGGTATTCATGTTCCGGAAGTAGGGGACAAATGAGCCCGAGTTTTACCATCAGTCTCAGGAAGATTCCGGAGAACCAGGGGGAACTTCTGAACAAATCGAGAGGTGGATCACGGCGGCATAAAGGGAGGACTCTTCGGGAAGAGAGAGAAATTGCTAAAAAGAGTCATAGGGCGACGGATGCGCTGAAGGCAGGAATAAAAAAGAGTAATAGGGTCGAAACATTAAACCCCAGGAAAAAAAACAAAAAGGGTAGAGGGGCAAAAAAAATGGAATGACCAGAGCGCGCAATTCCGCCGACCGTTTTCGTGTAAAACAGGGTGACAAAGAAACAGTCGGGCAATGCCAGGAAAAATGTGGAAAAAACAACACCGCCCCGAGTGGAGTTCAACACGAAATAACGAACGACAAGGGAAAAAAGAGCTGAACGAGAGGGGAAAATCTGGTGCGGCTTAATCAGACGCAGGGACAAAGAGCCTGTCTCAGTAAGAGGGGTGGCCACGAAGGGGGGGCAACAGGCACCCGGGACCATCTGACAGGGCGTTTTTTTTGGTTGAAGTATGCTGTTAAAGAACGGGGGAAGATTCAAAGGGAGTGAGGAGCCTGGTTACCAGACATACCAAGCGCTTTTGACGTGATCGATAAACCCGGGAGCGGCAAAAAAGGATAATACAGGAAGAGTGGAAAAAGAGAGGGAAACGATACCGCATATACACGAGGGGCAGGTGTCAGGACGCACCGGAGAAGGTCTTCCGGCGAAAGAAAAAGAAAGTGGGTTATTTACGTAGGGGGGAAGGAGGGATGGGGGATTCCCACACACAAAGATAGGTACTGGCGAAAAGAAAAGATCCGGGGCCAGAGATAAGGCAAAAATGTCTAAAGAAAAAAGGTGACAATCGGATAATTAGCCGTCTGGAACTGCGGGCGCCGGGTGCACGGAAAACCGATTCAAAACCCGGGCCACAGAAGGAATAGACACCTGCCTTGAACGGTCAAAAAAATGAGAAGGTACATTGCAAGATCAAAGGAAAGGCGAACCGTAAGCCAACGAGGTTGGGAACGTAGACCGTCAATAAGGGCAGGGAGAACTAAACTAGTTAGAAACACCCAAAATCCACGAGAGGACGGGTCTCAAAAGCCTATTGTCACTGGGAGGCCTCTTCGAAACGGATGTATCGGAAAAAAAAAGACAAACTAGAGGGTGGAAAATCCCTTAGGGACGACATAGAAATACTCAAGAGGATAGAGGAGAGCACTGTGGAAAATCTAAGACTCATAAGAAGAGGGAGCGACAAGCATTCGAAAAAGCGGATGGCCTTAATGGTTAACGACGAACAACCGCATCAAAAAACCAACGCGGGCGTCTGAAAGAAGGAGGAGTCCCTGTATCGATGGAACAGAGGAATCGGGATCTGCAAACCGAAAAAGCTCTTTTTCCCATGGGTCGCGAATAAAAAAAAGAACCAAAGGTAACAAAAAAAACGGGGAGTGGGATCTTTTGAAAAAAAGAGTAACGAGGAACCATCCAACGCTTGAAAGGTGGAGGCGGCTTCAGTGAAGTATCCCCGAGGCACCGACGGAGACGTCAAAATGTGGTACCTGGAAAAAAGAAGGGGGGAAATCGCTCCAAACACAAAAAAAAGGATGAGAGGGGGGGGACAAAAAGAAGGTGCGACAATGAAATTTCCTCAATCATGACGTCTCGGAGCCCGGGCCTCGGACTAAGAAGGGGAAGTCCCGGGACACCTCCCTCATCCATGACCAATGAACTAGAAAGGGAAGCAACAAAGCATCTGGTTGGAGGCAGAAACCGAGAAAAGAAACCTTCTTTGGTATGAGGGGGAATAAGGAAAAAAACCAGAGCGAAACGACGTGTAGTTGTTAAACTAAGAGCCCTAAGGATGTGGAAAGACGAGCTATCTATAGGCCGAAAGAATCGCTTGTGGGGAGGGTATTATTGAAAACAATAAAGATTTACCATGCGCCCGGAGGTATGCCTGTCCGTGGGGCGCGACCTCTCAGGAAATATGCAAGGGAGGTCCAAGCGCAAATGCAAGCGATAGCAAGGAGAGTACTTAAGGACGGTGGAAGTAAAACGAAAGGGGGTCTCCTAAGGTGACGTCGCAGCATAGGAGCAGGGACTAAGCCATGAAATAAAGGGGCTCGGGCCAAAATGAAGGGAAGTTTTTGGGGCCGAAAGAGGACCGGTGAAGGTGGATTTGGGAGCCGTTGAAAGGCGGGAGAAAAAGTCAGAGGTGGGGGGAAAAGGAAAGGTTATCTAGTAGGGGCGAAGGGGGAAATTCGAGAGCTGGAACTGACAGTAAGGGGAGAGTTAGACACAACCCTGCCAGGTGGTTACTGCTGGCGATAGACGTCCACCTGATCAAGAATGAAAGTCGCCTACGAGAATATGAAACAGGGGTCTGGCCTAGAAGAGATTGGAAAAGCAGGACGAGGGGCGGACGTGATTGAGGGGGGCACAGCATGAACACCCGTGGCCAGGGGGGGTGGTTTGAAAAAGGCGACCGCCCGGAATCAGAAAAGATGTTGACAAGTAAAGGGGGG
>Ga0179593_1299843_pt1 | contig 22780 bp, 35 predicted proteins | sample CZODoug2_1_08_16_FD_185931 | JGI IMG/M metagenome (GOLD analysis project Ga0179593, IMG submission 185931) | Vadose zone soil fungal communities from Angelo Coast Range Reserve, California, USA - CZODoug2_1_08_16fungal (PacBio error correction) | ecosystem: Environmental > Terrestrial > Soil >...
ATAAGGAGAGGAAAAAGGGAGGACCACAATTACACCAGGGCATGAGTACCTTTTTAGCTGGGATGGACGCGAGCGCGATGAAAAAGTTTCTAAAAAAAGGGTCTAGTTCGTTTTATGCGCACCCCGGAACATGGGTCCACCAAGCTGGAAAGCTGAGAAAGTGAGGACTGGGGGGGGGAAAGGGAAAAAGGACCCAGTAGAACATCGAAAAACTGCATGGAACTAATCTTCAGGGGGTAAAAATGTCGAAAATGGTCTAGAAAGAAAGGGTAGGGGGAAAAGGGGGAAAGGAGGGAACGATTTCATGAAATTGGCCCTCCTCAGCACCCGCTGACAGGTAAGATGGGGAAAAGTTTGCTCACTCCTTCACCGACCTTGAGGATTAGGGAACGACGTCGTGACAAAGAAGAATCGGAAGGGGGGGGGAGGGAATTCAAATCCCTCGTAGCGAAGGCAATTCCCGACAGATATGAGGTTTGATTCTCCACTGGCAGAGTTTTACCATCGGCAGCAATCGAGGGGGAGGAGGAGGAGGGAAGAAAAGCCGGTTCGGGGCTCCTTGGCGGAGAAAAACAAGGATAGGCGAAGACCGCGACGCTTTTAAGGTGCTGAGTAAAGAACGTGGTCTGGAGATAATGGGGAATGCGACGCGGGTATAGGAAAGGGGGGACACGAAAAGGGGTTGTGGCTGCATAAAGGAAGCACACAACTGGGAAGCACAGCACATGATATCATCTTGCGGGAGAAGAAGAAGTCCCCAATAAGTTCTAAGTTGAAATCGGAAGAGTACGTCGAACTTATGGTGGAATGCCGCTGCGTGCGGAAAGCGCGGAAATCCTCTATCTTCTAATTCGAGGAAGGGTCGACGGAGTCGGCGGGATCCGGCGGGATATCAAAGGCTCTGAAACGCGAGGGGGAGGGGGATGAGGGGATGAGGTCTGAAAAAGTTGTGATAGCTTGCGACGAGTCCGGGGGAGGAGTGATGGCACTACACCAAGCGTTCCAGACCACCCTATTCTATACGCGCTAATGGGGGACCGAAATCTCTCCGGTGGGTGGGGGGGAAGCAACGGAAGATAGAACTATACGCGGCTCCCTCCTAGGCTTACTTGGCATGGGCTCTCGGAGCAGATTGGGGGGGGGTCCGAAGAGAGGCGAACTTTCATTTCTATCCACGGGGAAAAACGTTACTGTAATTAAGACAGGAAGGAATCTGAGGAGAGGGAGGGAGGGGCAAATCAAAAAGGGCAACTTTGGGAACTCGGAGGACAGAAAATCGTGCACGCCTAGCGTCGAAACAGGAGAAAAAAATTAAAAATACATCTAGGGGGAAGGGGGGCCACGCAAGACTGTTTGTCCATGCCCATTGTCGAAAAAAAACGGGGGGAAGCAAGTTCCATAAGGAAATACGGGTGGGGGGGCGTTCGGCGCAAGCTCACCGATGAGGTTTCCGGACGAGAAGGAAAAAAAAAAGCAAAGGAAAGGAAAACGGTGGCAATTGGTCGTGTCGTCTTCTGGGAGAATTGAGCACCATGGGGAATGCAGCTACTGCAGGCAGAGAGGAAAAAGGAGAAAGCGAGAAGTACCGGAGGGGGGGGAGGGGAGAAAAACAATGCTTAAATCGGGCATGGCCTGTGACGGCGGATCAGCAGCAACAGTTCTTGAGGCTTTGTCAACATCCTGGCATCAAAAGGTGGGAGGAGAGAGAGAGAAGGGGGGAGAGGGGGGGGGAAAAGGATCCCCCATCCCCTCGATCAAGAGTCAAAAGTCGTAATTCTAACAGAAGCCATAAGGAGGAGGAGGGAGGTCTAGGCTGCGCGCAGTTTTAAACACCGTCGCCAAAAAAGAGTTCACGCAAGCAGGCCAAATGGTGCAGCTACGAAAAGCCACCTGGGGAGAACGGGAGGAGGGGGGGAAGAATCCTGAAAAAAAGGGGAGGGAAAGATGAGTAACTAAATCGGGAAGCTTTGTCCTGCTCGTAGCTAAAAAATTGTAAAAAGGAGGGAGAAAAAAAAGGGGTGGAGGCAACTGGGGATGAGTTCAAAACTGAAAAAGGGGAAGGAATCCAGACACAAGAATATTTCGGGCGAAGGAAGGGGAAAAGTAGTGAAAAGAGGGGAGGGGGGAACTGGGGATCATGGTGACGCAACTCTCCCGTGTAGTCGAGCAGACAAAAGGCCAAACTTTATGGGGATACTCTCAAGAAAGAAACGGGGCTGGTGCAGGGGAAATAGGGAGGCAACGGAAGGAAGGGAGCCATGCAAAAAAAGGGTTGAAGAAAGTGGTCGTCATTTGACATGACAATCGGGGAGAGCGGGTAATAAGTATTGGACCTGAAGAGGGTGCCTCAAGGGCAGGGTAATATGAAGAGGCCAACAAAAATAAAGTTTGGGTACACTGATGCAGGTGCAGGGGGATTGAGGGGGGGAAGAGGGTTTCCCTAATTGGAGCATCATATCTGGGAGGAGGCGACGCACGAGAAAAAAAAAACTAGGTCTTTATGGAATTCTTAATCCTTTTTCGAAAAAAAGGGATGGGAAAAAAAAAGGCGTGAAAAGGGAAGAGGGGGAGAAATTTGTGTTTCAGCGCGACCAGGGGTGTGGAAGACTATTCAGGGGGAACGATTGGGGATTTGGGGTCTGAGCGTACGGCTATCACGTTTGGGTCCAAAAAGGAGTGTGTTGAAAAAGGGGACCCCTTCCGCCATATGAACCTCCGGTCATTCCCTTACTTCTCGACCTGGACAGAGAACATGCCATGGAAGAGAGGGAGGAGCAAAAAATGTAAAAAAAAAGAGAGAAAAGAGGAAAGTGCGGTTGGGTTGGGAATTATAGTGTGGAGCGGTCTACAAACAAGAGGGGACGGGAGGGGCTAATCGTTCACGGCAAACACACGGGAGCGCTGGAGGAAAAAGGAAGGAAGGGAAAAGAGGGGTGGGTTGGAAAACGGGTGGTTTATTGGTGTAAACGTGCAACAACGGGGGAAAAGGAAGCAAATACATAAAATAGCTTCAATTAGCCGATCAAAAGGGGGAACTCGAGAGAAAGAAAGGGGTATTAGATATTTCCAGAGAAGGAGAAATCACGAGCCAGCCTCAGGAAAGGGAAAGTCTTTTCCAGAGGAATCCCAGGAAAGGAAGGGGGCCAACGGCCGGAACCGAATCAGAAATTTCTCACTATATATCCAATAAGCTTGATGGGGGGGAAAAATGTGCGGACAAAAAGAAGGGGGAAAGGTGGGGGGAGTGCGAAAGTGTGTCGGACCTTTTTAATAGAATTGCAAAAAAACGGGTTCTGCCGATACAGACGCGGCAGCCATACAAATATAAGAACTTCTTTACGCAGCTAAGGTAAAAGAGGAGAGACCGGAAAAAGGAGAGGTGATAGCAACGCAGAACACACGCTAAAACACGGAGAATGAACAGCTGAGAATGAGAGTAACAGAGGGTAAACCATCTAATTCAGGGGAACCAAAAAAAATGGAGCAGCTGCATAAAAATTTCCCGGCGTCAAAGAGCGCGGATGGAAGGAAAGGGCCTCGCGATGGTCTTCTGGAGTTAAACTTCAAGAAGCCCCGCTGGGTGCAGGGGAGAAAAACTTGGGGAGAAAAAGAGACCTGGGAGCTGATCGTCTGCGGGGGGGCGTCAAATTTCAGGAAAAGAGACAAGGACTAAAAGGGGGAAAGGATGATGAGAGATTGGGAGAAAAAGAAAAAGATTAGACAAAAGGATCATTTTGAGGGGAATCAGACATGTTACCGGAGTGTTGGAGGGGGAGTCGAGGCGTCCCACTTCATCATAAAGGGGAGAAGAGACGCTTGGGGGGGAAAAGGGAAGAGGGAGAAAATCAATTGACATGTTAGAAACCTGGAACGGAATGAGGCACTTGGGAAATTTACATCGCCACAGGAAAAAAGCCTTTGGAGAGGGAAGGGGGGGGGTAGTAAGTTTTTTTCCAGAACGTTGCTACCGAGCTCATAGGGGAAAAATATCTCTCAAGACAAGATAGTAGATAGAGAAAGTATTCTCGAGAGTAAACCGAGAAACAACCGGGAAAAAAGAAGAGTCAGCAACGGTGTCATGGGTTGAGGCAAATAATAGCGATGGCAATTTCTAACGAGGGCGACTATACTGGGCACAAAGGTTATTAGGAAAAGTCCCAAGGGTCCCAAGGGGCGAGGCTTGGGGGAAAAAAAAAACGGGGGAGAGTGGAAAAGGAAAGGAAAAAGGAGAAAAACCGGTTAAAACGCCAATGACCTGATCAAAAAATTCTAAGGTTGGCTGGGGAGAAAATTTCAGCGGACATCCCACTTAAGGGGATTTGTGGGCGGGCGGCTGGGAAAAAAAGGGGAAGAAAAAACTCAGCAGGAGAACTCTCCAATTAAAAATCTCCCAACAAAGGGGGGGGGGGGTTGGGGGGCGGTTTTTTCTTTCCGGGCAGTCGCCTGAAAAAAGAGGACTTCCCGAAAAAAATAGGGCCAAAATGGGGAAGGACAATAGAGGATGATCGGGATTCCAAGTAGGGAAGGCTGCTGATTGGGGATGAGGAAAAAGGCTCTTTTTACCATCAAGTCGAGAAACCGTATGGTCGAGAGTCAACAAACAGGAAAAAAGGCGGATCTGACCAGAAAACGGTTACTTTCCTGGGAGGGAGAAAATAAGAGCTGGACTCCGATACCAATGTCATTCGGCTAAAGGAATACCGGGTCGTACTCAGAGGGCATGCCAAGGATGGAAAGAAAAGGGACGAAAAAGCAAGTGTTTGGCAAGAATTAACCAAGACCAAAAACTGTGAGGAAACGAAATGATTAAGGGGGGTCTGGGCTTGACTGGAAGAAGGAACCAAGAGGCTGTTATCCTCGGGGGTCTGAAATCTCTTAAGAGGGGGAAGGCGCCGGGGGGAAGGGAATACGGCCTTTGCTTTTCCATCCTGTTCCGTGGACTGGGATGAGGAGAGGCGAGAAAAAAACTCAGATGGAGACGTAGCGTAACTCATAACTTAGAGTAGATTCTTTTCTTGATAAATCCGAGCAGAGTTGGGATTGGGGGGGGAGAGAGAGAAAAGGGCGTCGTGGGTCTGCAGTCAACTAAAAACATAGTTCAACAAAGAAAGAGGATATAAAAAAAAAATTGGAAGAAAGCTTCCCAGTTTGCAGGGAGAAAAAATTCCATCGAAAAGACTACTGGCTGTGTTCTCACGAGGCGTAAAAAAAAAGCTATAAAAAAACGGGGGAGGAAGAGACGCAAAATTTAAGTGGTAAGACTGCATTTGATGGGGGCCAGGCAGCGACAAAGAAAGTGGGAAATTAGAATGAGTGCTTCAGAGAGGGGACGACTGGATGCCCCATTTTGCGCAAAAATAAGGGGGGAAAAAAAAAGGGGACTCGAAAAAGGGGAGAGTGCAGCAAAGAATCTAACACTCGAGAAAAAAAAGGACATAGCAAAAGAAAAAATCCGAAGCATGAAAAGTTAAGAATTAAAAAAAAAGCAATCGTGGGGTTTAGCTGTGAACATAACATACAGCCCGCTCTTGTCTATTCGTACATAAGTAAGGGGAAAAATACATCGGAGGAAAAGAAGAAAAAAGGGGAGAAAGTGTCCGATGTGGCGTCTTCGACAGGCACCTTGTTCACTATTGCAGGGAATCTAGGAGATGGAAGGAGATTGAAACCGGGGGGGCGGTAAAGAACTGACAACTGCACTGAACCTTCCGGTCAGTGGGCAACGGATATTAAGGTGGACATCCAAAACACGCACCTTTTCTTTAGTGCTTGTCAACATCGTGTTCTTCCCTAGAAGGGAAGGGGGAAAGCCAAGGTATCCCGGCAACCTCTAAGACTCTCTCTCGTATTCGGACAAGGACTCCATCGCATGATTATGGAAGATGGGGAAAAGGAGGAAAGAAAGGTTGGGGGGAGAGCAGGGCCAAATGTTGAAAGATCAACGGCACATCGGCAGTTGTAGAGGGTACTAAGAGCTCTAAAAAACACAACGGTATTAGGATTAAAGGGGTAAAAGAGCCGACTGGGGCCTTCTCTTATCTGCACAGGGCAACTGAAAAAAAGGGGGGTGGAGCGGTGATTGAAAAAGGAGAGCCCCGGAAAGGAACCAGGAAGGGGGGGGGAAGAGGGGAGTAATAGTTAGTTGAGAGGGGATGACAAGGGGGGAATAACTGGGGTGGGGGAAAGGAGGATCTGGGAAGCGTGGATGCCTAACACCTCCCACTTAGTGGGGGGGGACTCTCAAGAAAGAAACGAGGGGAGGGGAGGGAGAAAAAACGGAAGAGCAAACACTGACCGGAAAAAATTTTTTTTTGCGTAATGTTGAGCAAGAAGGGAAGTAACTAGCGGTGAGAAATCGTAGGTTTGCAGTTCCATATGCGCGCCATGACTAAGGAAGGGAAAGAAGGAAGAAAAGGAAACGGAGAGGGGAGAAAGGGGGGGAAAAATTGCCTTATGTGGGGAAGGAATAATTCCGAAAGAAGCCAGATCTGGAGATTAATTGGGAAGGGACTCCTCACTAGGAAAAAACCAACGGAGGACATGGGTATTTAAGGAGGGAAGGAAGGGTTTGGAAAAAAGGGCCTGAACAAAGACTGCTGTTCCCTGAAGAGTGAATGGTTTTGTCGCGCGGTGGGGGTTTCTATGGGAGCGGGCAAGAAGTTGGCCAGGGCAAGAGGGGGGAGAGACACGGTTTGAAATTGTTTTGGCGACAGGGGAAAAATCGCAATAGCCGCACGAAGGATGTGGAAAAATTCCAAGAAAAGGGAAGGCAAAGGATCATCGAGTTAGAGAGCGTGATGCACGATTCGAGGCAGAGAAGGAGGGAAATAAAAGGGTTGGGGAAGGAGAAGTTGACGCGGGAAAAAAATCACATCGGGCACAAAAAAAAAAAGGAAACTCGTGGACGACAAAGAGGGGGAGGGGACGGGGAAAAAGTGGCATTAATATCATCGTGCGCAAGGGAAACTATTTTTTTTAGTGGGGGACTAAAGTGACCGAACCTCTCAAGGCCAAGAGAAGCAAAAAACTCTGGGGATGGCAGAATGAAAGAAACAACGAAGATAAGTATATGGGTCAGGGAGAGAAGGAGAAAATCAAGCTAGAGGGGGGGGGAGAAAGAAAAGAAGAAGAACGAGTCTTTGGGGCCCAGCTCTGAAACATATGGCAATCAAAAGGAGGCAAGGAAAAAAAGGGTCACGAAAGGACCTTAAATCATTCTGAGTTTGAATTAGGGGCGGCAACGAAAGAAAGAGGAAGAATTGCGTGGGAGAAAAGGGGGGGGAGGGGGGACAGGGGGAAGAAAGTTTCCCAACACAACTTATTTCTGGCCGAAGGTCAAAACGGACAGCAATAAAAGAAGATATCTAAACGGGGGATGGAAGTCCGGAAAATCGCGAGGGGGAGGTCTGCCTATTGGGAGATAAGAAAAGAAAGAAACAACAGGAAAAAGACTTAGGGGCTCAAAACTTCGATGCGTCGGGAAGAAAAAAGGGGAAGTGAACAGACTGATGAGCTGAAAAACAAAAAAAAAGAAAAGTCACATCTGAAAGGTTAATGAGGGAAGACAGCTAATGGGGGAAAGGGGGGAAGCCATGGGGCCATAGCGCTTGTGCTTCTAAAAAACTATTTCCGAGAACCTAGACAGCATTGTGAAATATTCGTCAAAACTTGGTTCTCAAAATACTTTAGAGATCTCGTGGTTCTGAAATTTCTGAAAGAGAGAAAAGAAAAAATGAACTGAGGGGAAGAGAAGTTTAGAAAAAAGAAAAGGAAAAGGCTTTTTCGACAGTCAGGGAGGGTTTAAGGAGGGTCTTGGGGACTTTCGTGGACGAACACTTTAAAAATAAAAGGACTCAAGGAGGCCGCTTTTGACAGTCAGAGGAAGGGCGCATAAAAATGGGGCGAAAAAAAAAACGGCAGCGAGAAAGCTTGAGTGTGACATCTCCACCATGACAAACGAATGGGGTAGGTGGGGAAGGGGGGGGGGTCCTAGTTGAGAGAAAGCGCATAAATAGAGATCACAAAACACTGAGGGGGGGTGAAGATAATAGATAGGCTAAAGAGAAAAAAGGAAAAAAAAAAGAAAGAACAACTATCAAGTCTTTCAGGTTACTAAAAATGTAAAAAAAAAATCAGGGGGGATCTGAGGAGGGGGAGAACGGCAAGTCTTGCAGTACGAAAAGAACGCACAATGGGGGGGGGGAATGAGCACAGAAAAGAAGGAAGGTCACAAACGATCTTTATAATCAGCCAGTGGATTAGGGACTGGAAACAAGGGGTTAAAAAAAGAAAAGGAACGGAATCTGAAAAGAGAAGGAGAAGGCTAAGGATGTTGAGGGGGAGGGGAAAGGGTCTCCAAACACACCAAAAAAAAAAAAAAAAAAAAAAAAGAAAAAGAAAAACAAACCACAAAAACCCAAAAACCCAAAAAAAAAAAAAAGAAAAAAAAAAAAAGAAAAAAGCAGAACCACAAAAAAAAAAAACAAAGAGGGGGGGGGGGGGGAGGTGAAGCAGGGAAAAGTGTCCTTTGAGTAGGTCGTGTTCATAATTGGGAAGGGCCAAAAACAGAGACGCGCATCTATTTGCGACAAGGGGAAACCCACCATGCGGAAGGCGAGGGAGGAAACGAGGAAGTCCAAGAACCGAGCAAAGTACTGCAATCCTCGCCGGGATCGACGCAACTTTCGCGCATGGGCCTGGAGGGGGGGCGGGAGGAAAAAAAGGGGAGAGAGGGTGTGACAAACAAGAGGACGCGCATCGTCGGAGCTTCCGGAGCTCGGGGAGAGGGGGGGCGTGAAAAATGGGCGGAGGAATCGGGACTGAAGCCGCCAGCCCGCTGGGACAAGGGAGGCGTAACAAAAGGCGTGAGAGAGGGGGATGTCTTGCTAGGAGGAAATGATTCACCGAAAAATCCGGTTTGGGGGGGGGGAAAGGCATTAAAAGGAAAAAAAATGAACGTCAAAACGATTTCCTCTTGGGGAGGATCGGAAAGGAAATAATTCCCATCAGAGAGAGACTCAGGGAGGATCTTCTGGGTAGGGAAAAAGGGGGGGGGCACGGGGGAAAAGATGCCGTGCTGGAAAGACTACGGGTCCAGAAGGGATAAGGATTTTCTTCTTTATTAAAATGAAGCGAGTTCTACTGGAACGACTGGCTGAGAGAAAGTCTCTAAGGTCGGAGCGTGAAGGAAAAGATGAGGAGAAAAGCGTGGGGGGGAATTTCAGCAGGGGAAAGACGTCTGGGGACTGGGTAGGCAACTACCCCAAACACATCTTGACGAAGAAGGAGAGCAGAAGGAAAGGGAAAAAAGATGACCGGGGGTTTTGTAAAAGGAGGTAAAAGGCGTCGAAGGGGGGGGGGAGACCGGACTAGGATGAAAAACTATCACCTCATTTCCGGAGAGCGAGAAGGTTGTTAATCTTTCTCCACTCGAGCGGGGGAACTGGCCTTCGAGACATAAGAAAAAGGTAAGTGACAATCATTAGTCGAGAAAGTGATCAGGGACTGAGGGGACCGCAGTTGGAAAAAAACACGAAGGGGCCAAACTTGGATCCTACGCTAAATAAGAAGGGGACGCTCCTCTTCACAGGGGAAACACGCGCTGCCAAAAAAAATTCTCAAGAAGGGGAGGGTGAAAAAGAAAGGGGTGAAAGGCCAGTTCGAAAACGGAGGAACTGTAAGAAAATGTAAAAAAAGGGGGGGTGATAGGGGGAGTAGAAATCATAAAAGCAAGATAGGAGGGCTGGCTTAAGATTATGGAAGAAAAAACTTAAATCAAAGCACTGCATCCCTGTCCATGTCTAAGAAGGGAGACGAGGAGATCGCCAAAAGAAGAAGAAAATGCAGAACTCTATTCCTGGATAAGCTACGAAGGGAAATAAAATTGGGCGGAAGAAGAAAAACGGAGAGGCAAAAAACCGAGGGCAAACTCTCTTCCTGGCGAGACTCTAAACAGCACCGGTCTTCATGGAGAGGGGGGAAAGACGGGGGGAAGAGTAACTGCTCCGCTACCGGAAGGAACAGAAAAACGTTCCACCAAAGGACAGACCAGAGAGAAACTACTCTCTAGAGGAAAGTAGCAAAATCTGCTTCGGGAAGGTAGTAGGGGGGACGCGCAGGGAAGGGGGGGAAAGCAAAAGAAAGAAGGGTTTCGAAAGAAGGGGAGCTAGAAGGACACAGGGAAGAAGGATAAAAAGCTCACAACAAAAAGGGGATTAGGATAAAAAGAGAGAGGAAGTAAACGACTCAGTGAAAACTGTTTGCCCGCTCTAGCGTCACATTGGGAAGAACAAGGGGAAACGAAGAAAGGAGGAAGGGGAAGCCGGATGGTAAACGAGAAGGTTAAGGAAGATAAAGAGAATGAAGGGAGGGCCCGGGAACCTTTTTAAGATGACACACCGGCTCTGTGCAGGAGCCGAAAACAGCATCCCACTTTATTAGAGGAATCAGTGTGGAAAATAGAAGCACACAAAGATAAACTGCCATGCCAATGGGGGGAAACGCATGGGGGGTTCGGGGAGGTTGAAAAAAATTTCAAAGGAGAATCTGTGAGAATAGTTATGGGGCTTTCATATTTCCGGAATTGGATATCCGGAGGAAGAAGACCTTCCATACACACTTAAGGAGGGTGCGGTGATTGGAAGATGGTGGGATGAAGAAAAGACGGACGCAGCATCATATCGTTAAAAGTTTGCCGCAAAAAAAAAAAAAAAAAAAAAACACCAAAAAAAAAAGAGTTCACAGGGTAGGGCAAAATTCGAGGGGTTGGGGAAAGGGACACAATAGGGCAAGGAAAGAGGAGAATTGGGGGGGAATACAGGGGTTTATATGAAGTCTTCAAATTTTTCTTCAGGATTCGAGAAATTGTGGGGGGGGGGACAAGGAGTGTTTGGGACAGGGAAAAGGGGGGGTGCAGAACCAGGAAAGAATGATCGCCTCCATTTGGTAAGACCATTAATTTCGCTCAATGGAATCCTGGGGGATGGAAATTAAAGAGAGAACGGAGGCCAAGGAAGGAGGCTCGAGGAAATAGGGGTTTATGGAAAAATTCAGGATCACGTGGGGGGGGTGGGGTGTGGGGGGTGGGGGGGTGGCTTCAGGGAGCTATGCGTCTACCGAACCGACCAAGCAAACCACGGAGCTCTGGAAGAAAGGCCAAGCTTGGAAGAAGAGGGCATGGGGGAGGGGAAAAGACCGGGAAAAAAACTAAGGAGGGGCCCCGCTCAGAAAAAGATGTGATCGGCAGTAGCAAAAAAAAAGGCCATCGAAGTAAAAAAAGAGAAGAAGCAGGAGTTCCGAAATCCGAATCAGCGTCAAAATATCCTAGCAAAAACGGTAGAGGTGAAAAGCTGGGAAAGACATTCATGCTTCAAGCCAACCCTCCAGAGCAGGGAACGACACAAAAAATTCGCATCGACGAGAATCGCATCTGTTGGAGGGGGGAAGGATTGATGAAATACAAGAATAAATAAGTGGAGGCAAATTTTTTCTGACCGGTTAAAGGAATCAGTGGACCCAAAACAGGAGTGAGGGAAATATTCTATAACGAAGAACATAATATACTACCGCGGAATAAGAAATGAAAAAAAAGAGTCAGAGGAGTATGAGTGGGGGGATATTGATCTACCCAGGGGAAACACGGAAATCCTCGGCTGAAATGAAGCATAGAAAAACGGAGAGATGGAGGCAAAAAAAGAGGGAACAGAGGACAAGGTTTCGAAAAAAAAGGAAGGCAAGCTTCATAAGTGGACGGTAGATCCCTAGGTCGGGATGAAAGTCCAGTGGGGGCCTAGGAAGGGATTGAAGGGAAAAAGAAGAGGTCAAGACAAAAAGGAAAGGACGGGTGAACGGAGGGAAAAAAATGGTCTCAATAGACGGAGATGCGGGGAGGGGGAGTCCAATTTACAAATCACTACAGACTACAATGACACTTAAGGGGGATTATATAAATTTCAACATAAAAAGGGAGTAAAATAGCAGAGGGAAGGGTGAAGAATTGGAGGGGGGGTTGTATACCGTTCCTTGGTAAAAAGTTGGGGAACTGTGTCCTGAGAGAAAAAGTTGAGAAAATAGCAGGAGGGGGTGTGCATTGGGGGGACCCTCTTAATTGAAGAACATGGGATCATAAAATGCCCCTTTGGAGAAAGATTGGGCCATCAGGGAGACTCAGCGAGGGGGCCGCCACCATGAAAAAAGGAGTTTTCAAAGGGGGTTTGGGGTGTGTAAATGTGGGGGGAAACGACGATGAAGCTCTCGCATAGAATACTCAAAAAGGAAAGTAAGTGATATACCTCAACGGAGGAAAACACAAGGGAAAACAAAATATCAGAGCAAAGGTGGTTTCATTTGTCTCGAAAAGTCAAAAGAACCGAAAGTGCACTCTGTATACCAGGCTATAAAATATGAGAAGGGGGAGCAAACGTAAATATGACATGGAAAAATTCTCTTACTGGATGCTGACGTGGGAAGAAAGTAAAAAAAAAAAAAGGGATAAAAAACTCAGTACTGGAAGAACATATCCTGCTACGGTCTAAAGGGGTTACTGAGGGGAGAAAAGTGACTCGAAAATCATTAAGTTTCTTTGTTGAAGGGGAAAAGTGAATGAAATTTGGACGCCACATTAAAGAGAAGCGCAAAGGAGATTTCAGACACGTTGGCGGAGAAGAACCATGATGGAAGGACGTGAACTGGAGAGTCCTAAGACGCGGATGAAAATTACGTCAATCCGCGCATCGTGGGGGTCTCCTGCAGGTGAGAGGGGGAGGGTGGGTTTGTATTCCAAATGAGCGCGGGGGAAAAATAGGAAAGAGACTATTGGAGGGAAAGCTTCAGCAAGAACGACTTGGGAGATTTTGGGCTTTCAAAGGTTCTGTAGAGCGAAGCCGAGCAGGGCGGTGGAAAAAGGACGGAGCAAGTTAGTATCTCTATGTTAGAAACACTCTTAATTGAACAGAAATAAGGTGGGTGAAAAGTCAATGAAAACAAAAAAGGGACTAAACTGGGGGCGCCTCAAGTCTTCAAGAGGAGCTGGAAGAAAAGAAAATTCAAAAGCAATAGAAAGGGGGGGGGGATATATCATTACTAACTCGGAGGGTGAGGTCCTGGACAGAAGTTTGGTCACTTTCTTCTTTCCAAGGAAAGAAGAATAACGGTATTGTGCTGGCGGAGGAGATGAAAAAAAAAAGACTGGGGACTTGACTCTTAACTAGGAAATAAAGAAAAACGGAGGTCAATGGAGGGAGCTAAAGAGGAAATAACAGACAGGGTGGGTATTGATTTTAGGGGGAGGTCACTTCTGGGCTCACGGTAGTCAAATACACCAAAGAGTTGGCAAAAAAGCAAGGGTATAATCTCGTAAGAAAAGGAAGCATTTGTTCGGCAAAGGTAAGAGGATAAAGACCGTGTTCAGGGAAAACCAAAAGGAGGACCCAAATACTAATCACACCGGGCAGTTAACTCAAAAAACATATTGTAGGGGAACCGGAAAAAAAAAGCGAAAGGATCAACTATAAGGGCCGAGCAAGGGGGGCTGAACAAAAGAAGAGCGAGAGGGGAGGAGAAATTTAGGATGGTTTGGACCAATTTTCTCCATCCTTTCCCAACTTGTCTCCGCCTAAGGAGAGAAAAATAGGGAAAACAAACGGGAAAAGGGGAACGCGCGAAAAATTCGAAAAGGAGGGAAGCTGTAACATAATTTCTAACGTGGAAGAGGGAAATAAAAGGGTCCAACATCGGGGGGGGATCATTAGGCGGAAAGAAGACTATCTCAGGGAAACTTCTGTTCTTCGCTGCCTTATGAACAAGAGACATCAACTGAACGCATCCAGTGGAAAATGGAAGGGGGGGAGGAATCCTAGCTCACATAGAGGCAGAGGGGGAAACTGGAAGAAAAAGTGGGGGAGATCCAGGGTAAGCGAAAAAGTCCATGGTTAGTGCCGAACAGATATAAGGAAAAGACGGAATAGGGGCATACATAAGTGAAACCGAATGAAAGGAAATACGGCCAGTGAGGTGGGAAGGAAACAGGAGAAAGGATAGGGGAGGCAAGCCGTGGGGTGGTGCAGCAAGGGGCTAAAGGCACAACAGGGCTAGACTCGTCAAAGGGGGAGAAAAGTAGGAAATCGTGTGGGCGGGGGGGTGAGGAAGGACGAGGAAGAATGATATTCGACAGGGGGGAAGTCAAATGCAGGCCATATAGGAAGGAAGTCACCTCTCTCTTACAAAAAGGGGGGCGTTCAAAAATCGAAACACTGCTTCAAACCTGTCTCATTGCTGCCTGATCGTCGTGGCGCGGAAGAAAGAAACGGGGAGGGATTGAGAGAGGTAAAAATACCGTGGGCATCGTGGTGGTTAAGGACAGGCTACCGAACTGGGCAGAGAAACCATACTAAAAGAAAAGGGAAATACACGGGCTCAAATAGAGATGAGAGAATTGAGAAAGGGGGACGCATCTCGATGGGGGGATTTCCCGGCGCTTTTGGCAACAGCAGGCGCCAAAGAGTGTGGTCAGAAAAAGGAAAAATGGGGAGCTACGAGCCGGAAACAGCGGCGGAACGGGGGAGGGAAAGAAAAAGAAATCAACAACAAAAAGGGAGGAGGGAAGGATGAGGGTCTTTAGTAACTATATCAGGCTCAAAGGGGGAACTCTTATCTGGCCAGGGTTCACGAAGAAAAATTAGTTTGGCTCCGGGAGGCTGAAAAGGCGCAACCGCGGAATAAAGAAAGCAGATGGAGGCGGGAAGGCAGTAGATTCGTAAGTGATCGGGTGGGTCCCTTTTTAGTCCGTGGACTTAAACCGAGATTTCCGGAGAAAAAAAGCATTCAAGACGGAGAAAGAAAAGGGCTGTTTAGGGAAGAGAAACACGGAACCATGCCCATACGTGAAGAAAGTTGTTGAGGAGGGTACGCAAAAATGGAAGGGACGGGAGCGGGAGACATAGGGTATATTTCCTGCAATAGTGCCTGACAATTGGGGAGAACATAGGTCACGCCAAGACATTTTCCGGGATGCAGTGCCATTGTTGTAAGGGGGGGGGCCATGAAGGAAAGGCAAGGAACATTCAGGAGGGGGGGATTAGATCTCCATGGACCGCACGCGACAAAAAACCACTTTGGAGGTTATGTACATGCGGAACAAGTTTTTTCAGATCTGGACACGCAGGAGGGACAGGGAGAAAAAGAAATTTTGGGGGAAGAAATGTTCTCTTGAAATGGAGAAACGAAAGGGGGATGAAGTTCTGCGAGCCAATTTGGACAAAGGTGGGGTTTGACAACCAATGGGGAAGCCAGTCCGCAGACGTAAGAAAATGAACAGGGAGATGCTGACCAGTAGGGGGAAGGCAGGCGGGGGCAAACATTCCCATTGGAAAATCTCGGGGAGTAAAAGATGACAAAAGATGATCGCGAGAGGAAATGCTTTTGGTATATTGGGACCTAGTCGTTCTCACAAAGGGACCGTATAGGCGCGGCGAAATAAGGGAAAATTCAACCACCGGGAAATGTCTTACCATACCAAGTATCAGAAGGGGGCGTGGCGTTAACTATGGCTTAGTTTGACTATGAAAGCAAACAAACACATGAAAAAAAAAGAACATGAAACAAAGGGGGTGAGAGGGGTGTCATTATCCGTAAAAGAAAGCGGACGAGAGAAGAGTGGGGGGGAACTAAGAGTTAAGACGGGGGAAGATCAGGAGAATCTTAATCCGACAGCCTCAATAATGCCTTCTGGGTGGCCCAAAAACAAAAAATAAAAAAACAAAAAGGGATTAAACAAGGCACTGAGGGAACCCTCCAGGGGAAACCTACTCACGTAAAGTTTTCGAAGAGATCCCATATGGATGTGAGGGGGGGGGGGGAGGGAGGGAAACACCTGAAATATTCAGAATGGCGGTAAAATTTGTTTCTACGATGGAAGCTTTACGGGCCAAAAAAGAGGGTTCATAAGGAAAAAAGGAACAAAGATCACGTGAGGAGACTAAAAACACAAGTGGGAACTCAGCCTGTCAGAGAGAGGAGGGAGGGGGGACCTAAATTTCCTCCCCAAGAAAAAAAACTAACCGCTCTTCAGCTAAAAGTCGATGCGCGTTCCTGGGGGAAAGAGGCAGTTTAGGGGAAAAATACAAAAAATTCGGAAGGAAAGAAGGTGCCGAGATAAAAGGGAGAGGGTTGAAGGAAAAGGGGCTAGGAAGGGGGGATTTCGGGAACGCCTAGTTCCATACTCCCTGGGACATCCGGGGAAGAGCGCAAAACGGGTAAAAAAAAGAAAATGAGCGGGGAAGGGGCTCTGCGGGAGTAGTTCATGACCGCGCATCCCCAAGTAAACTTAGATGGGGGAAGAAATTTTCGACGAAAGAAAAAGAGTCTAGACACATGGATGGAAAAGAGTCATTCGTTGTTAGAAACGGTCGGGGGGAGGTAGGGCCTTTCCAAAGGAAAAAATCAATACCGTTAGAAGACGCAGCTGTTGGGCGGTGGGTGTAACTCCAAAGACCAACGGTGAAACACATCCGTTCCTAAACTCTCGCGTGGGGTGAGAAACTGCCTCAATTTGAATGATAGGTAGAAGGGGCTTGACAACGAGCGAAAGGAGGGGGGGGCGAAGCCACTCATGACAAAGGAACTTTTCGGCTGAGGTGGGTTTTTAACTGTGGGGGGGGTCCTCGGGCGCGCCCAATGGGATCATTCTAGAGTAAAACATACAACAAAGGAGATGATGAGGAAAGATTTATCGACGGGAGCACCGAAGGGAACCCATTTACAAAACTATGCCAGCAAAGTGGTTGGTAAAGGGGGGAAGGCGGAAAAAGGAAGGGGAGGAAGCGGCGCTTCAAGGTACACTAAGTCTTTTCATCAACTTGGAAAAACGTTGATCGACAAAAGGAAAAAAGAAGGGAACAGCGAGAGGGAACGGGGGGCTGAAGTTGAAAGAAGGAAAAATACAAGTAGAGAAAAAGGACTGATCAGAACAAGTAGAAGGATAAGGGCGAGGGGGAGACGGTTCAGAAATCAAGACATGGCTCATTTGTTATGGGGAAAGGAATGAAAGTGGGGAGAACACGCAATCAGAGAAGGGCTCCGTCTATCTTGAGAAAAAACGTGTGCGAAGACGCACAAGGCTTTAAGGACGGGAGTAGGAAACGGGGCAGGTGGAACGAAGAAAGGGGGCCGAGGCCATTCGGCCAGCCTCACCTCGTGGGGAAAAACCGGATTGATAAGGAAGGGAGGGGGGGTTGGGGAGAAAGACACTGCATTAGCGGGGAAACAACGGGAAGAGAGCTAGTGGGGAGTGGGGGGAGACTGAAGGAAAGAAGACGGGTTCGAGGTGGTCGGACCTTTGAAGATCAAAGATCTTCTCGCCCCGCGCCGGTGCGCGATGCGTGAAAGAAGGGGCTTATCTCTATTTGATGAGAAAGGCTTACATTATGATCGAGAAGTTTGGGGGGGAAAAGAGAGGACGCCCGGTCCGCCACAAAAAGTGCTAATCACTCTTAGGGGTGCTGGAGTTCCTCCAGTCAACCATCTGAGAGGAGGAGAAATCATGCGTAAGAGGAACGGGCGCCGTATTGGTTGCACTTCCGGGGGCTTTAATGTCAGAGAGGGAAAAAAGAAACGTCCTCGTGTTCTTATGAGTTCTCGATACGATGACTCGGGTGAGAAGACGGCGACGGAAAGAGGAGGGGAAGATACGTCGAGGGGGCTTGTCTTCGGCGAAGGGAAACGAGACAAAGAGTGGGGGAGGGGAGAGAGTGAGAAATCGTCGGTGAGGAGGGGTCTCAACTCAAACACAATTACCCACTCCTATTAGAACGCTCTGGGGGTTCCGCCATCGGTAAGGTGGGGGTGAAGGAGAAGAATACTCCGCTAGAAGAGGGTACACTTTTTTAACAAGGCTGAAAGAGAAGAAAAACTGGGACATTTCCGCTAGCGAATAGAGAAAGTTTTATCTTGGGAACTCAAGGTTCTCGGTGAAAGGGAGGCGAAAAAAGAAAAAACAGCGGGGAATGCAATCAGGAGGGCGGGAAGGGATCAGGGGGGGGAGCCTGGATAACCATGAACTAAAAAAAACGGAAAAACGTGGCGAGCCGACGCGCAGAATCTTGGAACTGCCTCTTCGCGAGACAGAGCAAAGGCGGAGGGAGAAACCGGAAATGTCCAGGCCATTTCGAAAAAAGAAGACAGCAAGTTCATAAAATGCAAAGCGGGGTTGGGAAGGGTCGCCCATAAACCGAAGGGGGAGGGAAGGGGGCGTTACGGAGTGGAACTGTGACACATCTTGCAATCAAAGCATTAATCACCAGGGGTCAATGAGTAGGGAACTAAATATCTTCAAAAAAATGGAAGCACTATGGCCCAGAGATTAAAGGCACCGGAAGTAACGGAAGGTTCGGGGCGTACAATACGAAACTGAGGCAACTTCATGGTGGAGAAAGGATAGAAGGGGGGGGAAAATCCAGAAAAAAACACGGGACCTTTATGGATGGAGCAAGTGGAAAACGGTCAGTTCTGCTCGCCAAAGACTGCAGCGTAACAACGGATCCCCAGGGATCGAGATCATAACGCTAATCTCGTAATGAAGGGGGGAACGCCGCCATCTGCGGCGAGGTATGGGGGTTGCCAGGGAGGCAGCCCGACTGCCAAAATAAGTTTTGAACAAGGCCAAATGGTGCAGCCTGAGGAGAAGGGAGAGCGGCTCATGATTCGTGAGAAGAGAGCGCAACCCAACACAGGAGAGAGAAGATGGGTGAAAAGAATCAATTGAGCCGCTTTAAAGATCGGAGGAGGAAATTCGGGAGAAAAAGGCGAAAAATGTTTTGACTACCTGCGGTCTTCAAAGTGCGCGCCGAAATGAAATCCACCGCAATGGCGTCGCATTCCAGCGGAGTGAGCGATGGGAGGGAAAAGATCCGTGGTCTAAGCTTGAAAAAAACAAATAAAGGGGGACGCGGAGCAGAACACCATGCCCAACTTTAAAAAGGTGGGAAAAAACAGGGGAGGTTGCGTGATCCTCAAAAAAAGCGGAAAACCAATGAAAGGGGGAAGCGCAGTTTGTTGCAGTATTTTACGTGACGGAAGGGGAGAGGAGGGGGAACAGGGAACTGGGTCCGGAGAGGCCAGGAACCATGTCCAAATATCCTCGTCATAAGACGCAAGAAAGTGAACTTGACAGTTGACATTTTATTGGGCCAATTTCATAGACTAAGGCCGGGAAGGAGGGTCGCAGAGATGGATATGGAGAGGAAAGGTGAACTACCACCAAGGGGGGGGGGGATTTTTGAATGCGGAAAGGGTCGAATGGGACCACGTTCGGACCGTCCGAGATGAGATTTCAGACGCGGTTGAAGTAGGGAAAAGACGATTTGGACATTCTCTTCTGGCGAAAAATTGTGGCCACTGAATTGGGGCGACCAAGGGGGCACGAGAAAGTCCGCAAGAGAATCCATAAAATAGAGAAGACGTGCATGGAAAACATTGACGTGCGCTTCATGGCAAGTAAAATCGCGCGCGAGGACAATTAAAATCTGCTCGAGAAAGGGAATGCCCGGTTTGGGGATTAAAAGAAGGACGGAAGAGGCTGTCTAGAAACAAAAAGGGAGGACGAGGAGAGAGGGACGCTCACATCGTTTGCCGGAAACAATGAGCGCTGGCTTAATACATTCCGCTCGTATAATAGACGGATGTGGGTGGGTTGGACGAAAGGAAGGCCACCGACTCATTCGGACAGGGGAGAAGCAGCAACTCTTGTGGATCAATAAAAGACAAAAATCCCCCGCGGAAAAGTAGAAGAGTTGATCCAACTAGTCCGCGCAGTCGAACAAACAGGTTCAGCGTATACCGAAGCCTCAAGACTAGGACGCTGATGGGCAGAGCTGTCCATAAAGGAGCGGCATGGGAAAACCTCAAGGGAGGACCGTCACCGTCTCACGACAGATTAACTAGAGACGCCTATCTTTCTGGGGAATGTGGAAAAACCGCAAGAGGAAGCGTTAGGAAAGTTTTGGCGGACCGGGGTAATGCAGAGGGGCCCCACACCGTATGCGGCAGAATTCCTCAATCGGCTCAGAAAAAAAGAGAGAAGATCGACACGGCTTTACGCAATCCGAAAAACGAGGAGCGTCTGACCCAGATGGAGCAGACGCAAAAAAAAACGCGAACCCGCTAGATTAAGCTCAGAAAAACTGATGGGGGGGGAGGGGGACGTCCGAGGTAAACGAGGAGGAAGGGGGCGAAAATCCAAAAAGAAAATGGAGACATATAAAGAATGTGCCTTCTACATCCCCGACATCTGGACCAGGTGATTCCCTTCATAAAATGGCTCGGTAAAGAGATTTCAGAAAACAAGGGGGAAACTTGTGCCTGAGGGGGGGTCAAAAACTTGTCGCAATATCGTGATAAAAGGGAGGGGGGGAAGGATGGAGGTGAGTCAATTTTTCAATTAAAGGCCACAGACTAACAAATACACTGGTCTAGAAATGTTTCAGAGAAAAAAGGGAAGTATCATGAAAAAGGATTTTTGCGATCAGTCCTGTGAAGGGGGTTAAAAGGTATACCGGGAAGTGGGGGAAGGGAGTAAAAAGGAAGAATAAAGTTTTGACTCCATCAGACGCAGTGTGGTGAAAATGGAAAGCGGGGAGGGGGCCACATAAAGGTGCAGTACGGGAACAGCGCTGGAATGATAGAGAGGGCGTGAAATTTGGGGAATCTCCACATAAACTTTAAGAGTAGGGGGGGGGTAAATTTTGGGGGAAAAAACACCCAAAAGGCTGTATAATAGAAAACACAAAAAAAAGAGGAGAGGAAAGAGGAGAAGGCGGCTTAGCACCTAGGGGGGGAAACAAACATGTAAAACACCAACTATCAGCGGGGAAAAAGTCGTGTGGACTTGTTTCGCAACAAAGGCGCATCGGGGTAAAAGGGGTCTACCAGATTGTCAGAAAGAAAAACCTTTGATGACAAACTACCGATGACATGGAAAAAAGAGGCGCTTTTCACGTATGACTGCAGGGGGGGAAAAAAGACCAAGACCGGTATAACAAAAAATGACGGAAACTAAGGAAGGCTGATCTTTTTCTTTATTGGTCAAGTAAAATTTCTCCATCAGAAAAGAGTCATTTGTGAGGAAGGGAGCTGTTCATAAATGGTACAAAACGCAGAACGCTCGAGAAAGCTGGGGAGGAAAGTTTGCGACTCCATTCAAAGGCGTGGCCATAGCTTAGTACCGTGTATGAAGGCCAGAAGCCATCGGAGTAAAACTTTCAATCCAGCGGACCGGGGAGAGAAGGGGGAATTTCTGCAGATGCTGACGTTGGGTGGGGGATTCGCAAACAGGAAAGGAAGGTTATTACCATCGACCGAGAAATCGAAGTTTTTCTGAAAGAAGCCGCGTTTTGCAGATTCCTGGTCTTAGGAAAAGCCGCCGACCGCGTTTCAAGAAGAGGAAAGATGTCGTATCTAGCAGTGGGGCTTCCTAGTCGATAGGCAAGCAGAAGGTGGGGGGAAAGGCATTACCCCAGGAAGGACACAGTGGAGAGCACTTCTTCCTCTTGGACGGGGCTGGCAGCAGAGGAAAAGCAAGAATCTGGAGAGAGAGTGAGAAGAGTTTGTTATCGGTGGGGGGAAAAAAGGGGGAGAAGTTGGGCACTGAAGCTGCAGGCTGAAGAGAGGCTGGGGAAAAGACTTCCTCATTCTTTTGTGGAGGATTCGAAGGAAAGAAACTAGGACTTGAGGGAGTCTCTACTAGGGCCACGGAAAGTACCGTTGGAGGGGCTTGCTGGAGAAGACAAAAGAAAAAGCGGGTACTGGGGGGACTAAGGGCGAGTTCCTTAGGTGTTTAGCTGAGCTAGAAAACACATCTTTCCGCACGCCATAGGATCATCCCGGAAGGGGAAGGCCCACGTCGTTGTTTGCCTGGGAAACGGGCCAGACTCAGACTCGGTGTGCACGGAAGCGGTAAAATCTAATCAAACCGAATCAAGACGAGCAGAAGGGGGAAAGATCGTGGCCTCGCGAGATGAAAAAAACTTGAATTTCTATGCCATAAACGGAACACGTAAGGGAAGGAAAATCATTACGAGAGTATTCGGACTTTCTTACTGGGGACCCATTGGGAAACATCAGGAAACGGATCAGAACGGAAAGAAAGACAAATCGTGCCAAAAGATGGGGCAGAGGGAAAAGCTCCTAAAAACAGAAAATAGAGTGCAGGCACGAAAGGAGGGGTTTCCAGGCAAAAAAGGCCTTCCCGCATTAAATTGCCAAAGGTAGCGTGCGGCAATCCAACTCCCCGCTCTGCTGAGAGGGCAGGAACTTGGAAGGAATGAACAATAAAAACGGCAAAAAAAGGTGAAAATGAGAAGTGTCCATTCTGGGAGCGGTCGACTAGGATGGAGGGGCAAAAAAATGGGTCAGATGCAGAAATCATAGGTGAGGCTACAAGTGGGGGAGTAGCGAAAAAAGGGGGAATTCCCGGTCATTGGGGGGAGGCCTCCTCTTCACATGGAGAGAATCCTCAAAAGAAAAAAGTTTCTTCTTGAGCGTAGGGGTCAAAATTGGGATAGGGGGTCGTACACCTCGACACGAATGAATCGTCACAACGAGAAAAAGATCCCATCGCTCAAAAGGAGAGAGAGTAATGACGACCGCGCCATCAAAGGAGGGGTGATTGACGCGCGCAGGGATGGGTGATCAACAAGCGCAAAAATAATTTTTTCGAAAGGGGAAAAATGGTTCCGCTACGAGTCCGGGAAAAGGAGGGGCTACAAGCTGGAGGAGGGGGGAACAATGA
>Ga0179593_1564281_pt1 | contig 22778 bp, 41 predicted proteins | sample CZODoug2_1_08_16_FD_185931 | JGI IMG/M metagenome (GOLD analysis project Ga0179593, IMG submission 185931) | Vadose zone soil fungal communities from Angelo Coast Range Reserve, California, USA - CZODoug2_1_08_16fungal (PacBio error correction) | ecosystem: Environmental > Terrestrial > Soil >...
AATGTATTATCGGAGAAAAAAAAAGGGGGTCAAAGCAAAAGGGGAAAGTATCTGGAAGCAGTGAAAAAAGGGAGGTGCAAGAAGGGGAGAGGGGGGAAAAAAGTAAGGGAAATTGAAAAGGAAACAATAAGGGCTTTGAAAGCCATCTCAGGGTTGTGAGAAAAAAAGGGGATACAGGGGAAGCAGAGATCCAAAGCAAGAACGAACGGGAAGGGGGGAGGGGAGAGAACGATCCAGGATTCAAAAAATTGGCAAAAGGGGGTTCCCAGTACGCAAATGGCAAAAAATGCAAAGGCTGCGTGTGAACAGAGGTTTTAAGAAGGGGAAATAGCGGGGGGAAGATGAAAAAAACTGTTCGGGGGGAACTCAGAGACTGAATTTGGTCGGATCCAAAGGGGGGGGGGAAAGAAAGCAAAAAAAAACATTTCTGGGAGGAAAAGATAAACACAGGGGGAACGCCAAAGACTGAGGGGAGGGGGGGAAAAACATTGCCAGAGGAGTTAACCTTTGCGAGCGGTGGGGAAACAAATAAAATGGAGAAGACGCAGTCCGTTGGGGAAAGAGGGGGAAGTGAAGGTGGGAAAGAAAGGAGGGGGGGGGGGGAGAAAGGAAAAAGGGGCGAAACGAAGGGGGGAAAAGAAAGGCGTGGGGAGAAAGAAGAGAAGGGAGGTGAAGGGGGGAAATCAAAGAAGAAAAATAGTATGAAAAGAGAAGGGGGGGAGAAAGAGAGAGTGGGGGGGGGGGGAAGGAAAGGGGGAGGAGCGAATAAGAAAATAGTTGAGAGTGAAAGGAAGATGGGAGGGGAGGGGGGGGAGAGATAATAAAAAAAGGGGAAAAGTGTCACGGCCGTGGATCATTTGGGGAAAGTACGTTTAAGGGAAACAAAATGGGTGGCTCCTAAGCAGGAACAAAGAGAAAAATGTCGGTGGGAAAGGGGGGGCTTTGTTGAAGGTCGGGGAAAAAAAAAAAGGGGGGCGCGCTTTTTAGGGGAAAAAATTTGGGTAGTTTTTGCAAAAAAGGGTCCCGAAAGGGAGTTTTTGAGCAGCAAATAAAAAAAGATCCAAATCAGCAACACAACAACAAAAAAAAAATAGCACTCCGGGGAGGCGGAGGGGGGGGGGGGGGTGGGGGGGGGGGGTGGGGGGGGGGGGGGTGGGGGGCGGCCCAGAAGAATACCCTCAAAAACACCAAGTCACTCCAATTTCCTGGCAGCCGAAATGGGGAAAAAAAAACCAAACTGCACTCTACCATCCTCAAAAGGGGACAAGCCAGACTTTTAAAAATGAATTCACCCTCGAATTGCCAAGGACTTTTCTCCAAAAAGTGAAAACCTCCAAAAAGTTCACGAAGGAAAGGGGTCGTTAAAGGGTTTGCCAAGGACCGAGCAAAAAAAAAAAACCTTCCAAACCTGAAGGACAAGGGGACCGGGAAAGGGTGTTGGAAAGCCTTGCCAGGAGGGAACGTCCAAATGAAGAGCCAGTCAAAAGGAAACCAAAAGAAAAGGTCTCCCAAAGCGATCCAAATTCCCAGAAAAAATCTTCATAAAACCCAAAAAACCCTCATTCATATCAAAAACTGGTCCCCGCGCCGGGAAAAAAAGGTTAAAGGAGCTTCAGAAACCCCAAGTCCTGTTGGGAAGGGAATTCAACTGGAAAAAAAAGGGCAAAGACCAAAAAAAAAAATAAAGGCGGAGGTTTTGGACTGGTGACCGGATAAACAACTTCCTCAAACAGGGAGGGACGGGGGGCTTTGGGGAAGAGGGTAAAGATCGAACACGAAGAGAAAAGAATGTCTGAACAAGGACATTTCTGGCGACGGGGTGGAGGTACCCAAAGGACGGACAATGTAAAAAGGGGAGGCAAAAAAAAAGAACCAAAAAATCTACAAGCAAGACGCCCAAAAACCAAAGAAAAAAAGGGAGAAAGGAAAACAAAAGGGGTACCTCCTGAAGACGACGTGCAAAGGGAGTGGGGGAAACACAGGGTTGGAAAAAAAAGGACTTGAACAACAACGGAACTTTGAAAAAAAAGAAAAAAAAAAAATCCGCAGTGGAAAAAAGGACGCAAGGTTCTCAAAGGAAATCATGAAAGCGACGAAATGGAGCTACGACGAAAAGGCGCGAAAAAAAAAAAAATCCAAGAAAGAAAAACCAAGAAAAAAAAAAAAAAGCAAGGCGGGGAAGAAAAAAAATTTTGTGGGGCGGGGAGGGGGGCTGAAAAAGGAAAGGAAAATCAAGGGAAAAAATAAAACTCCCGCGGGGGGTCAATTCTCGGGGTCAAAATAAAAAACTATGAAAAAAAAAATTTGAGGGGGGAAAACTCCCACATAACATCAGAAAAAAAAAAAGGAGCCCCTGAAATTTGGAAGGAAAAGAAGATCGTGGGGTGCTCCTGGCTTCCGAGGGGGTGCAAGAAAAAGGAAAAAAGATAAGAATCGTAACCATCAGCTCAAAAAAGACAGGACAGGATTGTCAAATGAAAAAAAACCATGCCTTCTCAAAATCTTGGGTCCAAAAAACCAATGTCAGAAAAATTAAGTGGCGCGCACCAAAAAAAAAGAATCCACGGAAGGGCCAGGGGTGGGGCCGATCCAAAAGGAGCTAAAACGACTCACCCCTGGTGGGGGGAAACGCAGGGGAACGGCCCGGCTTCCCGGGGAATTCATGGGGACCAGTGGACGCGGAGGACATTGGGGAAAAAAACGAATAAGTGACTAGGAAAAAGCGAAGAGGGGGGATCAAAAAAACAAAAGAAAAACTTGTAAAAAAAAAAATGAAGAAGGGGAACCAGTCCAAAAACTCCAAGGGAGAGTGGGGGGATGAAGAGAATCAAGCTGCAAAAGAAAAGAGTCGAAACGAGAAAAACTGCCGGGGGAAGCAGGGTCGTGACCTGCCGGTAAAGGGACGAGGGGGGCGCTCAAAAAAAAACAAATGGGTAAAGGGAAAAAGGGGAAACCCTACCCACAACGGAAGAGTTAAAAAAAGGGAAACCATCAAACCGATGGGAACGTAGCGTGAATCCAACACGAAGGGGGTCGTGGCCGATTACTCATAATTGGAGGGTTTGAAACCCCGGTCGGCTTCCTTTGTCCGGATCACCAAAAGCACATCCAAAAAAAAAATAAGACAGCCCAGGCGGGAAAAAACACAGATCTAAAGTATCGACGAAGACCAGAAAAAAAGAAAAGGGAGACAAAAAAAAAAAAGAAAAGTCAACCGGGAATCGCTCAGAGGGCCTCCTTAAAAATACTCAAAAAAGGGGAAATCCGGGGAGAGAAAGCTCAGGGGAAAAAAAAAAAGGAAAGTGGGAAAAAGGGGGAACTTGCTTAAAAGAAAGAGGGAGCCCATTTCCAGGGGGGGAGGGGAAAAAAAAACTTGCCGTTTTGGGGATCGAACGGAAAAACAAAAGAAGCTACCCGTGTGGAAAAAAAAGGGGGCTGAAGGAAGTAGCATTAACAGGTACCCACTGGGGGGGAAGTCCGGGGACCAAACGCATTTCAGAGGGGGAAAGGAAGGAGAGGGGGAAGTAAGCGAAGTCAGGAAGGAAAAAAATGGTTTGGGGGGGGGCCGTGAAGGTGGGCAAGGGGGGGGGGCTTGCTTGCGCGAGAGGGGGGATCTGGTCCTCAGGGGGGAGCGTACTGTGTGAAAAGGGGTACGTTGAAAAAGGCAAAAGTGCCTGGCGATGAAAAACAAAAAGAAAAAAAAAAGACTGAAAAATGCACAAAAGGTATGGGCTCCGGGGGGGGATGGGAGTTTACCCGGTGTCGTGAAACGTGTTAGGAAAGCTGAACAAAGAACGGGGGAAGGCAAAAACTTACCGACGCACAGAGAGGGGGACGCCTCAAGAGAAAAAGCTTATTTCCAAGGAACGGGAGAAGTCCCAAAAGAAGGGAACTCAAAAAAAAGAAAGGCCAGCGAGAAAAAGGGGGGGGGGATCATTCAAAGAGAAAGGGGACGGAGGCTTTGGGGGGGGGGAAAGGGCAGGGAGGACCAAAAAAAATCGGGAAAGAGGTGGGAGGTGGGGTTTTCCCAGGGTGAAAGGAAGAAAAAAAGGGGGAAGGGAATTACATTGAAGGCGCGGCCAGAAGGCCTGGGGTTAGGAAGGGGGAGTAGAGGACTGTACCATGAACTCAAAAAACTCTTTCAAAAGAGGGGGACCCCAACAGGGAAATTTGGACGAATTAAAAAGGTTGGTTAAAAAAAATGATGCAGTGGTGGAAAAAAGGAATGAAAAAAGACCTGCGAGGCCCACTGGGGGGGGAGAAGGGATGACTCCTTTCGGAAAGGAGAAAAAAATTCGGGGAAAGACCATCCGCCAAACCCATTATAAAGGGAAAGAAACACCAGAAGAAAGGCGGCAGGGGGGAAACATCCAGGGGAGGGAGGAAGCTGAAATTGTCTGCCGGGGGAAAAAAGAGTCCTGGCCGGACAACGCACTCAAAAAGGGGGGGGGGAGGAAAGAAAAAAAAAAAAAAACTGCTTGAGGGGGGACCGACAAAACTTCAAAGGAGCCTTGCGGGCAAAAAAGAGACACTTGCGGGTCTTCAGACTGAAAGGGAGAAGGGGGGGGGGGGGTCGGAAAGGCGCCAACGAGGTTATTTGAAAAACGATTTGAAAAGAAAGGTTTTGCAAGGAAAGAAGAGCATTACGGCGTTTTGGGGGAAAGGAGGGGGCCGGAAATGGAGAGGGGAAGCCTTGACCAACGAAACCGCACCAGTGGGACAATCCCAACGGAATGACCTAAAAAAAAAACAGCAAGAGGGGGGAACGTCCAATGGGGGGGGGGGTTGATGGGGTGAGGGGGGCCTTCTGCGAAGAAGGCCCCTTTTGTTTGGGGGAGGGGGATGGTTCCCCATAATAACGTTCCTTAAGGGAAAAGTCAGAGAAAGGGGGAAACAGAAATGCAATGTAATTTTGGATGGGCCTTCAAAAAAGGGAGGGTCATGTCGCCGGGATAAATGGGGGGAGGAAATAAAAAAAGAAAAAAAAAAGAGAAGTAAGTGGGGGGGGGACCAGGGGGAAAGGTCCAAAAACGGTGGGGGGGAAACTCCCCAGAGAAAGGAACCCGTAATTGGTTGTTCTACCGGGGGTGAAAAAAATAATGCCGGAAGGAAACTGAGAGCTACTGGGGGACAGGAGAGTCCACCAAGCAGAGGCAGGGAAAATTTCCCTGGACGGAGGGCAGGAGAGGAAAAGTGGGTTCCTCGGGGTTGAATGGGAGGGAGGGAAAGAGGGAAAGGGTCTGAGGGGAAAGGGGAACTCCAGGGAAAGGACATGGGTGGAGGGGAGACAGTGATTTTTGGACGGACCAAAAAAAGGGGAGGGGGACAAGGAGAATGCAAAATAAATTTTCGATGGAAATGCTCAGGAAAAGAGGAGTGGTGGCCCATAAGGTTTGAAAAAGGGAGCAAAAAAACAAGGCCCGGGAAAGGGGGGGGGGTTGAGAAATGGCTGGCCGGTGTTAGGTCCCCGCGCAGGAACCAGTGGCATGTCGGAAAAAAAAAGGGATGGTGGGGGAGAGGGGGGGGGGGAAGGAGGAACACTCAAAGAAAAATGTTTATACAGGAGGTCTGGGACGGGGGGAAGGGGGAAGGGGAAAAGGCCCGCAGTGGCCAAGATGTGGTTTGGAAAAAGAACAGAAGAAGGCAATCATCTCTAAAACGAGGGGATGCGAGAATGTCCTTTGATTGGAACATCGCGGGGGGGAAAGAAAAGCCGGGCCTTGCGGCCGGACCATCAAAAACCAGACCATTGTGCTCAAGCCTCCAGTTGGTGGATATCAAGAAAAAAAGGGTGACCAACCACCTGAAACCACGACAAAAAAAAAAGGTCTGGAACTGGGGAAAAGAGGGTATACCTCGAAAAAAAAAGAAGAAGGGAAAAAAACCACGACGGTTGTCAAAAAAAAAGGGGGAAAACGCATCAGGGAAAGGTCAAAAGAAAAAAGGGGGCGTGAAGGGCACAAAAAAAAACGCCGAGCAAAAAGAGCCCCAAGACGGCTGGCCCGGGGGTGAAAAAAAGCGTGGAAGGTGGAAAAAAAAAACGTTTGGGGAAAAACACTCCTGGCCATTACGGAGCTGAAAATTTCAGAACCCCCACGAAGAAAAGCCTCACCCTCGGGAATCCCTCCTGGGAAAACCCTGCAGGATGCCAGGCGGGAAGGGAAGGGGTCAACCTGGCCCCCGCGCACCGGGTTGGAAAAGGGGGGGACTTGAAAAAAAAAAGGGTACCCACCCTAGAACGTGGAAAGAGATTCTGGGGAAGGGGAAAACCAGTTTCCCCCCACCTAAAAGCGGAAAAAAAAGGGACCAAGAAAAAGGTAGTTTGGAGTTTGAAGGAAAGAAAAAACGGGGGGGACCAAAGTTTGAAAAAAAAAAAGCAAATCGCAAAGTTCAAAGAGGCTTGGAAAAAAGGGGATAAAAATGCGCAAAGGGAAAAACCATCACCGAAAATGGCAAAGGTGGGTCTTGCTCCATTTGTTTGCAGGAAATCCAAATGAAAAAATTGGAAGACCGAAAAAAAAAAAAACGGGGGCCGGGGGGAAAGAAACCAAGTCCCCAAAAAATGAGGTAACAAATCAAAAAAAAGGAGACTGGAATACAAGGCAAAAAAAAACAAAAAAGGTTCCCTGGAAGACCAAAAAGAAAGGGGGTTATTGGAATGCGTAGAAAAAGTTGAACGGTTAAAGAAGGCAAAAAAAAAAAGAGTGCCAAAACTGGGGGAGAATAGTAACAACCGCATTAAATGAGAAAATGAAAGGCCTACGGAAAATGGAAAAAAGTCAAAATCATTCAATGAACCAATGAGCTACAGGGGGGAAAATCGACCCCGGCCACGAGGCGGGGAGAAAAAAAAAAAAAAGTTTCAGGCGGGAAAAAGAAGCAAAGAGCATCAGGTTCCCAAAGGAGAAATTGGGGGGGAGGAGAAGGGGACCTTAACTCCGAAAAAGCAGTTTCTAGGAAAGGAGAGACTGGTCAAGTCCCTAGACGCAAGCAGAAAAACCCAAGGAAAAATTAAAAAAATGAATAAAAGAAAGAAAAAACCCCCCGACACCCCAGAAGAAACGAGGGGGTCCCCAGGATAAAATGAAGGATGGGGGGGACGCCTGAAAGAAAAATAGGAAGAAAACGGAAAAGGGTCCGTGACTAGTAGCAGCCAAAAAAAAAAAAAGAAACACAAAAACCACAACGGTATCAAGGGTGAAAGTAAAGGAAAAGGACCTGCAAACTGGTAAAAGAAATTATTCAAAAGGGATTTTTGTTCACAAGCGAAGAAGATTTGCGCGCTAAAATAAAGGAAAAAACCCCAATTGGAAGAATTTTCGAAAAGAAGAAAGGAACCTTCCTTTGGGCATGGGTCAACGGCGAGGATTCTTCTGGGAGGTTCAGTGCGATGGAAGGGGAAAGGGAGGTGACCACCTTACCCGCGGATCCCACGCGAGAGAAGACCTACCAAAGAGTGGGGGGCCTGGTGAAAACTCGGTGACCGGCCGGTTTGTCTCGGGTCTCTCAAAACCTGATTCAGAAAGGGTTGTGACCAATGATCGAAAAGAAAATGCCTGGGGTAAAATGGATCCATTGTCACTTGAAAAATAGGGGGGGCCAAAGGAAGGAAAAAATGGGAAGAAAAGAAAAAAAAAAAAAAAAGTAAGGGCCCCTTACAACCAGACCAGGGGAGAGTTCCCCCAAACGCAAAAGGAAGGTTTTTTAAAAAAAAAAAAAAAAAAGGGGCTTCCCCAAAAGCAAAACTCGAACCCGGATTATAGGTAAAAAAAAATAGGGGGGAAGCGTTGAAAAAATAGAGGGGGGGGGGGTCTTGGTGGATAATGCGCAAGGAGACTCTTAAGGGACGGGGAAAAGGAGACGACATCAATCCACCGAAAAAGGGGGGGAATCACAAAAAAAACCAGAGAACCAGAAAAGAAAAAAGTCCTCACAGACCACCCCTACATTTGAACTGTCCCGCTCCAATGCCTTCAGTCCCGGAGATGAAGAAAAGATGGTCCAAAAAAAAAAGTCCCAAAATAATGAGGAGAAAAAAGTGAAGCGCCCGGGAGTCCGAAAAGGGGGGAAAGAAGTAGGGGCAACTGCTATCAAATCTTGGAAAGAAAAAAGGGCCATGGGGAAAAAAGGTCCAGGTCCACCACAAACAAAGAGATGGGTGAAGGGAAAATTCCCCCGTGGCCCTTGGCTTAAGGGAAGGGAATGCAGTGCTAAAAAGGTAACCTTGAGGGAGGGCAATTCAAAGGAGTGCAGCGGCCAGAAGAGGAAAAAGGGTAAGTCAAATGTAAGATGCGCGTAAAGGGGGGGGGGGTAGTAAGTTTCCCTTGTTGGAATAGGACGTGGCGGGGTTGAAAAAAAAAAAGGGGAAAACGGAAACATGGAAATACCTTTTCGAAACCCAAAAACAGGCCAGTAACCGAAGGCGAAAAAACTCCAAAAAAGACAACAAAAATCGTTTGACAGTCCGAAGCCTGTTTGAAAGGCGTCGTGGTAAAAAAGGGGAACGTGGGGGCCCGGGGGGGGAAGAGAATCAAGAACGCAGGGGAAAAAAAGAAACTTACCGGGTTGAGGAGAAAAAAGAAGTTTTTTAAGCCTCAGGAAAAAGGGGCAAAATAAAGACCCTGAAAAACGCGGGAGGAGGGAACTCTCTTACCCCGAGGGAGAAGAGAGAGTGTTTTAGCAAAAGTGCCTTTGGTGAGCCAAACGGGGAAAAAGATCCCGGAGGAACAGTAAAAGGCTTGGAGGGGGGGGAGGGGGGGAAAACCTTAGTGGTGGCAGGGAGAAATCGAAAAAGAAAGAAGGGGAATTTCACAAGAAAAAAAAAGGTTACCGACTTGGAACAGGGAAGCCAGGGTGGAACCTTGACCGGCCCAAGGGGAAGCCTTCACAAAACCAAAGGCAAAAAAGAGAATCAAATTTGGGAAAAAATTGGGGGGAGGAAAGGGGGTTCGCCCGAAGAGGGGGAAAAAGTTGGAAAGGGCGGAAAGAAAATTCGGGGGGGGGGAATACTGGCCAGTGACCCTATTTACTCAGCCAAGCGCCCCAAACGAAGGGGAAAGTTGAAGAAAATACGGGCGAGGTCTGCAGAAGAGGGAGGGCGATGAATCGTTGGGCCCATTGCTGCGCAAGGAATGGGAAGCCGGAAAAAAAGGGGCTGCCCAAAAATTTTAGAAGGGGGGCCACCCGACCGATCCAATAAACCTGAGAAGAAAAGGCCTGCTGCTCTTTTAGGTGGGAGCTCGAAAAGGTCTGGGGCAAAGAAAACGGGGACATCCCAGGGAAGGAGAATGTTATAAATTGAAGGTTGGATTTCAGAGGGTTCCGATTGCAATAGGCAAGTCCCCCGCAAGAAAAAGAGAGTTTAAAAAAAGCCGAGAAAGGGGGGGATCGCGAACGCCCGCAGGGCTCAGCAAAGTGTTTGCCATCCAACGGAGGGGCTTGGCAAAGATCCCGTCAATAGGAAGGGTTTTATTCACAAAATGAGGAAGGTGGGGGGAAAAGGATTCTTTTGGAGAGGGGGCCCCGTGGGTTGGGGGGGGATGGGCCGCTGCCAAAAAGTACCGGGAGGACAATTGGGCGTGGGGAAAAAAGGAAAAAACGGAAAAAAAAAAAAAAGTGTAAGTACAAAAAAGGGGGGGAAGGGGGCTTCGTAATGCCTTCATGGACGCTTGGTGATAAATAAAACAGTAAATTTAGTGGCATACTGCATCAGAAGAAGAAAAAAAAACAGGGAACACAAGAACGAAAAACGGGGGAATTCCAAACGAACATGAAAAAAGTAGGGTATGTGTGGTGAGGAAAACCGCTCTTAGGGTTGAAGGGGTTAGTGAGGGGAAAAACAGTGGGGAAGGGAAAGCTACAAAAAAAAGTAGGTGGCCCAGAGGGGTCACAGGGGGGGAAAAAAGGGGAGGAGACACGCTGCGGGACCGGTGCTCACAGGGTAGGAAAGGGGACAGAGCACTCTGGACTTGACAGTACAGGGACAGGAATATAAAAACTGCTGGGGGCTTGTGGGGACCGAGAAAAAAATTCAGCGCAAGAAAAACAGGGAGTGGACGGAAAAACAAGGCCGGGGGGGGACGGCCGTCAGGAGGGCAACTCTTGGACCCAAGGTGAACAGCGGGGCTAGACGTGGGGGACTCAGTCAGGGGGGGGGCCCAAAGCGAAGGGGGGGGGGGAACAACACTCTTGGCACGCAACCAACGAGTTTTTGAAGAAAGTCGGGGGGGTCATGCGGACGCGGGGAAGGAAAAAAAAAGGAATGCTGGGGGCGGGGGGGGGGGGGGGGGGGGGGGAGGAAGAAAAAGCATTTGGTTGGAAAGGAATTTGCGGAGACCCCTGAAAAATGGGCAAATTCGGTGCGTTGGGAAAGGAGGGCCGGCACTGAAAACACAGGACCTTGAAGTTGGGGCCAAAAAGATGGCAGCAACTCCAAGGATCCGAAGACACAACAAAAAAAAAGGAAAAAATTATTAGCATGATGCTGCTCCTGGAAGTGTGCTGCTCAAAAACACATCCGAAAAATGTCTAACAAGTGGCAGGGGGGGGGGGGAAAGAAGGAAAACAGCGCCAAGCCATTTGGGTAGTGGATAGAAGAAAAACGAAAGAAAAAGGGGGGCTCGAATAAAAGCCAAGGGGGGGAAAAATGGTCCTTCAGGGAAGAAACTCACAAAACAATATGGCCCAACGTCGAAAGGGGGCAAAGAAAAAAAGTCCGGGAACCGAGTAATTGTTTGAGGGGGGGTTGGCCACAACAGCCGCTAAGAGCAAGAAGAGACCAAGCGTCTGGAGGGGGGAAAAAAGGGAGCCGGAAGGGGCCGGGGGAAACCTGGAAAATTCGAACCTGCTGCCGGGCAACGGAACTCCCTGAGTCCCTTCAAACAAGGGAACCAACGACCATTCGAAAGCACTTCGGAAAAACCATCCCGAGACACCCCACGCGGAAAACCTGCCCCAGCGCCGGAGCGTGAAATGAAGAAACTCCGTGAAACGCCCTGGGACTTTGGAAAAAGAATCCAAGGGGGGGGGGGGGGGGGGGGTGTTGTGACAGTGTTTCACTAAAGAAGGACAAAAACCTAAAAAGGAAACCCCAGGGGGAAGGTGGGGGGAGGAGGGGGGTTCCCAGGGTGTGACAGAGAACCTGTCATTATTAAAACGAAAGGTTGGCTAGAAAAAAAAAAAACCTGGAGAACGCACAGTCACGGGCCATCAACGCAAAACGTTGGCTTCAGGGGTTGAAACGGCCAGTGGGCAAAAGGGGGGGAGGAAAAAAAATGAAGCAAGAAGCTGGACCCCTCCACAAAAACGGTTCCACAAACTCATAAAGGACGCCGAAAAGGGGAAACCCAGTTGTGAAAGAAAAGGAAAAAAAAAAGGGAAATTTTCTTGAAAAAATCCTATGTCCTGGCGGTAAATAACAATCCCGGGGTTCAAAAGCAAAGTGGGAAAAAAAGAAAGAAAATCCCCACCGGAGATCGGCCGCCGTTAAGCGTCCCACGAGCATTAAGGGGGGAAAAAACGTAGGGAGCAAAGAGAAAAAAAGCGCAAAATTCATTCAAAAAAAATACCTGAGCGCACTGGAGAGGGGCCGAAAAATTAGCTAAAGAGAGACAAAAGGCCCAAAGAAAGACATAAGACAAGGCGTGCGGTTGGTAAGCTACTAGAAGAGTAGCCTCGATATCTCGGACAAAAAAAAGGAACGAAAAAATCCACCAAGTCCGATTTAAACCATGGAAAGGGGATTGGGGTATGATCAAAAAAAGAAAGGGAATCCAACGAAGCCGAGCAATGTCCATACTAATGCGATAACCTGGGGGTGCGCTGTACTGGAACAGAATAAATTCTTAAGACGAAAAAAGGGGTAATTCCGACCGAAGGTAGCAAGCCCAGCACAAAAACAAGCCCGAGCAGGAAAAAGGCGAAGGAGGAAAAAACTAAACTGCAAAAACATCCGGAAAAGGTTGGGGTAATGACTGCAAGGAATGTTGGTGTCCATCTGAGTAATAGTGGCTCTACGGGGGGAAATAAAGGATGCCAGGGGACCCACGTTATAAACGAAATAAACCAGGGTGGTCTCCTCCACGACACCATGGGGCTAAAAAAGGTTAAGCAAAACTGCACAAGGGGAGAGTTCCAGTGGAACAAAAGGGGGGGGCTTACAGTGCCCACTGAAACAACGGGCCAACCTGAAAAAACTTTCAGGGAAAACGGGGGGGGGGAAGAAGGAACAGGAAACGCGTGCGCCAGGTTACTCCAAAATTCGGGGGGAGAACTCTGATCAGCAAAAAAGGAAAAATCGAGAAAAGCCGGGTGGTCGTGAAGAGAAAAAATTGTGGAGGGGGGGGGGGCTTGCCATGGTTGGGGGAAGCAGGGTAGATGAAAGGAAAAAAAAAATTCGATGGGTAGGCCAAAAATTGCGGTAAAAACCCTTTGGGGAGGAAAATACAAACAGCCCAAAAGTGGGGAGGAAGGGGGGGTTCTGTCAACCCAACGGATGAGAAAATCCAAAAGGAAAGAAACCGTCGAGAAAGGGGGTCCATCTAGAAAACTAGTGGGGGGCCGGGGTCCCAGAAAAAGAGTGGGGAGATTGCGCCAGGCACTTGCATTTTCCAAAAAGACTGCAACGGAAATCGAAAGGCAATCAAAGAAAAAAGTCGGGAAAAAAAATAACAGAAAGGAATCAAAAAGTCCAGGACCACTTCCCGACGATAACCACCAACATTAGCGTGCAAAAAATAAAAAAAAAGGCATCCCGGGGGAGGACGCTGGTCAAATGAAGAGAAAGCCAGGGAAAAAGTAAAAAAAAAAAAAGACGGCAAAGAACTAAGGATAACTGGGAGAGAAACAAACCAACCGTGAAGGACAAGGTCCAACTGTCCACACTGGCCTTTGATCTAAAAAGAGGAAATAATAGGTTCCAAAAGGGGGGGGACCGCCTGTGGGGGGGGGAACTAGTCACTTCCTTTATCGAAAATGGGGGAGAAAAAAAAAAAATCCTTGGAGCGTGAAAAAAACCTCCCGCGGGTTCCTGTGAAAAAAAAAAAAAGGGGTTGAAGGAGGCCCAAAACGGCTCGAGCCCGTGAAGGTCATGAAAAACTTGGAATGCAAGTGTGGGGGTTCCCGGGATGCTCAGAGGTCTCTGGGGGGGGGTTGATCCGCAGCTTGAAAAACGCTGCTGCTGTGAACTTCGAGAAAAAAAAGGGGGGGAAAGTCTGAGTCGACAGGAAAAAAAAAAAAAGAGGGTCACCAAAAAAAGCGCACGCCAAATAGTTTAAAAAAGGATGACCGAAAGGGGGGGGGGGAAAACTGGGTGTAGAGAAAAAAAAAACCGGTGTGGACCGAACACGCCCGAAAACAGGTTTTTTTTTTGTTGTGGGGGGCGTTAACTATAGGGGGGGTTGGAACTACAGGAGGGGAGGAAATTTTTTAGGGAAAAAAATCCTCGAAACCAGGAGTTCCAAACAATACACATAAAAACGGCCGGAGTCGAGGGAAAAACACAAAAAAGCGAGAGAAAAGTGGGGAAAAAAGAAACTAGAAAATGGCATGAAAACATTAAAGTTCAAAGGGGGAGGCCAAGGGAGCGAAAGAAAAGGCAAAAGGAGGGGGAGTTGGGGTCCGGATGGGTGGGGTTCCTGCCTAGTCCACTGGCGCCTGGGGGGAAAAACAGGAACGCAAGCCGGTTCCTGGTCCGGGAGAAAGGGGGGGCGAGCCCCATGTAAAGTAACTTCCGGAAAAGCGCGAAATATGGGAACAGTGGACCGAGGAAAAAATTGTTGTACAATGTGAGCCAGGCATTTCGGGGGCCCGAGCGGGTTTGGGGAAACACCTAAAACCTGGGGCCTGCCGAAAAGGCCTCGCTTGGGAAAAATGGGGGCCATCTAGGGAGTGGCGCCTATTAAAAAGGCCGCGCTCGGGAAGAAAAAAAACGCATAAAACCCCTGGCAAGGGACGGAGCATCATGGGGGGGAGCGAAATGAAGGCTGCCGCCAGTGGCTGCGCCATTCATGTGAAACTGGCGTCAAAGAAAAAAAAGGGACCCGAGCACGGGGCGATTGAAAAACCGACCGCGAAATAACCTTTCCAACGAAAAAAAAAAAAAAGCCGAACCTGAAGGTGAATGCTGGGCTCTTGAACTCTACAGTTCTGCCAGGGCGGCCAACAGGGGGAGGGAGTGCGCCTCAAGGTAGAATGAAGGTGATTTGAAAAAAGAGGGTGGCGATTTGGCGAAAAAAATGGCCCGTCCCAGTGGGTTAACGAAAGGGCCGCAGAAACAAGGGGGGATCTGAAGTTGAAACACTCTTGCTCCCGCATTGGGTTGTGCAATCAAAAAAGGTCTGGAAAAGGGGATGTATGCCCGTAGATTTTGGGGGAAAGAGGGGGGATGTTTTGAAGTCCCGGCCGGAAGGTGCCCCCTTTTTTGGAGGCGGCCAATAGCTTAAACTTTCAGGAAAAGGAAAATCCCCTGGGGAAAAAAAATGCCTGGGAAAAGCCAGTGTGTGCGAGAGGAGGATTCCGTCACAATGAAAGGGGGAGCATTTTATAAGGAGGCCCTCGCCCAGCGAAGTTGAGGAGGCAAAAAGGGCATCGCTTTGGGGGCACCAAAAGGGAAAAAGACAACCAGTTAGTTGTGTTTTGCCGCTCGGGGAGGTTGACCGGTGGAAAAATGCCAATTGTGCAGCTGGAAAGGGGGGAAAAAGGTTCCCAGGGAGCAGGGGGGGGTGGGGGAAAAAAAAAACGGCGCCGGGCAAGGGGAGAACTGTAGAGGTGTCACCCGGAGGGAGGCGGCGAAAGGGGCGAATTCCAGTGGGACGAGGAAAGGGGGAAGAAGAGGACCCAGTAAAATCCCAACATGGTTGAGGAATGGCCAGGCTGTCGACCAAAAAAAAAGGGAAAAAGGGGAAACCGTCCAGGGAAAGGTTTTGGGGGAAAACGAAAGAGGGGGAAAAAGGGACCTTTGGGGCAAATAAAACCCGGCTGTTGGTGGCCAAAAAAAAAATTTACGCAGCTCAATAAGGGGTTTTGATCTTTGCCAGGAAAAAAAAAGGGGGAAAGGGTTTTTGATAAAAAAAGACTGCTGGCGGAAGGGGGACCAGTGCAGTGGCCGGGGAAAAAAGAGGGGGCTTGGATACAGTTGTGGAAAATCGGGATCCAAATGGCGGCGCGTCGGGGACCACAGGCGGTCGACGGGAAAAAAACAGCAGAAAATTGGGAAGTCAGAAGCCAGACCAGCGACCACCACAAAAAAAGAGAGAGATTATGCGGAACTGCTCCTTGAGGGAAACCACAGAAAGGCTGGCAAAGGTACACAAACCGGGGCCAGACCCGCCAATGGCTTTTGCTCAAAAATCGCCGCAAAGGGTTGGGGGGGGGTAAGAAAGGACTGCAACACCAACTTCGACTACACAGAAAAATCCCATGGTTTTTTGGGGGGAAAAAAAGCAAGCAATGGTCACCCAAAGGAACTCGTTTAATACCATCAAGACGGCAAGGAAAAAAAAACTAAGGGAGCCCACATAAAAAAAAGGACGGTCACAATAGTGGGGAACCTTCTTTGCGCTGCCGGGAAATTTGGGGGTATTGGGGTGCCAAAAAAGAAAAAAAAAAATCAAAGGGGAAAAAACATCGAGGGAAAAAGCTCCCTGAAAGTGCCTACCCGGTTTTTTGCATTCAAAAAGCCTGGCCAAAAAGAAAATTGAAAATGGAGAAAGGAAGTTTTCAAAAAACCCCAAATTCTTCCGGCGCATCCTCGAACCACCACGGCCCAAAAAACTCTTAGGCCCCCATCACAAGTCCTTTTCAAAAAAGAACGCCGGAGCGGGGTCAGGGAAAAAAAAATTGTTTTGGCCGCCTGAAAACCCGTAGTCGCTCCCCTAGAACCGGGAAAAAAAAGGGAAAACACAACAAGGGGGCTGACCACCGAACAAGAGAGAAACAAACCAAAATTTCAGGGAAGATGGAGTTTGCCAAAAAAGTTTTGGCGAGGGGGGGAGGTTTGGAACTCAGCCGGCAACGTCTGAAAAACAAAAAGTGCTTTTGGGGGGACAGGAGGACCTTCCCTGTTTGAAAACTGAGGGGTCGCAGAAGAAACAAAATGGGAGGTGGCAACGGGGGCAATTGACATTTGGGAGATCCACCTTACATGAAGCCTCGTAAAAGAAAGTCCAAGGTGCACAAAAAAAAATACTCCCGAGGGAAACGTCCAAAAAAACAAATAAGAAATCAAAAAAATGGAGAACACCTCAGAGGTCCGGTTGCAAAGACTCATAGGCAGAAGGTGCAGGGAAAAAACTTTAAAAGAACAAACGAAAGCGGGAGTTAATCGTCCCACAAAAAATACATGAACAACTCACGGGAAAAAAAATCGAAAGAACAGCATTCATACAACTGAGCAAAAAACATGTAATCAGGAAAAAGGGAAGGCCGGCCGCCGGCGGGCGCCAGCACGCCCTAACCTGCCCAAGAAAAAAAAGAAGCTGCGAAGGGGGGGTCGGGCGGGCTTACAAAACCGAAAGCAGATGTGTCTAACCATAACTCAAGAAAAAACCAAATCACATCCAATGGCGGAGGATTCCATGTGCAACCGCAAAACCAATTATGAGCCGCAGGAAGCCTCCAGGGAGCTAAAAAAAAACAGGTCCAGAAGTTCCGAGTGAACCTTGTGGGGGAACTGGCTGAAAAAAAATGGCTAAGAAAACAAATGTGCATAAAAGAACTAATGAGCATCTGCCATATCTACAAAACATGCCTAGGCAGGCCACAAAAAATCAATTCGGGGGGGCGAGGGTCCTTCGGAACCCTCTGGAAAATTGGGGGAATTCTTCCCCCCAATCATTGGGTGGGGGGGGGTTCCAAACCTCTCAAAGTGACGGGGAAGCACGGAAAGTCCCCGTAAAAAAAAACCCTTACAAAAACGAAAGTGAGCAAACGACTGCAAGGGGAAAACTTGCCGAAAAATTACATTCGCCCCCTGTTCTTCAAAAAAGGAAAAATGCTAAAGAAGACCCACACGCCGACAACCGGGCCCTTAAACAAACAACTTCCAAATCCAAAGGGACTTTCGCAGCGGGGACCCACGATTTGGGGAAAATGCTTGAAAAAAAAAAGGGAAAAAAAAAAAAAGCCCAGGGGGGGAAAAGGGAGCCAACACTCTCAGAGTCCGCGGGTGGTCCCAGGAGGTCGAAACTCGGCCGTCGGGGGAAGGCCTTAAGGGGGGGGGGGGGAGGAGTTAAAAGACCAGCGCCCCTTAACCCTTGAGGTAAAAGTCACAACTTGCGCAAAACAAATATTTAAAAAACTTGAGACCTTGAACCAATTACGAACACAAAAGGGCAACAACCCTCACCCTATGAAAAAAATAAAGTGGGAGGTTGTCAATAGTCTGGTGAATGGGTTGCGCCAGGGAAGGCCTGTTCCTTAGAATTAAAAAATCAACGAAACTCAAATGAAAGGAAGGAAATCAATAAACCCTCCCGCCCTGGTACTAAAGCATGCAAGCCAGGAAATGAAAGAAAAATTCGCCACCAGCGCAAAGGCCAGGAACCCGGGGACCGTCCCGCGGATGGGGGGGAAGAAGTCAAAAATCACGGCTGACCAGCCACGCGCCCCCAAGTTTGAAAAAAGAGGGAAACGACAGAAGGCCCACGGGTCGCCAAAAGTCTATCAGCCGGAGCCAAGGTCAGGTGGGTCCAACGAGGTAGTGTTATCCTGCCAAGAAAACACAAAAAATTAGGAGGAAGAGAGCCCAAAAAAATTTAAAAACTTTGCGTGGATATCATGGTCTACGCCCTTTGGGGAAGGAGTCCGAATCGAACTCGCGCAGGGGGGGACGTTATTTGGAAGGAGGCACCCTCTGGACTAAAAAAGCCCGGGAAAAAGGTACATGGATTTCGCAAACCTAAATGGTGGTAGGGGGTCAAGAAATCTTTCTGGGGGAAGGGGCGGCGTGGGGTGTGTTATCCACAGCTTTTAAAGCCCGGCTGCTTGATTAGAAAAAGGTTGGACATGCGAAAAAAATTCCAACCAAAATGCGAAAAAAAAGACAACGACAAAGGGGGGGTTATGGGATGACGTGCTTCCCCGGGGGTAGGTCGGCCCGGTGTAAAAAATTTCAAAAGAAAAAAGGTGGCTTTAACAGTAAGTGGGACCCAAAAACACGGGGCCAGACCCGCAAAGGGGTTGAGAAAAAAAACCATCGCCTTGTGAGGACCTAAGAAACATCGACCAAAAAAAGAAGGACATGAGAAAGCAGGGAAAAGGGGACAACTCGCATGAAACCGGGGAAGGAAAGAGGGGATCCATCAAACCTTGGTGAAGGGAAAACTGTCCAAAAAAGAAAAGGGACCCGGAGGGGGTCGGAGTGGGGGGCAATGTCCGCTACAAAAAGAGGGCAACTGGAAGAAGAACAGGAGGGAATTGGGGAAAGGAAAAAACGTGGGAGGAAACTGGTCAGGGAGGTGAAACGGGGCAAACACCGTATTCACAATTGCGGGCGCCAAAAGATTCGGCAGAAACCCAAAAAGCCATTGAATTGGGAAGGGGGTTGCAGGGGGGGTCGAAAAACGAAACGGGTATCAAACTCCGGGCAACTCGCTATGCCCTGATCACAAGATTCGGTTGCGAAGCTAACGGCAAAGAATCGCCTAGGGCTGTCAACCAGCGGCAAAAAACGGCAAAAGGGAAAAAAATTGGCCCAAAAAATCCCCGGAGGAGGGGAAGTTTGGGAAAAAAAAAAAAACCTCCATGGGGGAGAGAAAAAAAAAGAAGCTGCCCCGCCATTGGCTTGTGCGGGCATCCGGATTGCCCTGGGGAAGAAAAAAAGTGACGAGCACTAAGGGAGACCGGACACGGGAAAGTACACTTCCGCAGCCCAAAAAACAACGCTCTTGGCGGGGGGGGGGGGGCGCTCTTAGCGTGCTGGAGCAAGCGCCGGCCGGAAAAAACGGAAAAGAATAGCGATTTGCAATGCAAAGAGGGGAAGATTCCTGATAAAGATAAAGGGCTTAGGGGTGGACGAAGACGGCGGCCGCTCTCAACCGTTTGGAGCAAAAAAAACCTGAGGGGTTGGAAAAGAAAAGAGGACCGGAAGAAAAAATCTGAGGTTGGGGGGGGAAAAAAAAAGAATGGGGATTTTGATTTTGTTGCACCGTATTTTGGGGATGGGTACTGGGAAAAAAACGTTAAGAAAAAAAAACCATTGGGGTGAAGGGAACAATCGCGTGCTTCAGGAAGCCTGGCGGTGACGGGACAAATGCGCCCAGACAATGCTGCACCATAAAACAAGTTTGGGGTTCAAAGGGAGAAAAAAAAAAAAAGTTGGAGAGTATAAAATCCCCAAGCCGGGGTGCGGCGACAGTGAAACTCCATGCCAGGGGAAGGACCGGAAACTAAAAAGGAACCATAGTTGGGGGGGGGACCGCTACGTTGGGGGAACCGGTGCAAAGAAAACCAAAAAAAAAAAAGGGCAGCTCAAACGGCCACCGGATCGAAAACGTCGGGTTGGAACAGGGCAAAAGAAAAAAAAAGGACTAAGAAAAAAGGCCTAACCGAGTCGGGGAGGGTCGAAGAGGGAAATCGCTGGTCAGGTTGGTCGAGAAGGACAAAAAATTCTTGACAAAAAGTTGCCGGCAGGGGGGGAGGGGATGGAAAGAACGGCCCCCATGTTTCGGAACACAGCATTCCACGGAAAAAAGGTTCTCACCAGTGAACCTGCGGATGCTGGGGGGGTCCCGGGGCAAAAAAAAAAAAAAGCCAAAAAAACGCAATAAAGGGAGTGTGCAACGGAAGGGGGGGGCCATTTTTGAAGGGTGTCCATGACACGGCTCGCGAGGGGCAGACCAGGTGGCTTGAAGGGGGGTCAAGAGGGATGGAGAATCCACTAAAAATGGAACGGCACGCTGTTGAGCAAAGCCATTTGTGCGGACCTGGACGGTGGTCCAGACCTCCAAAGGACCGCAAGGGCCGCGATGTTGGGGGGGGGGGCATTTCTCAGCACAAAACCCAAAAGGAGGAGGAAAATAAATTCGTGCTCTGCCTAACAGGTGTTTGCAAAACTAAGTAGTCAAAAAGAGAGAAAGTCCTAAAAACCCTCCAACTGAGGGGGTGGAGGAAAAACTGCCGGGCTTTCGTACTCAAACGCACCTCCTTGACCACCAATCTTCTACCATCTCAGGGTTTTGGGGACACGTTTCAGAAACTCTTGCCCAGGACGCAGGGGCCAACCGTACTTTGGGGGGGGGGAAGGAAAAAAATGGCCCCCGGAGTAAAAGTGCCGTTCAAGTTAAAACAGGCCGTTGCCGGCATTTGGGGAAAGCCGCCTCCGAAAAAAGTCCCAAAAAAAGGAACACCTGTTGTGAAAAAGCGTTGTTCACACTGACGGCCCATTGGGGGAGAAGTTTCAATTCACAACCCTGCGGCTTCTGCGGGAAAAGATCGACCACCACCAAAAAAAAAAAAACTCCGAAAAAAAAAGGGGACCCATCGGAGGAACTGCCCAGCAAAAAAAGCGGGCCTGGGGGGGGGGGGGGGGGGGCCCCGCTCTTGTTTTGGCAAAACTGGAAAAGGACCGGAGTGAAGTGGCCGGGGGAAAAAAAAAAAGGCAATTGCAAATCCACCGAAAAGAGCGAAAACCAATACTTACTGACTGGGTTCAGGTTGCAAAAGGGGAACCCAAGGCTTCCCAGCACTGGGGGGGAGTTTGCCACAAATGCTCAAGCAAAAAAACAGAAAAAAATTCGATAACGGCGAGGAGGGCAATACAGAAGCACCAACGCATGAGCATCAAAAGAAGAAGAAAAAGAAAACTGGCTTCCAAAGGGAAACGGCAATTGTCGCGAACAAGGAACCGTCCAGCCCGAAAAATTAATAAAACACAACTGGATCTGGCCAGGACCTAAAAAACGGCCACAAACGAAAAGGCCCCGTTGCCCAACAAAAATCCGGTGAATAAACAACAATCAAAAAAAAAAATTCAAGAAAAGAGCCTGTAAGAAGGAAAAGACAAACTCAAGGGGGAAAAGGGTCAAAAAAAATCGGGGGGAAAAACGACAGAATGCAGGAAGGGTAAAAAAAAAAAAAAAAAAAAAGAAAAACACCCTCCGCAGTTCATCAACTTGACGGGGGGGGGAGGAAAATCGCAAAACAGAAATCATTCAAACTGTAAAAAATAAATGGGGGGCCCCAAAGCGGAAACCCCAGCACCGATAAGAGAAAAACCGCCAAGGAAGCAGCAGACCCTCATTGCTGCGAAGGGAGTAGGGCGGGAAGGGAAAACGGAAAAAAATCCAGTGGCAATCTGCCATAAACTAAAAAAAACGAAAAAAAAAATTAAAAAAAAGGGATCCTGGCAAAAAAGGGGCCAATCTTCATTCCTGCCTTGAATGAAGCACAGACGAAGGGATCCCGATGGAAAAGAAAACCTAACTCTGGTTTGCAAAAAAGGGCCCGACCGGAATGGCGAATTCCCAACCGTTAATCGAACCGAAAGGCCGATAAAAAGCGAAACAAAAGGGGAAAGGAGGGTGATCACAGCAAAAGGCCGAAACTAAGACTTTGGTTGAAATCCGTAAAAAGGGGTGGGTGGGGGGGGACAAAGACCTAAGAGGGAGGACTGGGGGAACACACGGGAGAATTGAGAAAATTAGGTTTTATCTCCACGGACTACAGGCCTTGCCACCAAACAAGTGGAATGCTGGCCGGGGAAGGGCCATGTGAATGGTAGGCGGTACATTGGGGGAAAAAAAAAAAAAATAAAAGACCACCTTCCCAAAGGCTGCGGGGGGAAAGGGAGGGGTGAAAAAAACTCCTGAAAAAGTTTTTCCGGTGGCCTCTAAACCATTCCAAAGTCGGGGCACCGACGGGGGAAAAAAAGAAGAAGTCGCTGGAGGGGCACTCATTAACTGGGTGTCAGTTTCCAAAAAAGGCGGAGGGGAAAAACTCATTGGTATAAAATGGCCCGGGGAGATTCTTAAAATTATAGGGATCCCTCAAAAGTAAGGGAGAAAAATTGGTGAGGAGGGAAAAAGAAACCAACCGGTTAACGAAAAAAGGAGGGGGTCGTTCAAAAAAAAGGCATTCGAAAAAGTGCCTCAAACACCAATGGTTCATCATAAAAAAAGAGTTGGCCAGCAACAGTTGGGGAAAGCGGGTGGAAAAAGGCGAACTGCTGGGGGGTTTCCGGCCGAAACTACAGAAAAGCGCAAAGCTGCGAAAGAACCCCCGCCGACATCAGAACTAAAAAAGGGGGGGGTCCAGGAAAAACCAATTTCGACAACATGTACCAGCTCAAAGGCCTTCCCGGGCCGAGCAAAAGGGGAAAGAAAAAAGGCAAAAGGAAAGCCCCAGCGCAAAGTTGAAACGCGGGCAAACGAAAAAAGGAAAAAAAAAAAAATTACGGGCTGCTAAAGGGGTCCCGGGGAAGAAAAAAGGGGGCCAAGGGCTGACGGGAGGGGTAGAGGCAACACAACAAACCGGGGGAGGAGGAGGAGGAAACCTTTGGGCCCTGGGAAGGGGTAGTGAGGTAGACGGGGGCGAAAAAGGGTCCGGGAGTCGGGAAAGCGCTTCAACCTGTCTAGCGGGGGGAAAATTGGGGAGCCCGCGAGAAGGGACATGGGGGAGGACTGGAAGGGGGGAACGACGAATGTGGGGGGTTGGAAAGTGTCAACCCTGGCTTCGGCCAGTTCTTGCTAAGAAATGGGGGGTTGGGGGGGGAACCTGGGGGCTTGAATGGAGGGGGGGTTCACCCGGGGACGAACAGGCAGTCGAAAGTGGATTCAACAGCC